>Ga0164242_10001851_pt1 | contig 24779 bp, 18 predicted proteins | sample OricomgcompostMG_FD_108783 | JGI IMG/M metagenome (GOLD analysis project Ga0164242, IMG submission 108783) | Miracle-Growth compost microbial communities from Emeryville, California, USA - Original compost - Miracle growth compost (MG) ...
CGGCGATGCCCAGCTTCGCGGCCAGCTGCTCGAGCTTGTGCCGTTGGTCGCCGCCGCCGACGACGTCGTAGACGACGTCGAGCTCGGGCACGAGCTTCGCGATGGCCTGCAGCGTGACATCCACGTGCTTCTCGGTCGTGAGCCGGCCGACGAAGAGCACCCGGCGGTGCTTTCGCGGGGTGAGGTCGGGCGTGTAGTTCTTCTTGTCGATGCCGCAGCTGATCGGGATGACGCCGTGGATGTCGATCGTCGACTCGAGGAAGTCGGCGGCCTTGCGCGTAGGCGTGGTCACCGCGCGCGCCATCTTCAGGGTGCGCTCGGCGTCGTTCCACGCGAGCTTGAGGAAGACCTTGTCGAGCAGCGGCGGCAGCGTCGTGAAGTCGATGATGTTCTCGGCCATCACGTGGTTGGTGGCGACGATCGGGATGCCGCGCTTGCGTGCTTCGCGGGCGAGTCCGCGCCCGATCACGATGTGCGATTGGATGTGCACCACGTCAGGTTTGACCTCGTCGAGCACCCTGCGGGCATAGTGCTTGCTCATCCACGGCAGCACGAAGGTCAGCCAGTCGTGCGGGTACCAGCGCCACGACGGCAGGCGGTGCACGGTGATCGGTTGCCCCTCGACCACCTCGACGAAGGTGCCGTGGTTGCGGTGGCCGACGCTGGGCGCGGAGACGTGGACGTCATGGCCGCGGGCGGCCAGCCCTGCGGCGAGGCGCTCGGCGAAGCGTGCTGCGCCGTTCACATGGGGCGTGAAGGTGTCGGCGCCGATCAGGACCGTCAGCGGACGCGCGGGTGCGGCGGGAGTCACGGTGAAGTGGGTGCCTCTCTCTGCTCGACGCACGGCGGTGGCCGTACGCCGTCCACCACTCTAACCCCGCCCCGCGACGTTGCCTGGGAAGCAGGCCGCCGTTCCGGGCGCATCTCCAGCACGGCCGCCTACCCTGGGTCCATGGCGCGACTTCAGGCCGACGCATCCCCCGCTCTCTGGGTGCCGGTGACCGGCTCGTTCGGGTTCAAGGGGCGGCGGCACCGCAAGACGGCGATCCGCATGCTGATGCAGCAGGCGAGCGGAACGCCGGGTGTGCAGACCGGTGGCAAGGTCTTCGCGTGGCTCATCAGCCAGGCGGCGCCCGCGCTCATGCGCAAGGCGGACGGGCGGGTGCTCGTGTGGATGTGGAAGGACGACCCCGGCCTCGTCGTCGCGATGGCTCAGCTGCACGAGGCGACGCCGCAGATGCGCACCGCCCGCGCGATGATGCCGATGGAGTACGACGACACCGTGTCGTTCCGCAATCCGCATCTCGGCGAGGGCGAGAAGCTCGTGATGAAGGTGCCGAGCGACCAGACGAAGCCGCCGTTCGCGACCTACACGTGGGACATGGGCACACACTTCGTGACGCTCACCGCGGTCGGTGCCGATCGCGAGCGGTTCGGCACGGTCGACGGCTCGCTCGACGACCTCGCGCGCACGCTGCGCGTGGTGGAGGACCTCGCCGTCGGCGAGAGCAACGTGCTGCGGCTCGACCCGAGCTGATCAGTCTGCGATCTCGGTGACGGTGGTGTCGCCGCTCAGCCATCGCAGCCACTTCGCGCCCGGGTCGCCCTCCATCACCAGTGCGCGCACGAGCAGCGTCAGCGGGATCGACAGGATCGCGCCGAGCGGGCCGATGATGAACGTCCAGAAGATGACGGAGAAGAAGCTCAGCGTGAGGCTCAGGTTCACGGCATCCGAGACGAACTTCGGCTGCACGAGCACCTGCAGCACGACGTTGACGACGCAGTAGATGGCGATCACGGCGAGCATCATGGGCCAGCCACCGACCACGAGTGCGAGCAGTGCCGGCGGAATCAGCCCGATCACGAACCCGATGTTGGGGATGAAGTTCGTCACGAACGCGAGGATCGCCCACACGATCGGCGCCGGGATCCCGAGCCACCACAGCGCGAGTCCGTCGAGGACCGCGACGATGGCGCCGAAGCTCGCGTTGACGATGTAGTACCGGCGCACCCCGGTGTTGAAGCGCTGGAAGCGCTCGACGGTGGAGTGGATGCCGCGGCCGAACTCCTCGTCGGCACGGGCATACCGGGCTCCGTCGACGGCCATGAAGATGACGTACGCGAGAACGAAGAACAATGCCATGAGCACATTGATCACCGTGCCGCCCAGCGAGGTCACGTAAGAGAGGATCTTCGACGCGTCGAGGAAGGTGGCCGTGGCATCCGACACCTGCTTGTCGAGTCCCAGCGAGCTGAGCCACGCGACGAGGTTCTGGCCCGTCGTCTCCAGGTCTTTGGCGTAGTCGGCGACCAGGTGCGCGAACTGCACGCCCGCGAACACGAGCAGCAGCACGAGGAAGATCAGCACGACGTAGGCCACGGCGATCACGGCCGTGGTGGCCAGCCAGCGCGGCCAGCCGGCACGTTCGAGCGGGTGGCGCAGCGGGTGACAGATGATCACGATCACCGCGCCCAGAGCGAGAGGCCCGACGATCTCGCGTGCGAACCAGAGCCCCGCCAGCGCGATGACGGATGCCGCCAGGATCAGCAGCACCCGCAGTGCCGGGCTCAGCACGGGCACCGGTGCGGCGGCGGGCTGGTCGCGAGACTTCACCCGGCCAGCGTATCGGGCGCGCCCGACCCGGTGCCATGATGAGCGCATGAGCGATCCCCTCGCCGCCGAGTGGTGGCCACAGCCCGACCTCGCGAGTCGACTCGGACAGGGTCGCTCCCGGCGCGCGAAGACCCCACGGCGCACCCTCGCCGAACTCGGGTCGGGCCGCCGCGACCCGCTGGGCATCCTGCACGCGCAGAACGAGACGCGCCTGCCCGACCTCGTCGCCCTGCGCACCGAGCGGATGAGTGCGAGCCCGTTCACGTTCTATCGCGGCACGGCGGCGCTCATGGCCGCCGACCTGGCGCAGGGGCCGTCCAGCGGCATCCTCGTCGCCTCCTGCGGAGATGCGCACGTCTCGAACTTCGGCTTCTACGCCTCGCCGTCGCGCGAGCTCGTCTTCGATCTCAACGACTTCGACGAGGCCGCCTGGGCACCGTGGGAGTGGGATGTCAAGCGCCTTGCGACCAGCGTCATCATCGCCGGGCAGGCCACCTCACGCGACGACACGGTGGTGCAGGATGCCGCGCGCACCGCAATCCGCGCGTATGCCCGTGCCCTGCGGGCCGCGGTGGAGCATTCGCCGACCGACCGCTACTTCGCGCACTTCTCCGTCACCGCATCACTTGAGGCGCTCGACAAGCGGTCGCGCAAGACCCTGAAGGCCGCCAGACGCGCCGCCCAGAAGCGCACCGGCGAGCGCGCCGCGCGGCGCACCACCACGGTCTGCGACGACGGTCGGCGCGTGTTCGTGGAGAACCCTCCCACCACGACGCATGTGGCATCGGAGGTCGTGGCCGGCGTCAAGGATTACATCGAGGAGTACGCACGCACCGCCGACGTCGACATCCGGCTGCTGCTGCAGAACTACTCGATCGCCGACGTCGCCCGCCGCGTGGTCGGCGTGGGCAGCGTCGGAACCCGCTGCTACCTCATCGCGCTACAGGACGGCGACGGCCACGCCCTGTTACTGCAGGCGAAGGAGGCAGGGCGCAGCGTGCTGTCGCAGTACGGCGGCATCGAGCAGCCGACGAGCGTGTCAGAGTACTCGGCGCAGAACGGCCAGGGCGGGCGAGTGGTGGCGCTGCAGCGCATTCTGCAGGCGGCATCCGACCCGTTCCTCGGGCACTTCCGCTCGACCGCCGGGATCGACCTCTACGTGCGCCAGTTCCACGACATGAAGGGCGGCATCGACATGGAGATGCTCGACGACGTGCCGTTCGTGCGCTATGCCGAGGCGTGCGCGGCGGTGCTCGCCCGGGCGCACGCGCAGTCGCCGACGGCTTCCGAGGTCGCCGGATACGTCGGCGGCGGCCGCAAGATCGCGGAGCCCCTGTTGGAGTGGGCATATGCGTACGCCGCGCTCTCGCGCGAGGACTACGACGCGTTCCTGGATGCCGCGGCCGCGGAGTCTGCGCCGGCCGGCTGACCCCGCCCCGCGCCGCGCTCGCCGAACCTCGCCCCCGCGCGAATCGGTGAGAGTGCAGCTGGTGGACGAGGATGCGGGTATTTCCCTATCTCTCGGCGACCAGTTGTTCTCTCACCGGTTCAGGGGGCGGGAGGCAGGCCGTGCTCGGCGAGCCACGCGTCGCGCGTGGTCGGCGTGGTCTGCAGCAGCCACGCGTCGGTGATCGTCTCGCGCAGGAGCTGCAGGTCGATGCCGCCGAGTTCGGTGAGCACCGCCGGCCATCCGTTGAAGTGCGGAATGTCGAAGAACGCGTCGGGAAAGGTCTCGAGCAGCGCGGCCTTGCCGTCGAGGCCGTCAGTGCGCAGCGCGACCACGACCCCGTCGGGCCAGGTGCGGCCGAGGGCCGCCAGCTTCTGCAGGTCGGCCTTGCGCGGGCCGCGCTCCCAGACCACCTGCCCGGCCTTCGTGCGCCACGAGGCGCCACCGCCGTGACCGTTGACCGTCTCGGTCACATCGGGGAACTCGGCGCAGATCGCGCGCACATCGTCGAGCGTCGCCATAGCGCGATTGTCCTCCCGCGGCGCGGCGGCGTCCACCGCCGGGTCAGGACGCGGCTTCGTCGCGCGCCGCGTCGACGGCGCGCTCGGCTGCGGGCCGCAGCGCGGCCACCGGGCGCGCTGCAGCGGGCTCGACGCCGAACAGCGCGCTGACAGCGTCGGCGAACTCGCCGGCGCGCCCCTAGGCCGCGAACTCGCGGGCGCGCACCGACGGGCCGTGCAGCAAGACGCCTGCCAGGTGCCGCAGCGCGGCCTCGGTCTCGGGCGACGCGTCGCCGCGCTTGCGCGCCCAGGCGATCTCGCCGTCGAGGACGTCGAACACGTGTGCGCGCAGCGCGACCAGCGCCGGGGTCACGGCGTCTTCGGCGGTCGCGCGCCGGTACTCGGCGAGCGCCTCGTCGACGAGTGTGCGCGCCTCGTCGGTCGCGCCCAGCTCGGGCAGCGGGGCGTGTGCGCGCAGGGTCTCGAGGTCGAGAAGCTCGGTCTCGGGCACCATCGACACCTCGGGGTCGACGTTGCGCGGCAGTCCCAGGTCGATGATGAGCCGGCGCTCCAGGGCGCCGGGCAGTTCCCGTGCCGAGGCGAGCAGCGCGGCATCCACGATCACCCGCGGCGCGACGCTGCAGGCCACGACCACATCGCTGTCGGCGAGGGCCCGCGCGAGCCCGTCGGCCGGCACCGCATCGATGTCGTGGCTCGCGGCGAAGGTCGCGGCGCGTCCGGTGCGCGAGAACACGCGCACGTCGGTGACGCCGCGTTCGCGCAGGGCTGCAAGGCTCGCGCCGGCATAGCGCCCGGTGCCCACGAGCAGCACGCGCGTCTGCGCCCAGTCGGTGATGCGCGTCTCGGCCATGTCGAGCGCGAGGCGCACGACCGAGCGGCCCGCGCTCGACAGCTCGGTGCGGTTCTTCACGCCGCGCGAGGTGCGCGAGGCGAGCTGGAACACCCGCTCGAGCTCGCGGCTCGCGGTGCCGCGCTCGCGCGCACCCTCCAGCGCCCGGCGCACCTGGCCGGCGATCTCGCCCTCGCCCACGACGATCGACTCGAGGCCGCTGGCCACCGAGATCGCGTGCTCGGCGACGGCGTCGCCGTGCAGCAGAATGCCCGCTTCACGCACCTCGTCGCGTGCGAGACCGGTCGCCGCGGCGACGGTGTCGGCCAGACGAGTGGATGCCGCATCCCACGGCAGCGCGTCGGTCGCGGCATCCCGCACATCGAGGTACACCTCGAACCGGTTGCAGGTCGACAGGATCACGCTGCCCTCGACTCCGGGCGTCGGTGTTGCCAGCCGCGCGGTCACCTCGTCGGCACGGCGCTCGAGCCGCTCGACGACGTCGAGGGCTGCGGAGCGGTGACTGGACGAGAAGCAGAGGAGCACGGGATTGAAGGATACCCCGCCCACCTGTGTCGACCGACGCGGCCGACGGGCGGCGTCACGACGAGGTCGTGCCGCTCTCCTTTGCCACGGCCACGCCCGAGAGCCGCTCCCATCCCGGTCTGCGAGAATCGGCCGGGTGAGTGCCCAGCCTGACCGCGCCCCGCTGCCTGCCGACCATCCGTTGACGACGGGGGCGACCTCCGCCTCCCCTCTTGTGCAGGCGTATCGCGGGGCTCGCGGCGCGACGCTGCCGGTCTGGTTCATGCGCCAGGCCGGACGCTCCCTGCCCGAGTACCGCGAACTTCGCACCGGCCTCGGCATGCTCGACACGTGCCTCGACCCGGCACTGGCGAGCGAGATCACGCTGCAGCCGGTGCGCCGCCACGGCGTCGACGCGGGCATCTTCTTCAGCGACATCGTCATTCCGCTGCGACTGGCGGGCATCGGTGTCGAGATCCAGGCCGGCACCGGTCCGGTGTTCGACCGCGCCGTACGCACGGCTTCCGACGTCGATGCGCTCATCGCGACCGGCACGCTGAACGCCGACGATGCGGCGCTCGAGCCCATCCGCGAGGGCGTGCGCCGCACGGTCGCCGAGCTGGGCTCGACGCCGCTCATCGGCTTCGCCGGAGCGCCGTTCACCCTCGCCGCGTACCTCGCCGAGGGGCGCCCCTCCCGCGACCACCTCGCCGCCCGCCGCCTCATGCACAGCGAACCCGACGCCTGGGCGCGGCTGCTGGCCTGGTGCGCCGACGTCACCGGGGCGTTCCTACGCGCGCAGCTGCTGGCCGGCGCCAGCGCGGGGCAGCTGTTCGACTCGTGGGCGGGATCCCTCGGCCGCGCCGACTACGCCCGCCACGTCGCGCCCGCATCGGCCCGCGCCCTCGCGCACGCGCACGGCCTCGGCGCGCCGCTCGTGCACTTCGGTCTGGGCACCGGGGAGTTCCTGACCGAGATGCGGGATGCCGGAGCCGACGTCGTCGGCATCGACTACCGCCTGCCGCTCGACGAGGCGTCGCGGCGCCTGGGCGGGTCCGTGCCGCTGCAGGGCAACATCGACCCGTCGCTGCTGGCCGCGCCCTGGAGCGTGCTCGAGGAGCACACCCGCGACGTCGTACACCGTGGACGCACCGCCCCCGCGCACGTCGTGAACCTCGGCCACGGCGTGCCGCCCGACACCGACCCGACCGTGCTCACGCGCCTGGTCGCGCTCATCCACGAGCTCGGAGCCGAATGACCCGCGTCATCGTCATCGGCGGGGGCGCCGCGGGGCTCGTCGCTGCGCGCGAAGCTGCAGCATCCGGAGCCGAGGTCACCGTGCTCGAGGCGAAGTCGTCCGTCGGCGGGAGCATCGCCGGCCACCGGGTCGCCGGCCTCACCCTCGACGCGGGCGCCGAGAGCTTCGCGACCCGCGGGGACGCCGTCGCCCCGCTGCTCGACGAGCTCGGCCTTGCCGACCGTGTCGTCTGGCCGCACAGTGCCGGCTCGTGGCTGCACCTGCCCGACCGCACCGTGCCATCGCCGAAGGGCGGGATGCTGGGCATTCCGACCGACCCGCTCTCGCCGGAGGTCGTCGCCGCGATCGGGATGGATGCCGCGACCCGCGCCGCCCGCGACCTCGACGATCCGCTGCCCGAAGGGTTCGCCCCGGCGACGCTCGGCGAGCTCGTCCGCACGCGGATGGGCCAGGCCGTGCTCGACCGGCTCGTCTCGCCGGTCGCGAACGGCGTCTACTCGACACCGGCCGACGACCTCGCCGTCGACGCGATAGCACCCGGGCTGCGCGCGGCGCTGACCCGCACCGGCTCGCTCGCACGGGCGGTGCGCGAGCTGCGCGGCGGCACCGCGGCCAAGCCCGGGTCGGCCGCCGGCGGACTGCGCGGCGGCATGTGGACGCTGATGTCGGCCTTGGCCGACGACATCGTCGCCCGCGGTGGTCGGGTGCTCGTCGACGCGCCGGTGCGCGGCATCCATCGCGACGGCGACGCCTGGCTGGTCGACGTCGATCGCGGCGACACCCTGCGCGCCGACGCCGTGATGGTCGCGACCGCACAGTCGGCCGCGGTGCGGCTGCTGGGCGGACTGATCCCGCCGGCCGACTGGCCGGTGCCCACTCGCGTCGACCTCGCGACGCTCGTGCTCGATGCGCCCGAGCTGGATGCCGCCCCGCGCGGCACCGGACTGCTCGTCGCCGACGATGCGCACGACGTGGTCGCCGCCAAGGCCTTGACCCACGCGAGCATCAAGTGGGCATGGGTCGCTGAGAAGGCCGGCCCCGGCCGCCACGTCGTACGCCTGTCGTACGGCCAGGCCGGGCACCGCAGCCAGGCCGCCGACATCGACGACGCCGCCCTGCAAGAGCTGGCGATGCGGGATGCCGCGGCCCTCCTCGACGTCGAGCTCGACGCCGCGCAGCTGGCCGGGTTCGCCCGGTCGACCTGGACGAACGCCGTCTCGCTCGCCGCGCGCGGCCAGGCCGAGCGGGTCAGCGCCGTGCGCGAGGCCGTCGCCACGGTGCCCGGGCTGGAGGTCGCCGGGGCATGGGTCGCCGGCACGGGCCTGGCTTCGGTCGTGCCGGACGCGCGGGCCGCGGCATCCCGCCTCGTCACAGGCTGACCCGCTCGTCGCCCCGACCCACCCCGCATTTCAGTCGTCACGGATTACCGTCTACGCGGGCGAAACCCGTCATCTGCGACGACCGAACAACCACCGCCTCATTCAGTCGTCGCAGATGACCACTTCACGCGCCAAGAACCGTAATGTGTGACGACCGAACCGGTCGCCCGGCGGTGAGCCACGCGCGGAGGCACGGCGACTGACGGAGTCAGACCACCTCTGTTGAGCAGTCGCTTTCGGCGGGTACATCTGCGTTTGGATTGCCGAAGGCGACTGCTCAACTCGCGTGCGTTTCGACTCGCGCGCTCAACGACCGAGCGCACGATATCTTGCAGATGACCTGAAGCTTTTTTGGGGTTTCCGAACCGGCGGACGGAAGATGGACGTCGTGTCCGATCGTGTCGCGCCCTCCCCCGAATCCTCTGAAGCCCCCGCCGTCTATACCCTCTGGGCGGCGTTTGCCCGCCCCGCCGGCGCCGCCGTCCCGGCCGAAGCGCTGAGGTCCGCCGCCGCCGACCTCGACGTGGCCATCGCCGAGGTCGAGGCCACCGGCGTCACGGTGCGCGGCACCTACGATGTCTCGGGCTTCCGCGCAGACGCCGACCTGCTCTTCTGGCTGCACGGCCCCACGCCGCGCGAGCTGCAGGCGGCTCTGCGCACGCTGCGCCGCGTCCCGGCGATCGCCGCGCTCACCCCGCGCCAGACGTTCGTCGCCGTGCATCGCGACGCCGAGTTCAACAAACAGCACATCCCGGCATTCGTGCGGGGCGTCGAGCCCAAGCCCTGGCTGGCCGTCTACCCGTTCGTGCGCAGCAAGGACTGGTACCTGCTCCGCGACTCCGAGCGCAGCCGCATGCTCGCCGAGCACGGCCGCGCCGGCGCCGGCTACACGGGCGTGCTCACCAACACCGTGGCCGCGTTCGCACTGGGCGACTACGAGTGGGTCGTGCCGATCGAGAGCGGCGAGCTGGTCGACCTCGTCGACATGATGCGCGATCTGCGCTACGTCGACGCCCGCCGCCACGTCGTCGAAGAGACCCCGTTCTTCACCGGCCACGTCGTCTCGACGGCCGAGGTCGCCGAGGTGCTGTCGTGACCGCGTTCGATGCGATTCTGCTGGCGAGCTTCGGCGGTCCCGAGGGTCAGGACGACGTCATCCCGTTCCTGCGCAACGTGACCCGCGGCCGCGGCATCCCCGACGAGCGACTCGAAGAGGTCGCGGTGCACTACCGCCACAACGGCGGCGTCAGCCCGATCAACGCGCAGAACCGTGCGCTCAAGGCCGCGCTCGAGACCGAGCTCGCGGCCCGTGGCATCGACCTGCCGATCTACTGGGGCAACCGCAACTGGGACCCGTACTTCGCCGACGCCGTGCGCGATGCGCACGAGGCGGGAGACGACCGGTTGCTGGCCGTCGTCACGAGCGCCTACACCTCGTACTCGGGCGTGGGCCAGTACCGCGAGAACTTCGAGCAGACGCTCGCCGACACCGGCCTCGCGGGCACGGTCACGATCGACCGCCTGCGCGAGTTCTTCGATCACCCGGGCTTTGTGGCTCCGTTCGTCGAGGGCGTGCGCGGGGCTGTTCGGGATGCCGCAACCCAGCCCCACGTGCTCTTCGTGACGCACTCCATCCCGAACACGGCGGCTGAGGCATCCGGCCCCGAACACGGCCCCGGCGGCGCGTACGTCGCGCAGCACCTCGCGGTGGCCGATGTCATCGCGGCCTCCGCGGCTCCCGGCGTCGCGTACTCGCTCGCGTATCAGTCGCGCAGCGGCGACCCGCGCACCCCGTGGCTCGAACCCGACGTCAACGACGAGATCCGCCGGCTCGCTGGTGAGGGCGTGCAGCACGTCGTCGTCGTGCCGATCGGCTTCGTCAGCGACCACATGGAGGTCATCTGGGACCTCGACACCGAGGCCGCCGAGACCGCGGCCGAGGTGGGCATCGGCTTCAGTCGCGTCGCGACCCCGGGCGTGCATCCGGCGTTCGTGTCGGGCCTGGTCGACCTCATCGAGGAGCGGCTCAACGACACCCCCGACGCGGAGCGCCCGCACCTGACCGCCCTCGGCCCGTGGCCCGATCACGCGGCGGTCACCGGGGTCGACGCCGCAGAGCCCGCGGTGGCCCGATGACCCTGCGGGTCGGCACGCGGGGCAGCGCCCTCGCGACCGCGCAGACGCAGCAGGTCGCCGATGCGCTGGCGGCGGCGCTGGGCGGCGTGGACGTCGAGATCATCCGCATCACGACGCACGGCGACACGTCGCGCGCCTCGCTGTCGAGCCTGGGCGGCACCGGCGTGTTCGCCACCGCGCTGCGCGACGCGCTGCGCGCGGGCCAGTGCGACGTCATCGTGCACTCGTTCAAAGACCTGCCCACCGCGCCCTCGCCGGGTCTCGTCGTCGCGGCGGTCCCGCCGCGCGAAGACGCCCGCGCCGTCGTCGTGACCCGCGACGACACCCCGCTCGAAGACCTGCCCGCCGGCTCCCGCGTTGGCACCGGCTCGCCGCGGCGCATCGCCCAGGTCCGCGCGGTGCGGCCCGACCTCGAGGTCGTCGACATCCGCGGCAACGTCGACTCGCGCCTCGCCCGCCTGCACGCCGCGGGCGCCGACCGGCTCGACGCTGTGGTGCTCTCGGCGGCCGGGCTCAGCCGCCTCGGGCGCACCGAGGTCGCCGCCGAGCCGATGCCGCTCGAGGCCTGGCCTTCGGCCCCCGCGCAGGGCGCCCTGGCGATCGAGGTGCGCGAGGCCGACGCGACCGGCACCCCGCTGGCCGCCGCTCTCGCGCAGATCGCCGACCCCGCCTCCGCCGCGTGCGCCGCCGCCGAGCGCGGTGTGCTCGCGGGGCTCGAAGCCGGCTGCTCCGCCCCGATCGGCGCGACCGCGCACGTGGACGGCGACGCCGTGACCCTGTCGGCCGCCGTGTACAGCCTCGACGGGCAGCGGCAGATCTCGACCACCGTGACGGCCACCGGTGCCGACGCGGGTGAGCGCGCGGCCCGCGAGGTCGTCACAGCCCTGCGCGACGCCGGCTCCGATGACCTCCATTGACACCGCGGGCCGCCGCCCGCTGAAGGAAGCGAACCGATGAGCACCCAGCATCCGGTCATCCGACCCCGCCGCCTGCGCACCACCCCTGCGATGCGCCGCCTGGTCGCCGAGACGCGCATCCACCCGGCGCAGCTGATCCTGCCGCTGTTCGTGCGCGAAGACATCACCGAGCCCGCGCCGATCACCTCGATGCCCGGCGTCGTGCAGCACACGCTCGATTCGCTGAAGGGTGCGGTGCAGGATGCCGTGGCCGCCGGCCTCGGCGGCGTCATGCTGTTCGGCATCCCGGCCGTGCGCGACGCCACCGGATCCGGTGCGACCGATGCCGGCGGCATCCTGAACCGCGCGACCGAGGTCGCAGCAGCCGAAGCCGGCGACGCGCTGGTGGTGCAGACCGACCTCTGCCTCGACGAGTTCACCGACCACGGCCACTGCGGCGTGCTCGACGCGCACGGCGTCGTCGACAACGACGCAACGCTCGAGCGCTACCGCGACATGGCGGTCGCGCAGGCGCAAGCCGGCTCACAGCTGCTCGGCCTGTCGGGCATGATGGACGGCCAGGTCGCCGCGGTACGCGAGGCGCTCGACGATGCCGGCTTCGCCGACACGGCCGTGCTCGCGTACGCGGCGAAGTACGCGTCGGCGTTCTACGGACCGTTCCGTGAGGCGGTCGACTCGCAGCTGCAGGGCGACCGGCGCACGTATCAACAGGACCCGGCGAACCGCATCGAGGGGCTGCGCGAGGCCGCGCTCGACGAAGTTGAGGGCGCCGACGTGCTCATGGTCAAGCCGGCGATGAGCTATCTCGACGTGCTCGCCGACGTCGCTGCGACCGCACAGGTGCCGGTCTGGGCCTACCAGGTGTCGGGCGAGTACGCGATGATCGAGGCCGCCGCCGCCAACGGGTGGATCGACCGCGACCGGGCGATCCGCGAGAGCGTGACCGGCATCCTGCGTGCGGGCGCGGGCGCCGTGCTCACGTACTGGGCGCTCGAGCTCGCAGCATCGGAGGGACGGGCATGACCAACGAGACCGCGTTCGAGGCGGCATCCACCGTCATCCCCGGCGGAGTGAACTCGCCGGTGCGCGCCTACCGTTCGGTGGGCGGCGCGCCACGCTTCCTCGTATCGGGACACGGCCCCTACGTGGTCGACGTCGAGGGCCGCGAGTACGTCGACCTGGTGTGCTCGTGGGGCCCGCTGCTGCTCGGGCACGGCCACCCCGCCGTGCTCGACGCCGTGCACGCCGCCGTCGACCGCGGCCTGTCGTTCGGCGCGTCGACGCCCGCCGAGACCGAGCTCGCCGAGGCCGTCATCGCGCGGCTTGCGCCGGTGACAGCGGACGGCCGCCCCGTCGTCGAGCAGGTGCGCCTGGTCTCGACCGGCACTGAGGCGACAATGACCGCGATCCGGCTGGCGCGCGGCGTGACCGGGCGCTCGCTGGTCATCAAGTTCGCCGGCCACTACCACGGGCACTCCGACGGACTGCTCGCCGACGCCGGCAGCGGACTGGCCACACTTGCGCTGCCCGCGTCGGCCGGCGTGCCGGCCGAGATCGCCGCGCAGACGCTCGTGCTGCCGTACAACGATCCGGATGCCGTCACCGCCGCCTTCGCCGAGTACGGCGACCGCATCGCCGCGATCATCGTCGAGGCCGCGGCCGCCAACATGGGTGTCGTGCGGCCGGCGCCAGGGTTCAATGCGTTCCTGGCCTCCGTCGCGCATCAGAACGGCGCGCTGCTCATCGTCGACGAGGTGCTCACCGGCTTCCGCGAATCCGCGGCCGGCTGGCTGGGGCTCGAGCCCATCGCCGCCGACATCGTCACGTTCGGCAAGGTGATCGGGGGCGGGATGCCGCTGGCCGCCCTCGGCGCGCGGCGCGAGATCATGGAGCAGCTCGCTCCCCTGGGCCCCGTCTACCAGGCGGGCACGCTGTCGGGCAATCCCGTCGCGGTCGCGGCGGGCCTGGCGACCCTGCGCGCGGCCGATGCCGCCGTCTACGCACGGGTCGATGAGGTTGCTGCGACGGTCTCGACTGCTGTCGACGACGCGCTGTCGGCGGCAGGCGTCGAGCACGTGATCTCACGCGCGGGCAACCTGTTCAGCATCCAATTCCAGTCGGAGCTTGCAACCGACTACGCCGGGGTGCAGCAGCAGGAGGCCTTCCGCTACGGACCCTTCTTCCACGCGATGCTCGACGCCGGCGTCTCGCTGCCGCCCAGTGCCTACGAGGCCTGGTTCGTCAGCGCCGCGCACGACGACACCGCGGTCTCGCGGGTGCTCGAGGCGCTGCCGGCTGCGGCGCGCGCGGCGGCCTCGGCGACGCCGGCCTGACCACTGCGGACGCGCCGCGGGTCGCGGCATCCATCCCTGCGTGTTCAGAACTCAGCACATCCGCGTCGGAACGCGCCCCGAAACGCCCGGTTCGCGCATCGGGGCCCGGGTCTTGCTGAGTTCTGACCATCCAGATGCCCCCGGCGGCATCCTGCCCACGGGGCACCCAGCTGACACGGTCTATGCTTGACGCGGCGCGAGACGCGCCCTGCAGAAGGAAGCGAGGTGGTTCGACATGAGTAGTGACAGTCGCAGTCCGTTGCCGGACACCACCTCCATCGCTCTGCGCTGAGCCCGGATGGGGTGCCGGCACCCCTTTCCCATCCGACCCGCGTGGGCGCTGCATACGCCTGCGCGCTGCAGGAGGCTCCGCCATGACCATTCAGGAACTCACCGACCGTATCGACGACCTTGCACAGCTGCTCTCGGGCAATGAACTGGTCGCGGCATCCGACGCCGTCACCGCGCTGGATCCGCATGAGATCGTGACCGCGATCGAACGCCTGAGTCCCCGGGCGGGCGCGGTGCTGTTCCGACTGCTGTCAAAGGACCGCGCGCTGGCGGTTTTCGACGCCCTGTCGCCGGCGGTGCAGGGCGACCTGGTGCGGCAGCTGCGCGACTCCGAGGTCGCCACGGTCTTCGCCGACCTCGACCCCGACGACCGCGTCTGGCTGCTCGACGAGCTGCCGGCCTCGGTCGCGCAGCGGCTTCTGCAGGGACTGCCCGCGCGCGACCGCCAGCTGACCGCGGCCGTGCTCGGCTACGAGCAGGATGCCGTGGGGCGCCGCATGAGCCTCGACTTCGTGACCACGCACCCCGAACTCACGGTCGCAGCGACCATGCAGCGCGTGCGCGCACGCCTCGACGACGCCGAGACCGTCTACACGCTGCCGGTCACCGGCAGCGGGCGCGAGGTCGTCGGCGTCGTCAGCCTGCGTGACCTCATGTCGGCGCCCGACGACGCGAGCATCGCGGAGGTCATGAGCGAGCCGCAGACGGCGAACGCCACGAGCGACGCCGAGCAGGCCGCACGCATCTGCGCCGACCGTGGGCTTCTCGCGCTGCCGATCGTCGACAGCGAGCGGCGGCTCGTCGGCATCCTCACGCTGGACGATGCGGCACGCATCCTCAAGCACGAGGAGAGTGAGGATGTCGCGCGCCAGGGCGGAGTCGAGCCACTCGGCCGCCCGTACCTGAGCACCCCGATCCCCCGCCTCGTGCGCTCGCGCGTCGTGTGGCTGTTCGTGCTGGCCATCGGCGCGACGCTCACCGTGCAGGTGCTGTCGCACTTCGAGGCGACGCTGGCCGAGATGACCGCGCTCGCGCTGTTCGTGCCGCTGCTGATCGGCACGGGTGGCAACACCGGCAACCAGGCGGCCACCACCGTGACCCGCGCGCTCGCGCTCGGCGAGGTCACGCCGCGCGACATCCTGCGCGTACTCGGCCGCGAAATGCGCGTCGGGTTCCTGCTCGGCCTTGCGCTCGGCATCGTCGGGTTCACGATCGCCGGGGCTGTCTACTCGTGGCCGATCGGCGTCGTGATCGGCCTGACCCTGATCGCGGTGTGCACGGTGGCGGCGACCATCGGCGGGATCATGCCGCTGGTCGCGCGGGCCATCCACGTGGACCCGGCGGTGTTCTCGAACCCGTTCATCACGACCTTCGTGGATGCCACGGGCCTGGTGATCTACTTCCTCATCGCGAAGACCGTGCTCGGGCTCTGAGCCGCGGCATCCACGCTTCCCGTCGTGCACACGGTAGGGGATTCTCGCCGACACGCCGGTGCGGGATGCCGCAGGCCGGCGTTTCTGCCCGGCTCCCCTACGGTGTGCACGGCGGGGCGCCGTCCCCTTTGGGTGCGCACGGCGAGGATGCGGGACACAGGCCGGCCGCAGCAGCCCCGATCAGAACGGGTCGACGCGGAACGTGAACGCGCGACCCTGACGGAACGGCTCGACGAGTTCGACGTTCTCGAACGCTATGCCGCCCGGCAGCGGGTGCTCGCTCATCCAGTAGGTGAACCGGCCGTTCACCTGGCCGCGCAGTGCCGGGTCGGGGTCGGCCGCGCGCCATTCCTGAGCGCCACGCCGCCCGGTGTAGTGCCAGTGGTCGGCCGTGCCGTCGGCATAGACCGCCCCGGCCGGATCGGCCTCATCCGGTCGCGCGCGCAGCACGACCTCGTCGCCCTCGCGCAACAACTCATCGACGCCGACGGAGGCATGCGGCGCGAACGCGCTGCCGCAGTAGTCGGGCCACAGCTCGGCGGCGCGCACGGCGCGACCCGCGAGTTCGAGCTCGCGCAGCCGCGCCCAGTTGCCCATCGTCGCGGTCACGATGCAGGCGCTCAGTGGCACCGAGCTCTCGCGCGCGAAGGTCGCCACCCGCACCTCGTGCGGTCGGTCGCGGGTGAAGGTCGCCGTCACCCACACGTCCGCGCCGTTCGCGAAGGGCTCGCTCAGGATGCCGACGGTCAGCGTGTTTCCGTCGACCACGCCCCGTGCCGGGTCGTCGCCGGCGCGAGGCGTGGGGTCGTCGGGGTCGTCGGCAGACCAGAACCGCAGCCCCGGCGCCTCGTCGAGACGCGAGCGCTCGAGCTCGGAGTATCCGCGCTCGGCCCGCCCGGCAGGGATCGGCTCGATCGCGAAGAAGTTGAGCAGCCGGTCGCGCGGATGATCCAGGTACGGCGTGAACACCCGGATCAGCCCGCGCGGACCGCCCAGCGGGTGCAGGCCGATCTGCATTCCGTCGGGATGCCCCCACCGCGGTTCGCGCGGTCCGGCTCCGGCCGCGGGCCGCAGCCACCCCGTCTCATCCACCGTCGCTTGCCGCAGCATCCGTGTCTCCCGTCCCTCTCCCCGCCCCCGGTACATCAAACCCTCCGCTGCACATCAAACCGTCCGCTGCACATCAAACCGGCGGCGGTTTGATGTGCGTTCGACAAACTCATATGAAACCGGCGGTCGTGCGGGCCCGAGCCGGCCGCAGCACGAGCCCGAGCCGACCACCGCGCGACCCCGAGCTGACCGCCGCGCGAACCCGAACCGGCGGTCGTGCGGGCCCGAGCCGGCCGCAGCGCGAGCCCGAGCCGGCCGCCGCGCGAGCCCGAGCTGACCGCGACCCCGCCGCCCTACAGCGCCACGTCCCCGCAGAGGTGCACCGTGATGCCCATGCCGTCGAGCATCGCGGCCTTGGCGACCAGCGCCTTGTCGGCGGTGGCGACGTCGGGCGCGTAGACGAGCTGCGCGTGGTTGGCCTTGTGCCGCGCCATGAACTGGTCGCGGCTCTGGCCGTGCAGCACGACGCTGGCGATCGGCCACTCGGGGTTCGTGAGGTCCTTGCGCCGCTGCGCCTCTTCGGCGGGCAGCTCGACGACCGACCCGCGGAACAGGTCCGCGTGCAGAGCACCGTCCGCGATGTAGATGCGTGAGAGCACGACCTCGCCGGGCTTGGACACTCCGTTGATGGTCGCCCCGCCGGCGGGGAAGAACACGTGCCCCTGCCGGTTGCCGACGGCCTTGTCCCACCCGCCGAGATGCGACGCCGGCACCGAGCCCGAGATCTCATAGACCCAGACGAACTCGCCGTCGAATTCCTCGCCCCAGCGCACGTCGTGCAGGGTCGTGTCGGGGTTCAGGCCCATCGCCGTCCACACCCGGTTGGTCACCAGCGCGTCGACCGCGACGCCCTCGTCGGCCTCGTTGAAGTGCGGGAACGCGCGGCCCGCGTGCAGTTCGCGCTTACCGTCGCGTGAGAGCACCGGCGGCCGGTCGGTGGAGTTCAGGATGCCCTCGGCGAGGTCCGACGCCGGCACGAGGTCCTTCAGACCCTGCTGATACTGGATGCCGACGGCATCCAACCCGAAATCGTCGGCGATGCGCAGAGCCGCGATGTACATCTTCAGCTGCCACTGCACCTGGTCACGGGTGAGCTCGGTCGCGGCATCCTGCCCGTACTCGAACCTCATGCCCTGATCGGTCAGCCAGTCGTAGGCGGCGTCGGCCTCGGCGTCGGTCACCGTCAGCATCTCGGCGTACAGCGCCGACTGCGACAGGCGCTCCTTGTAGATGCCCGTGTGATTGAGCAGCTCATCGTCGAAGATCGCGTTGTACATGCCCATGCAGCCCTCGTCGAACACGCCGATGATGGCCTTGTCGGCGACCAGCTGCGCGGCCAGAGCCTTGCCCAGGTCGACCTCGGGCGACGACGGCAGTGCGGGCAGATCGCGCACATGCGACGCGTCGTGGGTGATGCGACCGGTCTCGACCCATTCCTTGAGCCCCGTGCGGAACCACTCGTCGGTGAAGTCGACCGACCAGATCGTCGAGTACTCCTTGCCCATCTTCGTGAGCCCGGCGTTCAGGCCAAGAAGTCCGACCAGCCCCGGCCAGTCGGGCGCGAAGTTCGCGGTGGTCAGGATCGGGCCGCGGTGCGTGCGCAGGCCGGCGAGCACGTGATGCGAGTACTGCCAGTTCGCGATCGCGACGACGAGCGGCGCGTCGTCGGGGATGTTCTTGAACACCTCCATGCCCATGCGCTGACTGCGGATGAACCCGTGACCGCGCTCTGCGTCGACGCCGAAGGCGCGCTGCAGGCTCCAGCCGAGGTCTTCGAAGGCTTTTGTCACCGCCGCCTCGACTCCTGCCTGCACCGGCCAGCTGTCGATGTTCGCCGGTTCGCGCAGGTCGCCCGAGGTGATGAGGTAGACGGTGTTCGGTGCTGCGGCCGGCCGCGCCGTCGGGGTCGGGAAGGTGTAGTCGGTCATGGTGCCTCCTTGAGGTCGGGGTCGGTGACGGTCAGCACGGCGTGCGCGCCGGCCGCGAGATGGAGAAGGGTGGATGCCGCGCGGCCGCGCACCCGCAGCAGGTCGACGTCGAGCACCCCGCCGTCGACGTCGAGGCGCACCTCGTCGCCGTCGATCGACACGCGCCCCCACGCCGTGCCGGTGGTGAACAGCGCCCGCAGCGGTCCGGGCTCGGCCGGGTCGAACGAGAGCGTGCGGGATGCGGCATCCCACTGCGCTCCGGTGAAGGCGAGCAGCACACCCCATGACGAGAGCGAGCGGGCATAGTGGTTGCCGCACTCGATCTCGTTCCACGGGTTGCGCACGACGCCGTCGTAGCGGGCGGCCCGCGTCCGCTCGATGCGGAGCGCGTCGTCGGTGCGGCCCGCATAGGCGAGGGATGCCGCGACCTGATGTTCGATGCCGGTCCACACCTCGTCGGAGTAGACGAACGGGATCGAAGGCCTGCCACCTGCGGGCCACGAGGCCAGCAGCAGTCCGCCCTCGTCGTTCAGCGCATAGACACGCTGCGTGCTCTCGTGATCGCGCAGGCTCTCGCGGAAGTTGTGCTGCATGACGGCCCCCAGCGCGCTGTGCACGCGATCGGCGGGAACGATGTCGCCGAGTCCGTTCAGCCGCGCGTGGAACTGTCCGAGCAGCTGATCAGACAGCACGCCCTCGCCGTACTGGTACCGGTGCGCGTCGACGTCGTCGATGATCTGCCGGTACCACTCGCCGTTCCAGAGCAACTCGTCCATGCGGGCTGCCGCCCGGTCGGCCTGCGCGGCCAGTTCTCCGGCGCGCTCGCCGTAGCCGAGATGGCGGGCCATCCGTGCGCCGGCGCGCAGAGCGGCCACGAGCATGCCGTTCGCGAGCGGCTCGGTGCCGTGGAACTCGATGTCGTAGGTGTTGTGCAGCTCACCGTCCACGAGCCCGTCGCCGTCGTGATCCCACTCGCGCATCGCGTGGTCGAGCGCGCGGTCGGCGGCGGGCCACAGCTCGCGTAGGAAATCCTCGTCGCCCGAGAACCGCCACTCGCGATGCAGGCGGATGACGGTGCCCAGCTGCCCGTCGACCGCGGGCCCCATGAACCAGCTCGGTCCGTCGAACACGCGATTCGAGCGGAACTTCTGGGCCCCCACCGCATCCGTCTCGAGCAGGAACTCGTTGCGTCGCGCGCTGCGCTCAAGCTGCGGGAACAACCAGGCGATCGTCTGCGCATACGACCACACATGGGTGCAGGTGCCCTCGCACGAGCCGCCGTGGTCGAACGAGCCCTCCCACGCGGCGAACACCGGACCCTCGCCGAGCGCCGGGTTCGGCGTCTCGACGACGAAGCACGTGGTCGAGCGGGCTGCCGCGATGTTCGCGCCCGCGCTGTGCGCGATGACCGGGTCGAGCGACCCGCCGTACAGCGCCTCGACGAACGCGTCGGTCGCGTGCTCGAGTGCGGGCAGGTGGGTGTGGAGATGGGATGCCGCGGCCCAGGCGTCCGGCCAGAGCGTCGCGTAGTGGTTGCGCACGACCTCGTCGGCATGCGGGTCCTTCATGATGATGTGACCGAGCCATCCGCGGTGCCGGTTCGGGAACGACCAGCTGAGCACGAACTCGAAGTCGCGGCTCTCGCCGGGCGCGAGCGCATGCACGATGCCCAGCGACCCGGTGCGGATGCGCGGCAGCGTCGCGAAGAGTTCGTCTTCGCTCATCGGGCGGCCGGCGTCGCCCTCGGCGAACAGGCCGCGCGGGCGGTCTTCGAGAGTCAGCCGAGGCTCGGAGTCGAGCCGGCCGTCGGAGGCGAGGTCGTTCCAGAAGAGACGCGCTCCGTCGGGCCAGAACCCGGTGACCCACTGCGGTTTCGCCGTGGTCGCGGCATCCCGTGTCGTCAGCGCCAGCGTGCCGTAGCCGACGTCGTCCGCGGGCAGATCGATGCCGAAGTCGAGACCGCGCACCGTGCCGTCGTCGCGCCAGCGCACGCTCTGGGTGCCGCGCATGCCGAACGGCCCCTCACCGCGGCCCGCGGTGTGGCTGACCGACCCGACGACGGTGACGTCGACCGGTACGGCGGAGTGGTTCGTGACCGTATAGCGCAGCACCGCCGCCGGAATGCCCGACGCATCGGGGTCGAGCGGGACGAGCGGGGTGAAGGCGTGTAGCGACACGTCGACGGGCAGCACCGGGTCGGCGAAATCGATGTCGACGACCGGGTATTCGCCGTGGAGGGTCGCCGCTTCCAGCCGAGGGAGTCCGGCGAGCGCGTCGAAGGGTGCCCCGGCGTCCCAGTCGTACGGTCCGTTCAGCCGTGCCTCGAGCACGCGTGTGACGGGCTCGCCGCCTGCCGGACGCGCGTGGATCGCGAAGAACGAGTTCGGATTGCGCCGTCCCTTGTCGGGGAGGTTCTCGAGCTCCCAGTCGCGCAGCTCGCCGCGGGCGCCGAGCGAGACGTTGCCGGTGCCGATGCCGCCGAGAGGGAAGGCGGCACGGGTCGCGGTGTGCGGGATGCCGCGGGCTCGGCGCGTCATGCCGTCGCCTCGCGCCGCTGCACCCGCGCCAGCTCGTGCACGATGTCCTTCGTCTGCGCGTACAGCCGCAGGTAGCGGTCGAACAGCTCGTCATAGACGATGGATGCCGCGGGGTCAGGCTCGATCGTCTGCACGACGGGGTTCCAGTCCTCGATGCGCGGGGGCTCGCCCTGTGCCGTCGCGGCCACGGCGAGGAACGCCGCACCGTAGCTCGCGCCGATCGTGGTCTGCGGAACCTGCTGGGTCAGGCCCGTGGCATCCGACACGATCCGCATCCAGAGCGCGCCCTGCGTGCCGCCGCCGACAGCGACGATCCGGCGGATGTCCGCACCCGCGGCACGCAAGGTCTCGACATTGTGCCGCACACCCAGCGCGGTGGCCTCGAGCGCAGCGCGGTAGAGGTCACCGCGCGTGTGCTCGAGCGTGAGGCCGGCGATGACCCCCCGGGCATCGGGATCGAGGATCGGCGTGCGCTCGCCCGCGAAGTACGGGAGCATCAGGAGGCCGCGCGCCCCCGGGCCCGATTCCTCGGCCTCAGCGAGCAGCGTCGGGTAGTCGGCCTCGGTCAGACCCTTCAGCCAGGCCGTGATCGCTCCGCTGGTCGCGAGCCCTCCGGCCAGGTTGCGGGTGCCGGGAAGGGCGCCAGCCGTCGTCCACATCGACGGGGTGCGCAGGGTCTGCCCGCCGGTCGCGATGAGGAACATCGTCGTGCCGTACATGAGCATGAGGTCGCCGACCTGCTGCGCCCCGACGCTCACGGCCTCGCTCCACGCGTCGATGGTTCCGGTCGTGACAGGCGTGCCGATCGGGATGCCGGTGGCCGCGGCCGCGTCGGCCGTGACGGTGCCGGCTGTCTCACCGGCCCACCGCAGCTCGGGCCGCTCGATGCCAGGCGCGAAGCGATCCCACCACGGTTCGTGCCAGGCGTTGCGTTCGACGTCGTAGAGGGGCGTCGTCTGACTCGCCGATTGGTGGTCGAGCACGTACGCTCCAGTGAGCTCGCGCGCGAGGAAAGATGCCGGCATGAACAGGCGACGAGCTCGCGCGTAGGCGTCGGGCTCTTCCTCGGCGATCCAGAGGATCTTGGGACCGGCGGCCTGGCTCGTCAGTCGCGAGCCGCCGACACGAACGATCTCGTCGACGCCGAGATCCGCGGTCATCCGCTCGATCTGCGCCGTCGCGCGGGTGTCGACACCGTAAAGGATGGCCGGTCGTACCGGCTCGTCGTGCTCATCGGTCAGAAGCACGCAGGGTCCCATGCCGCTCACACCGACACCGATGAGATCGATATCACCGTTCGCACGCGAGAGCAGTTCGCGAGAGAGCCCGGCGAATTCGCACCACCAGACCCCGGCATCCATCTCCACCCAGCCCGCCTGCGGACGGTGCACGTCGTGCGAGATCGTGGCTGTGGCAATGATCTCGCCCGTCACCGTGACCAGCACGCCCTTCGTGCTGGACGTCCCGATATCAACGCCGAGCGCGCACTTCATCGTGTCCTCCCGGTACGGTTTCTGGCGCCTTTGCGACCGCGGCCCCACGCTACACGAAATCGATTTCATCCACAACGCACGGAGTGCCATCGCGACGCCTGCCGCCTCCCCTCGCCGAGGTCGCACCTGATTTCGCGAGGTCGTACGTGTTCTCGCGAGAGTGCGTACGACCTCGCGAGATTGCGTACGACCTCGCGAGTTTGCGTACGACCTCGCGGAAGCGGAGGGGGCGGGATGCCGCGGCTCAGACCGCGCGCACAGCCGTCGCCGGCTGCACCTCGTTGCGCAGCACGACCGTGCGGGCCGGTTGGTCGTCGCCGCCGATCCGCTCGAGCAGCAGCTTCGCGGCCGTGACGCCCATGTGCCGTGCGGGCAGGCGCACCAGCGTGACCGCACTCGGCGACAGCGTGGTGAACGGCAATGAGCCGATGACGGCCACGCCGAGCCGCGGCGGGGTCAAGCCGTGCTCGGTGAGCACCTGGATCGCGCCGACCCCGATGAGGTTGTTGCCGGCGACGACGGCATCGGGCGGTTCTGGCATGGCGAGCAGCTGCTCCATCGCCTCGCGACCGCCGTCCACCTGGAAGCTCGAGTAGCGCAACAGCTCGTCGACGGGGGCTTCGGGCAGCCGCTCGGCCATCACCCTCCGCCAGCCCTGGGCGCGCTCCTGCGCGGTCTCGATGAGCTCGGGGCCGGCGATGAACGCGACGCGGCGGTAGCCGGCATCCACCAGATTCTCCGTGGCGGCCGTACCGGCCGCCCGATTCGCCATGACGACGCCGTCGATGTCATAGCCGGTACCGCGGTCGACGGCGACGACCGGACGGCCCGTCGCAATGAGGTCGTCGAGGTTCGTGTGATCGGCCGCGGCGGCGAGGATCACCCCCGCCATGTGCTCGGCGACCGCGATCTGCAGATATCGCGCCTCCTTCTCGATCTGCGCATCGGAATTGCACAGCACGACGGAGTACCCGGCCTTCTGCGCGACGTCCTCGACCCCGCGCGCGAGCTCGGTGAAGTACGGGTTCTCGATGTCGGGTATCACGAGGGCGATGACTTCCGACTCCTGCCGGCGCAGCGATCGGGCCGTCCGGTTCGGGCTGAAGCGCAGGTGCCGTGCGGCATCCCGCACGGCCTGTGTCTTCTCCTCGGAGACTCCCAGCCCGTTGAAGACGCGCGAGACGGTCGCCGGCGAGACTCCAGCCAGCTTCGCCACCTCATAGATCGTGGCCATTTCTCCCGCCCCGTGTCGCCGTCACTGCGCGTTGACAGCGCATTGCGACCACAATACAGTGATGAAATCGATTGCAAAAGGTGACCGCGAGCGGCGAGCCGCTCCGACACGAGGAAGTGCACACCCATGACGTTCCCGACATCCCTCAGCGCTCTCCGCACGGTGCGGACCCGCTCGATCTCTCCCGAGAACTTCGACGGGTCGGTCGGCGGCGGTGCCCGCGCGACCGAAGGCACCGGAGCCGCGTGCGCCCGCGACCTCGGCACCGGCTGGAAGATCTCGCCGAGCGTCGACGTCAAGGCGGGCGATACCTTCGAGCTGGCGAGCATCGCAGGCGCCGGCAAGATCACACACATCTGGATCACCACGCACACCGACAACTGGCGCACGCTGATCCTTCGCGCGTACTGGGACGGGTCCCCCGAGCCCGCCGTCGAGGTGCCGTACGGCGACTTCTTCTGCAACGGCTGGGGCGTGTTCGCACAGGTCAACTCGCAGATGATCGCCGCCAACCCGCACGGCGGCTTCAACTCGTACTGGCCCATGCCGTTCCGCGACGGGGCACGACTGACGATCGAGAACACCTCCACGGTCGACGTGCGCGTCTACTACCAGATCACCTATGAGACCGGCGGCGAGTACGACGGCGAGGGGTACTTCCACGCGCAGTGGCGCCGGTCGAATCCGCTCGACGAACTCGTGCCCCACACGATTCTCGAGGGCATCGAAGGGCAGGGCCATTACGTCGGCACCTACATCGCCTGGGGCGTGAACTCCAACGGCTGGTGGGGCGA
>Ga0164242_10001852_pt1 | contig 24776 bp, 24 predicted proteins | sample OricomgcompostMG_FD_108783 | JGI IMG/M metagenome (GOLD analysis project Ga0164242, IMG submission 108783) | Miracle-Growth compost microbial communities from Emeryville, California, USA - Original compost - Miracle growth compost (MG) ...
ATGATCATGATGGTGGCGCGCTCTTCGGCGCTCAAGTGCTGGTAGCGGGTTCCCATGGGTCGGCGGCAGGGTCGGGTACAAGGCAGATCAGGGGTGTTGCACTTGATTATTGACTCCGCCCAGGAAAATACTGCCAGCAAGACAACATCCATCGCGAAGCCGCTTCAATAACGCAAAACATTTCGTGTCACCTTGCCGGGCAAGGACCAGCCCAAACCGGAGTTCGAATAATGAAAGTCACAACAACGCGAATTCAGCGAGGCGTAGGACAAGGGGGATTTCACACTGCCAGCCTTCGGCTGAAATCAGGGCATCCTCTCTTCGAAGCCGAGCTGCCTTATGAGCTCACCTACGATTGCGGGACAAATTCAGTTGGCCCCGGCGGCCTGGCGATCAAGGCCTTCCTGCAAAGGCATATTGCCGAATATGCGCCGGCCGGCGGAACCGTTGACGCGCTTTTTATTTCCCATCTGGACCAGGATCACTATAACGGCGCGGAACAGCTGTGCCAGACAAAGACCGTCTCGAGAATTTTTCTGCCTTACTTTTCGATTGACGAAATCATCCTCTTCTTCCTGGAACAGCTTGCGTCGGACATAGCGGTCTCCGCCGCTTTCGCCAACGCCATGCTGGGCATCGCAGGTGGAGGACGCCAACTCTTCGGGATCCCTGTCACCGTCATCGGCGGCCCCAATATCACGCTTCGCGATCCGTTTCCGCTGAACCAGCCCGCAGGCACGGGACGGCTTCAAGCGGTTGTTCTCGCGGACGATGGGAAAACATACCCGATAGGCAGCGACATTGCGGCCGGCGCCAACATCGCGCTGGTTGCGGGAACACGGTTAACCCCCTGGATGTTGCGTCCCTGGAGCTACAAGCAGAGTCCGGAGGCCCAGGCCATGATGACCGCCATGGTCAATATGAACCCTCAACTCAAGAACCTGAAGGGTCAACCAAATGGGATAACGGTTGCCGACCTGAACAGCATCAAGACAAATAAAGACCAAATCAGGGCAACCTGCCAGCAAATTATCGCGAGTGCGAAAGGCACGATAGCCTCTGATTACAACAACCACAACGCCCCTTCGATCTGCCTTTACAGCGGACCACGCAGCCGTATGACGCATCGATACGGCACGGGTTACCTTGACCGCGGTGCGTCGGAGTCCCTCCTGTCTGACAATCCGGCAGGCTGGCTGACAACGGGAGACGCGCTGTTGCAACGCCATTGGTCCGATTTCCACGACTGTTATCGAGACGTGCTCGGGCTGGTCGGAACCTATGTCATTCCGCATCATGGCGCCCAGCATAATCACTCGCCGGATTTCGTCAATACGCTCGGAGGTCGCCTCGCGATCATTTGTGCGAGACAACGCTCAGAGCATCACCCCTCCGATGTCGTGCTCGATGCGCTCTATCGGAACAATGCCGTCGTCAAAGTGGTCGACGAGTACGCTGCGCATGGATTGCGCGAAATCGCGCTGATCGAGACCGATGATGAATTCTGAGGCGGAATGCGCAGACGGTACCTCTTGAAGCAGCCTTCTCTAACCGCGAGTGACCTATTGTGTATTCCTATGCTTTTGGATTCAAATTAGTCGGCAGAGTCGCCCAAGGCCGCATCGATTTCAGCCGCGCGGACCGTCAACTGTCGATCTTCTGCCCGGGGGAAAGCGGCACCCCTAGCGATACCTTTCTGTTCACGTCACGAGGGTACGAAACAGAGCAAGCCGCGAATGTATCGATGTGGGCTCAATTTCTGAACTGTAAGTTATCGCTGCTACGCGACGGAATTCCGCACGTTGACTGGTTCTCGCTCGATGCAAAGGCCAAATTCGGGATCGACGCCATCAATGGCCTATTCCAGAAAGGCGGGGTAGCGCCACTCAGCCTTCATCCGACGGTCTATCCTAGCAATCGCCATCCTCATTGGCATGGTGCCATTCCGGCCAACGAGGAGATCGATCTGGAAAGACTGCGCGACGCGTGCATCAACACGACGGAATTCCCCGTACAGGACACCGCCGTCTACGAGGCAATGAATGTTCTCGGCTTGGCGCTGGCCGAACCCTTCGAGAAATCCAAGCTCATCCTCTCGATGACCGCGATCGAGATTCTTGCTGGTGGTCAACGAAAAGCCTCCGAGCCCGTCATCGACGCGTTAGATAAGCTGGCAGCATTCTCAGCAACCTTGAATCTTCCAGAACCTGTCGCCAAGGATATTTTGAAGGTGCTCAACAATGGCAGAAGTGAATCGATATCGGCCTCATGCAGACGGTTCGTAGCTCAACATCTCGGCGAACAGGCCGAGGAAGAGCTCACCAAGCTTTACGATTATCGATCACGCGCAGTTCACGGCTCATCCAGAAAAAGAAAGAAACATGATCGCACGCCCTCTGCGATGCATGAAAAAGCAAAACAGGCATTTGATCTAGCACTCACGCTGATGCTGAAGCTCAATACGGCGCCAGCCCCTCACCTAGCCGCAGAATAGCCCTTCCGTAGCAACCGGACATCCCAGCTCGATGTCCATTGAACATTCATCTTCAAGCCTGAAAAGACCATGCGTGACGAGACCTTAATCGAGCAATACCTTACGATGTTAGATTCCCCTGCGCCGCCCGGACGCCAGAAGGAACAAGTCGTTCAAGATTTTCTGGAAGCCCACTCCGTGCTGATCCCCACCCCTAACCGGTTGAATCACCACCTGCACTTTAAGTCGATCATTTCCAAATTCCCGTTATCGACAGGGTTAATCACCGACTATGCCTATCTGACAAAGAGCTCCGATACATGGCGAATCACCTTTTTCGAATTGGAATCGCCAGATAAAGATTTCTTCAACAAAACGACACAGAAGGTTTCCAAAACTTCGACATTTAACGCCGCCCTCGATCAGGTTCGCAGCTGGAAGCAGTTCATGTCGGCGACCGGCCGGAAGTTCGTTCACGCTTGCTCCCTCTGATTCAACCCACAAACATGCGCGTCAACCCGATCGAGTACGAGTATCAACTGATCTACGGACGCTCGGCCAATAAAAACTTGACCGACGGGCGCAGACGCGAATTTCAGTCTCTGCAACAGGATATGGGTATCACGATCATGACGTTCGACCAGCTCGTTGACTGGTACAGAAACGACCTGGTCTTCGAGAAAAATGTCCTTCGCACCACTAATGCAGGATATGCGTTCAAGTCCATGGCCGCTGGCCCCAGCCACATCCTGTCCTATCTCGGCCCCGGCGAACTCTTCTTATCGTCGTCCGAGATCGCCGCACTGAAAGCAGACGGATACGACATGGACGCTTGGGAACGAGGCGAACTCCTGGTGGTCAACGGACGTCTTCCCCTCAGTGCTGCGGACACGAAGTTCGATGTTTTGCTGTCGAAGCTGAGGGGACGCGCCTAAGCACGCCCGACCAGTAACCGCTCCATTTTGTCTCCTCGCCGTGGCCTCCACGTGTCCCCTGCCATCTCGGCCTCCGGCACGGGAAATCGCAGACAGTTGCCCGGCAGCCCATAAAGGCCAGAACTGGGCTGACCCTGTATTCTGTATCGGCAAACCCGCATTCATTGCCCACCGGACGGAATTGACATCGCCATGGTTCGTCGTCAGCGAAAGAAGAAAAATCAGGCCAGACGGCCCGGCAGAGCTTCCCACGGAATTGACCTCGTGCCTCCGCGCCCCTCCTCGATATTGCTGGATCCGGCGGCAGAGCAGGTCATTGTATTTACGGACGACATCCTCCTGAATCAGCTACGCAGAGACGGCCCGCAGATCGAGCGGTCATTTGACCGCTTGTGCGCCGACGACCTGGCCCAGCTAAGCTCGCTGCACAGCAAGACCAGTGCTCTGATGTTTTCTGGATTGAGGCTGGCTACCGCTCAGGATGACGACCTCCGGTCGGCATGTGCCCAACTCCTGTCGAACGCATTGAACTCATTCGCTTCTGCGTTGGCGTTACTGCGAATGGGCTATGTCCTGCAGCCAGGGATAATTATCAGATCGATTCTGGAAGCAATATCAACCTGCCTGCATCTGCTGCAGCGTCCAGACGATCTCCCGGCTTATGAAGCCCATACGCTCCAGTCGCCCAAAACGATCGCAACGGCGAAAAAAGCACTACCGCAATTCGGGTCAATGTACGGTTATTTCAGCGACAGCTTTGCCCATATCGGCAAGCTGCACAAGGCCATCACACCGATTACCGTGTACGTGGAGCGCGACGAAGCTCTCGTGGCCAACCTGAGCGCACTCCGCATGGCAAGCTGGCTGTTGTACGTCACGGCGGAACTTGCATTTAACGAACTTGTCGATTCACCACGATACTGGTATCCGGTGGATAACGGATACCGCTACGATCCGTCCGACGATGAAAAGGCGTGGATGTCGAAGTTCTTCGACTTGGACAAGGACTGACTACCGCCGATGCGCCCGTCATACCCGGCTAGGGCAGGCACGCTGCGCGCATCGACCGACATTCCCGCCGTATCCTGGCGAAACGCGCTTCGAGGAGTGACTACTGTTTCAGGCAGACTCAACGGGGGCAGCGAACAGCCAGCCAGGGTCAACTGGCACAGTCGCCGCCACCAAATCGTCACTCAATGTTGAGTCTGCTGTGCTGGACCGCCGACGGGCTTCGGATTCGCCGCATACGTAATGCGGATCTCGACACGGCGGTTGGGCGCGTTGCACTGCTGCGCTTCGTAGGTTGTCGTCGCAGCCCCAACCGGGCAGCTCACCTTCGGCTCACGACTGCCTGCTCCTTCGGAGGTGATATTGAGTCCCGGGATATTGAGCAGCGTCTTCAGCTCCGCAGCGACAGCTTCCGCACGTCGCTCCGAGAGCCGCTGGTTATCGCCCACCTCACGTTCCATCTGACCACCGATACGGCGCGAGTCGCTGTGTCCTCGCACGACAATTCGCGCAACCTGACCATCGGCCTGTATCTGCGACGCCAGTGCTTTCAGCCTGGCCTGTGCCTCGGGCGTGAGCGCATACTCGGCCGTTCCGAACAGCATGTCGTTCGGCAAGTCAAAGCACGGATTCAGCGGAGGCCTTGCTTCAAGAATACGGATTGAACTGGTATCGAGCCGCAGCGTCGCCTGCTGCAATGGTTTCGGATCCGGTCCGAACCATCCGGCAGATGCCGGATTGCTTACCTCAAACGACAGGTCCGTGACGCTGCCGACACCGGTCCAGAGCACATCGGCATGATGGATCAGGAGCCGGTCCTCCTTGCCCGAACGATGGCAATCCAGCAGCGGGCGATTCAGTGCATCGGAAATCCGTTCCACCGACTCCAGTTCGCTGGCAGGCACTTCCACACTGACATTCAGTATCCGGATACCAAGCCGCTGGAACACCAGATGGATGATCTCCATTCCACTGTGAAGGCTGCCCAGCAAGACCAGTGGCAACACCAGAGCCAGCAACAGGCGCGACCAGGGAGAAGTCCAGTAGTGCCCCTTCTTTGACCGCCCCGTGACCTTCCTCTTGCCGCTATCAGAAAGCGTGAGCGCAACGAAACCGCCGGCGAAAAGGCCGATCATCAACCGCTTCACGGAATCCGGCTCGGCCAGGATCGTCAGCGAAACAAAAACCGCGCAGAACGGGAGTGATATGAGTGTATAGGTCACGCCCCTCAGTTCAGCATACCGGGGGTGAAACCCTCGCCGTGCAAAGCGCGTACGCCGGAACCTGGCACGATGCATCCACCGGGTCACCCGGTTTCCCGGAATATGTCCGCCCGTCCATCCTGGCGTTCCGCGCCGCCGCGGGAAAACCAGACGATCACGCAGCCAGACCAGCAGCTGGAACAGCCATATTGCCGCCCCAGCACCAAAACCCAACAGGATCGGATAGATCAGGCCAAAACCCAACGCCACAAAAATGAAGAAGACCACTTCCGCAGCAGTCAGGCCGGTTGGAAAAAATCCTATTTCAAACAGATAGATAAAAACGATACCTGCCCCGATCGCCGCTGCCACCTTGTAAATCAGTGACGCAATGGTGTTGAAGGTCTCCGATCGATCTTTGAGCGAGGGTTTATCAACTTTCGGTTTTGACCTGACGGTAAATCCCCTGATGACGCTATTTTTTTGTGTGGTCCGTCGCATGTGATTCAGTTGTTTTCAGTTATGGAAGGAACACATCGTCTGTGCAATACCAATTGCCAGTCAAGAACCCATCCCCGTCTTACCTCTACCGGCATCGTGTGTCCCCCTGCCTCATTGCATGAGACAGGGTCGGGCTCTCGTGCTTCGCATCGAGCCGCCTAGCGGCGTCTCGCCCGGCCGGCTTCCATCCCTGACACCTCCGGCCCGGTTCCGCGATCCGGGCCTGCGCGCTTCGCTTGCCCGGAGCCAGCGCCGTCTGCGGCCGTTGCCGCCGACACCGTCTTCCCTCGTTCATCACCTCTCCCGCGACTGTAGCCCGCGGGCCGGAGCCGTCAAGGCGCGTCCGGCCGTGTCCTCGCTGCGCTGCGGGCCGCCCCACCCCGGCCGCGTCTTTCCTTGACGGCCCCGGCCCGCGCGCTCCTGACCGTCGCGGGCGATGAACTCAGGAAAGACGGAGGCAACGGGACAGCCCAGTTCCTTGCGCCGACGTGACCGGACAACCCGAACCTCAAAAGCGGGCTCGAATCTTGGAATCCGGTTGCGCTTTTAAAAAGCCATTTTTGTCAGGAGCAACACCATGCAACTCGCTAGTCGTTTCGCCTCGGGCTCGCCCGTGCTGCGCTCACACCTCCCGCTCTCGGATGACCAGATCCGCACCGTGGCCCCCTCGATCTTCGCGGACGCGGCACACGACAGCCGCTCGCAGCGCTACAGCTATATCCCGACCTCGGCCGTGCTGGATGAACTGCGCGGCGAGGGGTTCCAGCCCTTCATGGTGTGCCAGACGCGCGTGCGTCACGACGACCGCCGCGCCTTCACCAAGCACATGATCCGTATGCGCCACGCGAGCCAGATCGACGGGGGCGAAGCCAACGAAATCATCCTGCTCAACTCGCACGACGGCACCAGCAGCTATCAGATGCTGGCTGGCATGTTCCGCTTCGTCTGCCAGAACGGCCTGGTCTGCGGCGACACCGTGGCCGATGTGCGCGTGCCGCATAAAGGCAATGTGGCCGAGCAGGTCATCGAAGGGGCCTATGCCGTGTTGCAGGGTTTCGGGCAGGCCCAGGCCTCGCGCGATGCCATGCAGGCCATCACGCTGGATGCGGGCGAAGCCGAGGTGTTCGCCCGCGCCGCGCTCACCCTCAAATACGACGACCCCACCCGCCCCGCGCCGATTACCGAGGCGCAGGTGCTCGCCCCCCGCCGCGCCGCCGACGCTTCCGCCGATCTGTGGAGCGTGCTGAATCGCACACAGGAAAACCTGATCAAGGGCGGGTTATCCGGTCGCGCCACCAATGGCCGACGCCAGCAGACTCGCGCCGTGCAAGGCATCGACCAGAACGTGCGCCTGAATCGCGCGCTATGGCTGCTGGCCGATGGCCTGCGTCAACTCAAGGCCTGATGTACCTGGGAGGGGTCGAACTGCCCCTCCGTTTTCTCCGGCATCTGCCGGTGTGTTGTGCCGTGCCGTTGCGTTGTTTTTTCTTTGTCTCTCTTTTTATTTTTAAGGACTCCTTACCATGAATGCGATTACCCCCACCGAAGCTCACGCCGTCGCCTCGTTCGACATGGCCGACCCGACCAAGAATCTGATTCTGGTGCCGCTCGGTCAGTTGCTGCCGCGTCATTCGAAGCTCAACGTGCGCAAGACCGCCCGCCGCCTGTCGATTCCCGAACTGGCCGCGAGCATTTCCCGCGTCGGCCTGCTGCAAAACCTGATTGTGGTGCTCGCCGCCGATGGCGAGCATTACGAGGTCGTCGCAGGCGACCGCCGCCTCACCGCGCTCAAACTGCTGGCGAAGAAAAAGCGCATCGCCGCCGACCATGACGTGCCCTGCCTGCTCGTGGCCGACGCGTCCGCGCGCACCGTGAGCCTCGCCGAGAACATCCTGCGCGAGGCCATGCACCCCGCCGACCAGTTCGAGGCCTTCGCCGCCCTCGTCAAGGAAGGCCGTCCCGTCGAGGACATCGCCGCCGATTTCGGCGTGTCTCCGCTCGTCGTGCAACGCCGCCTGAAACTCGCCAACGTATCGCCCCGTCTGATGGCCGATTATCGCGGCGGCGACGTGACACTTGAGCAACTGATGGCGCTCACCATCACGGACGATCATCGCGCGCAGGAAGCCGCGTTCTACGATGCGCCGCACTGGCAGCGCGGTTCGGCCGCGCTGCGCGACCGTCTGATCGCACGTGAAATCAGCGCCGCGCACCCGCTCGCGCGCTTCGTCGGACTGGACACCTACACGGCGGCGGGCGGTCAGGTCATTCGCGACCTGTTCGCGGAGGACGACACCGGGGTCTATCTGGGCGATCCCACCCTGCTCGGCCAGCTTGCACAGGCCCGGCTCGACACGCTCGCCGCCGATCTGCGTGCCGAAGGGTGGGCCTGGGTCGAGGCCGTGCCGCACGTCAGCCATGCCGACCGGCAGGCCTTTCATACGGCCCGCCAGCACGCCCGCGAACCGAACGCGCGCGAAGCCCGCCGCATCGCCTCCCTGCAAGCCCGCATCGAGCGCACGGACATCGCGCTCGACGCCGCTTGGGAAGCCGAGGACGAGGACAAGGCCTCATCCCTGCAAGCCCGCCGCGATGCCCTCACCGACAATCTCAACGCGATTCACGCCGGTTTGCTCGACTACACTCCGGACGTGCGCGCCGTGGCCGGGGCGATCGTGACGGTCGGGCCGGATGGCGAACCCGTCACGTTGCGTGGCCTGCTGCGTGAAGCCGAAGCCCGTGCGCTCGACACACTGGAACGCCTGAAACGCAGTCTGGCGGTGCCGTCCGACTCGACTCGGGACGATCCCGACGACGAGACAGACGACACCGAACCGGTTGCTGCCTCGCTGACCGACCGTCTTGCGCAGCGCCTGAGCGCCCACCGCACCGCCGCCCTGCAGATCGAAGTGGCCCGCCATCCGCAGGTCGCGCTCGCCGCGCTCGTTCACGGCATGGTGCAGACCACCCTGCACGATCAGTATTACGGCCACGATCTGCCGCTCGGCGTGAAGCTGTCCGTTCAGGATCGGCTCGCGGCCATCTCACCCGACTGGCCTGAATCGCCCGCCGCCGTCGCGTTGCGCGACATGCAGCAGGCACAGGCAGCCGCGTTGCCCACGGACAGCGATGAGCTGTTTGCCGTGCTACTCGCCATGCCGCAGGACGCGCTGGTCACGCTGCTCGCCGTCTGTGTCGCATCAACCGTGGACGTGGTCACGTTGCGCGCTTCGAAAGAGCCATCGGGCAAGGAACTGGCGCAAGCGGTCGGGCTGGATATGGCCGCATGGTGGAAGCCGACTGCCGAAGGCTACTTCAGGCACGTCTCGAAAGCCGCCATCCTCGACGCGGCCAGAACCTTCGCGCCGTCGGACGTGAACCGCCTCGCCAAGCTCAAGAAGGGGGATCTGGCCACCGAAGCCGAACGGCTCGCGTCGGGCACCGGCTGGATGCCGGCCGTGTTCGGGGGCAGTGCCACGCCTGCCAATGACCGCGAGGACACCGGGCAGACGGACGACAACACGGAAGACCTCGGCCCGACGACCCACGACGACACCGGGGCGGATGAGGTAGCCTACGAGGACGCCTCAGGCGAAATGCAGTCCCTGCCGATGGTTGCATGATCCGCGCAGTGCGTGTCCCGGCGCGGATTGGCCGGGACACATCCGCCTTCCCGTTTCGTCAGCGGAAAAGCGATGACCATCATTGTCTCGCTGCGGACTGCCCAGCGGGATTCGAAGTCCCCCTCGACATCAGCGCCCGATACCCCTTCCACAAACTTAAAGCCCTTGCCAATGGAATGAGCGCAAGCGCGCGAAAGTTGACTCGATCAATTTCGCGACCTCTCCATCAAACTTCTCCTCATTAAAGGCGATCTCCGGCGCGAGCTTTCCTCCCCCCCAATAATGGAAAGCATCATGTACCGCTTGATCTGTATCCATATGGTTTCGCAGCCAATAGAAGCTATCTGCCTCCACCTGAACGAGATCCGGAGAAGCTATGAATTTGTGCTCGCTGTTGCCATACATCGTCGGCCCTGAAAAATTACTGCTCCCCACAATGGCAAGGACAGGCTTGGGGCCACTGAAAAATACCGCAACCTTAGCGTGCCAACGCAGAGGGACTTCACCTTTTTCCTGGGCAAAAAGCCTGTGCGCCTGAGCATCAACGCCGTGGCGGATTAATGCATCTCTCAGGTCGCGAAGCTTTGTGGAGTCTTCATCGTAGCCGCCGATAAGAAACACCCGCTTCCCCTCCATCTGCTCGTCGATTCTGAAATCAGGGGCCGTGTCCGCTAGACGCGCAGTGAAATCAGTGAAGAAACCCGAGGCGATGTAAGCGCAGTCGATATCCCGGGCCTTCAATACGCGCACTAACACGTCACGGTAGTAGCTGCCAGAGAATTCACTGCGTATTGCAATTGCGATTGGAATAGCACTTCTCCTTATGTTCCGGAAAAAGGGGGCCTAGAGGGTCAAGCCAGGCGAACGAGCTTCCACTGCTTCAAGCCTCGCCAGCCCGACTCGTTTACATTCGCATGATCAATAAAACGTGCGGGTAAATCGCTGCGGTAGCGTCAACCATCCAGTACGCTCCCCTGACCTGACGTCAGAAACGCCTGCAACCGTTCCCATGCCCGCAGGTATCGATGGCTAGGCACGGCAGCCAGCTGTGCATCGTGCAGCGACAATAGCTGTCCGACGACGTCCTGCTCACGCTCATCCAGTGTCCACTCCTTGCTCGATACGGAGCGCTCGATACAACTTTCCAGTGCGCGCTCACCTTGCCGAAACAACTCGATATCGTCGCCGGTAGACGATGCGTCGCGCAGAAACCAGGCCAGATACACCACACGCAGAAGGCGACTCACTTGATCGGGATCGCCCATTCCCGACTTGACAACCGCGAAAGCCAGATGATTTTCGAGCAACATCGCTCGCACCCTGGCGGACGGCAAGGGCAACAGTTCACTTTTGGTAAGCGGCTTACGCCTCTGCTTTCGACGATTCCCCGACATGTTCCGACTGAGCAAAAGGTGTCATCCTATATCAGCGCCCCTTGGCCATTTCACGACTCTCTCGCCTCGACATGAACTACCCCGATCATCTTCCTAGAACATTTCAGGCAAATACGGATCGCCTGTTCCAGCGCATCATCCGGCCCGGCCTTGACTCGTTGCTCATTCATCAGGAACTGCAATTCGGCGAAGCGGCATCGTTAGACGAATTTCTCGCTCGTGCAGCGGCGCAAGTCGACAACTACACCGCTAGCGAAGCCGCCAAAGCTTATACCTTGACCCTCGCTGGGCTGTTCGAACGACAAGTACGGATTTGGGGCCGTTTCCTTCAGGTGACAATGTCAGGGAAAAAACCGGGACGGGAGCCCTTCCTCGAGTATCTGCTGCTATGCACGAAAGCCAGGGGCGTTGAACTGAAGCATGACCTGAGCGATGACCTCAAGGAAATGTTTCTGGTCGCCAATGTTTATCGCCACGGCGACGGCAAGTCCGTCACAGATCTGAAGATATGTGCCCCTCGCCTCTGGGAGTACGCCCCCTCAACATATGTCGATCTATTGCCCCCAAACGACGAAGAGAGCGAACAGATCCTACTGCAGTCCGTCGATGTCGTCCGCTATGCCGCTGCCTGCGTACGCTTCTGGGGGTATGCAGACAAACTGCCTATGGCAATGCGATACGAAAACTCTCCATATCGGTAAAAAGCCTGGGGGATTCGCCGATGCACCGGATTATTTTTTTCATCGTTGAAAATCTTCATCCGAGTGCAGGATAGGCCAGTAGGCCGGATCTACCGGTAAAACTAACCAGTCAATCATTGGTTTCTGACAAAATAGATCTCTCGAAATATTGCTAAGCTCGAGACCGCTGCGTAGCTACGTCGATAGCTTGGACTTCAAAACCCGGATCAAGCTGAGACCATGAATCATCTTGACGAACTACCTCGTCGTGACCGAAATCACGAGATAGAGGATGCGGCCATTGCCGCCTTCCAAGCTCGACTTACCGAATGTGGCGCTTTCATTCTTCAAGCGCAGGATCGCAAGGACTACGGGACCGATTGCCAGATCGAAGTGATGGCGGATGGAAGTGCCACGAACACCCGGATTCACGTCCAACTAAAAGGAACTGAGCGCGGGCTAAACACTGACGGATCGCTCAGTGTCGAGGTACGCCGCACCAACCTCAACTACCTGCTCATGCAGCCGTACAGCATTTACGTCGCCTATCACGCGCCGACGAAATCCTTGCGCGTCCGCACGGCAGAAAGTGTGACTCGTCAATATGCGCATGGCGGAACGAACTGGACTGACCAGCAGTCACTGACGGTTTCTTTCATTGACGAGTTGACCGTCGAGCATCTTCGGCAACTCGCGGTTCTCGCCCGCGCCGGCGCACAGTCGTCACGTGATCGGCGAGTAGACCAGGTCATCGTAGCTGCAGAGGACCTGTCCAGTCACATTCTGACGTCTCCGCCAGACGTGCACGTTCCCGAAACACCGCCCCTGGCAAGCAAGCTGCTCTCGGAACTCTATGAGAAGAACGCAGATGAGGTGATTAGCGCAGGTTTTGCGAAATTCATGGCCGTGCTTGGCGCCGACAGTAATGCAATGAGCATCTGCTACATGTCCGAGATCAATCTCGGCGTGGATGGCAGGAGCCGCCATCCAGAAAGGATCAAGGACGCTGTCACCTTTTTCCGGGCGAAGCTCACCGACGATAGTCAGCACATTGGCGCGCTCTACTATACGATCGGAAACGCCTTCCACGCCCTTCGTGACGAGCCGGAAGCTAAACGCGCCTATGAGGCCGCCCTCGCCGACCCCGCACTCGCCGCCCTTCCCGCACTAGGGGCTCAGGTCCACAAAAATCTGGGCTCCAGTCACGAGTTGCTTGGTAACCGTGAACAGGCCGTGGATCACTACCGCGAAGCGTTGCGGTTGAATCCTGATCTGGCGGAAGCTCATAACGCCCTCGGCAACCATTATGTCCGTTCGGGCCAGTACGAGGACGCCTTGCGTCATCTCGATCAAGTCGTCTTCTCGGATCAAAAGCAGAATCGGACCTCCGCCGTCACCGGCTGGCGCGCCAACGTCCTCTTCAACCTCGGAGATGGACGTGCGGCATTTCGCGAAATCAATGGCCTGGTAACTCACGCCGACCGCGCCCGTTGGATTTGGCCCTGGTGTCGCCAGTTAGTCGCTGCGTTCGGACGCGCGAATGCGGACAATGCCCGCCAAGCTCTACCTTTCTGGCAACGATACGTAAACGCGAACCCCACAGATTCTCCCGCACGATGGGAACTTCTCATGGCAACGTTCTATTTGCGTGGTCAAGGAGGGAATGTCGCGAAACGCTACGACGAGTTCCGTAAGGAATTTGACCATCATATTGTCCATATCGATGCCGACAACGCTGCGCTGCCCTGGGATCGCCTAGCCCGAGCCGTTATCGACAATGGCGAGCCCTTCAACCGGCCATACGGCACCCTCCGTTTCGGGGGCATCGAACAAATCACGACGCTCGAATATTTCGATTTCGATAACACCCTGCCGCGTGTCGTCATTGAAGCGCTCTTCGATCGCGTGCATGCTGTTTGAAACAGCTTCGAACAACGGAATCATTGCCCGTTTCGCGGGCAAGCCGATAGATCGAACCAGATTCTCTACATCGCTATCCATGATCGCCCCCGTTATTGACGCCGTTCTATGCCGCCTCATGTTCGACAAGTTATCGTAAGCACAATCGTGCGGCGGCAGCTGGCGCCCATTGTGCCAATCAACACAACTGTGAAAATCGACTTCAAGACACTCCCGGCAGCCAGTAAATTGGATTCTAACCTGCCGGCCGAGCGATCAGAAGGCATCAGCGATCAGCGAGCCGGTACGAATGGCGCGGATGCCGCCGGTTATCGTTCGATATTGGGGCTATTTCGCTGAACAGGTAGACTTCCCGGTTGCGCTTCCCCCTGGGAGCTGGATAGCGGCGTAACATTCGCATTGCTCGATCTGTGCGCACGCTTCATCGTCGGCATATTGCCTACAAAACCAATGACCTCCGTTGCCAACCGCCGATCGTCCACATCGGGCAACCCGGCCAAGAGAGCCGCCACCGCACGCCACGCCGACAGCGTCGGTAAATACGCATCGAATGCTATCCGTGGATCTTGAAGTACGTCATTTTGCCCACGGATATGTACATGACGTGTATGCATATGCGTAACGGCCTGCCGCTCGTAACGCTGTGTAACGCCGCGCGTGCGCCGTGGCGTCGCGTTTGCTTCGACGCCGTGATCGCGTAGCTCCTGTGCGAATCGCTCACGCCAGCGCTGCAAATCGGCCTTGCGCGGGTTGATCCGACGGCCATCCCTCCCTCTCGCGAGCACAACGATATGCACATGCGGATGTGCCTCGTCGTCGTGCGCAGCAAACACATAGTCATGCTGGCCGCTGAACTCTTCGCGCGCAAAAGCGCGCGCCGCCTCATTGACGGCGGCTCGGTCGGTTCCCGGCGGCATCGACAACATGACGTTGAACGCCTCGCGCTTCGAACTCGTCTCTGCAATGCCACGTCCGGCAACACGCCACAACTGCACCAGATCCCGCACTTCGGCCCGACCAGAAATCGTGTTGCCATCCTGGTCTTCGAGCTCAATCTGACCATGTCGGCTGATGTAGTCCAGATGCGCACGAATCGCACTCATACCATTCCGGGTACCTGGTCGGTTCGTGATCTTCACCATCACCTCGGGTACACGCTGCACCGTACGCTCGATCTGCGCACGCAGTGCTGAAGGCGTTCCCGACCAGGCGGCACGACTCGTTCGTGGAGCCCTCCGGCCACGTACTGGCTCATAGAACAGGCGATCGCCCCACTGCAGCAGCAGGCCGTCGACGTTGGTGACAGGTTTCGGCATGCTCGTCTCTATCGACGCCAGCGCTCCAGATTGGCACGCTGCATGTCGTGGACAGCTTTCAGATGCGTATCGATTTCCCGGCGCAACGCATCCACCACGATCAAGCGGCCGCGTTGAGAGTTCAAGGCAGGGTTCGCATTCAACGTACGTGCGAGCTGGTTCAGGTTACGACCGATCGCTGCCAGTTGATAGTTCGACATCTCCAGCGCAGCGACTTCCCGGTCTCCCAGTTGCGGATACCGGGTGATCTGCGCGCGCACCATCGCCACGAGGAACCGGCTTAGCGTAAAACCCATGCGTTTCGCGGTACCGCTGACTGCCTCGTATTCGCCGCGGCTGAACTGCACCTTGACCGCAATCCGTTCATCTCCGTCGGCAAGTTCCACGGATGGAAGTCGATGTGCATCGGAGCCGAGCACACGGGCAACCATCTGCCTCATGGCATCGTTGACCGTCACACCCTGCCGCTGACACCAAGCCGTGAATTCGCCTTTCATGTCCCCGAGGGGAACATCGATGCGATCGGCTCTTGCGCGTCGGTCTGTCGGTTGATCCATTCGGTTCACCTCGAAGGTACGGCTGGCGTGGCCGGCTGCAAGACACGCTCGATCTCTGGCGTGACCATTGGTGCCGTCGGGTTACCTCGCGAACGCGGCTGTTGCGCGCGCCCCGCAGGATCAAACACACGTGGCGCCGGCACGGGAATCCCCTGCTCATTCAGCCTATCAAGCACGATGCCCGCTTTCGCCTGCACCTTGGCGATCGACCTGTCACTGAAACCCTGCGCGCGCATGGCCTCGGCAATTACGCTCATGTGCAAGGTGCGCTGTGGATCGCTGCGCTCCGCGCTTTCGTCCTGCATTCGTGCTCGTAGTTCGCGTGGCTTAGCTGTGGCGACCCAGACATAACGTTCGATCGTGCGCCGCTCGGCTCCGGTGACTGCCCCCTGCCCGTTTACGGCAACCACCTCGGCATCAACACGACGCCGACCATAGTTCACCAGATTGACCAGATCACCCGTTCGCACCCCGCCGTCAGCAATTGCCCGCTCAAGATCGGCACCCCACACCGTTAACTGACGCCCATCAGTCTCGCGCAGTGTCGCGAAATACGTAGCCTGCGCACCGATCCTATTCTGATAAGGAGCGCGGCCATGCATGACGAGCTCGCCCCGAAATTCTGACTCGGGAGACCAGCCGGTCACATCTACCGTTGCCGGTGAAACATCCGGTCGAACGGTCGGCACAAGCTGGTCAACCGAACGCGAATCGATCGCAACCTCTGCGGATGACGGCGAGGACTGCACATCGTGCAGCATGCGCTCCGTGCCAATCAGCTTGACCTGCCAGACATTCCGCTCGACAGCCTTCGGTTGCTCGCCGATCGCCTGACCTGCCGCATCGCGTACGGGCTCATTGACAGTCACCGGTTGCCGCCCGAGGTTCGACAGGGCAACGGTCTGCCCCGGCTGAGCGCCGCTCGCCTGCATTGCGCGCTCAAGGTCGACACCCCATACGGTTTTTTCTGTACCGTCCGGGCCTCGCAGTGTCACGAAATACGAACGCGCGGCATCGGTCCCATGCTGGTACGGCGCAGCACCGTGCCGGACCAACTGGCCAGCCAGCCCGCGATCCGTTGCGGCCTCGCTGTCGGGCACCGGTCGCGACTGAGCCTTACTGATCGGCTCGGCCGGAGAGGCAACTGGCTCGACACGATTGGTCATGCGCGTCTGCATCAACTCGGCGAGGTTCGCACGATCCATGTCGTTCGGCACATAGCCCGTCACACCGATCCCGCGAACCGCCGCCTCCAGCCAGACCGATCGCCGGAACTCTTCGTGCCCCTTCACGCGAATCTGCGCCCAGCCCTTCGCCAGTGCCATTTCGGCCATCGACTCGGCAATATCCGGCCGGTTATGCGCCGTCACCATGCGCACACCGCGGTCCTCGAAAGCGATCTCCCGCGAACCGTCGCGCAGGAAATACCGATGCCCGGCCTGCAGATAGCGTTTCGACACGCTCTCCGGCGGCGTTTCCAGCGGGCTGTTCGCTGAGCGAGGTGTCGAGTCGGGCGATTTCTCCTGACGGGCGTCTTCGCCTGGCGCGGCAGTTGCATCCGCCGATGGACCGTTATCCGCATGCGTGTCTGGCGACGGGTCTGGCGCCGCCCATCCCGGCATCTGCATGCCTTCGCGCGCGGCAGCCGCGTCCTGCAAACGGCGACGTCTCAGCATTTCCATCATGTCGGGATCGACCCAGTCGAGCCGGGCCGACGACACATCATCCCGGTTCAACGAGGCCGCTGTCTGTTCTCCCGGCACGACAGGCTCGCGCGGCAGATCCCGCTCGACCGAATTGATCCTATTGGCCGTATCGCCCGACGGATCGACCGCGCCCGCCATGTCGTGTGCCTGTGCCTGGTTATCCATCTGCTCACCTCCACCTGCCGCTTTGCGACAACTACCGATCCGGACTGTCGGCCGACTTCGATGGTTGTTGCGCCTGGCGTGCCTTCGCATCCTCGAGTGCGGCACTACGTGCTGCCTTGACGCGGTCCCAAGACTTGCCCTTCGCCGCATCGATCTGCTTGCCGAAATCTTCGCCAAACCCCAGTTCGTCGGCCGACTTCTTCAACGACCGAACCACCTTTTCCATCTGGTCGCGCTGCCGGTCGTACGGGAACACCTTGGGTTGATCGCCCGTATAGCCCACCTGCACGTCCGCGCCGTTGAGCCGCTGGTTTTCGTTGCACCACTTCAGGCGGCTGTCGACGAACTCCATGTTCTGCTTGTCATGGAACACCACGCTGCGCGTCGCCACCTCCTGCACCAGATAGCGGTCGGTGTTGAATACTTCGCCCTTGTACAGGCCGTTCTCGCGTGGCACGCCCATACGGATGTCAGCACCGAAGCGCTGCTGCGCAGCAGCCTTGATCTCCGGCGGCACCTCCCTGAAGTCGAACAGCGCATTGCCCACCTTGCGCGAAGACTCGGCCGGTGCCTCCGCCTGATCTGCCGATGCGGATTTCGAGGGGGTGCCTCCCTCCTTCGTTGAGGCCGAATCTGGGGATTCCGGACTGGCACGCCGGGTCGAAGACTTCCGGCTACGCTTCGTCTCTTGCGGTTGTTCAGCGATATCGCTCATGATCTGTACTCCGTTTGCTACCTGAAAATAGCCGTCCAGATACACTGCCGGACAGCCTCTGGTCCGAAGCTGCCCACATACATTCAGGTGCGGCGGCCCGGATTCGGTGAATGCGTTGGCGATGCACTAGCCATCCATCGCCGACGCATCCGCTTTCCTGGATCTGGACTTCGACGCCGACGGTGTACGGCGGGTACCGGTTGCCTTGCCGCTCGGCAAGCGCTTCCCGGTTGCCGGCTGCGCCAAAGACAGAATCAGATCGACAGGAACCGGCAATGGCGTCGCCTCCGGTTCAGTGCCCCAGACCGCCTCGCCTTCGTTATCATCAAGGCTCGCTAACCGCGCGGCCGATAACACGTCTGCTTCTGCCTCGACGCTGCCGCCGAAGAACTCGACATCGTTGTCCATCACGCGCTGCGCCACATCGGGCGCAAGCGGCTCCGGCGCGCTCGACACTTCGATGTCCGCCAGTTCGGCATCCACCCGTTCGAGCGCGTTGCGCAGTGGCGCCTGCGGCACGCCCATGCTCGTGAAATACCAGTCGACCAGGGCAGGCACGTCTTCATCGGCCACGTCCTCAAAGGCTTCCGGCGTATCCGGCAACCCTTGCACGTTCATGTCCGCCAGAATTTCAAGGTGCTCGACGGGCACGGTGAGACGCCCCGCTACATCAAGGTCGGTCGAAAGCAGATCGCGCAGGCGATGCTCGACACGGGCCTGATAGCCAGCCACATCGAGTGGCTTGACCGCGGGCGCCGGCAGGATGCGCGCCTGAAATACCGGATCGCGGTAACAGACGATCTTGTTCGCCAGGATGGGTTTGGTGTTTTCGAGCAGGATGATTTCCTTGTCCTGCCCTAGTTCCTTGAGCTCCTGAGGCAATAACAGGGCGCGGCGCTGATCGGAAATGCTGACGCTTTCCCCGCCCTTCGCGGTCCAGTCACGCGGCCGGCTGATACTGGCCGACTTCTGCGTGAAATAGCCCAATGCCTCGGAATACTCGTTGGCATCCTTCTGTTCGCGCGGCGGATACAGCAACTGCATCGCGCAGTTCGTCGCGAACGTGCGCGCGTCCTCGCGCCCATAGACCGATTCGAGCTGGGCGACGGACTGGATGATTGCGAGCAGCCGCATGTTGTAGCCAGCCATATACGACACGGATTTAGCAATAATCCCGACCTTGCCGATCGACGTGAACTCGTCCATCAGCATCAGGCACTGGTACTTGAGGTCCGGGTCATCCTGCGGCAGCTTCTTCGTGTTCAGATTCACAAGCTGCGAGAACATCAGGTTCAGCAGCACGGCGGACTCGGCAAGGTGGTCCGGCGTGATGCCGAGATACACAGTCATCTTCTTTTTGCGCACGTCGCGCAGATCGAAATCGTTCGTGCTCGTGGCCGCGTCCACGACCGGATTCGCCCAGATCGTGAGCGGCGCATTGAAGGTCGCGAGGATGCTCGCCAGCACCTTGTCGTCATTGGCCAGGAAGCGGTTCAGTGCATCGACGCACGCACCCGTGAGCATCTGGCCGTAGTTCGCGAGCAGCGAGCCAAGGTACTGCTTGACTGGCTGGCCCCTGCCCGACGACTGGCGCAGCACTTCGCCAATCGTGACCGGGTAATCGGGCAGGTTCAGCTCACCGGCGTCCGGGCGGCTACGTGCGTCGCGCAACTCGCACAGCAGCATCGTGAGCCCGAGGAACAGATTGCGTGCCGAGTCGTTCCAGAACGAGTCGTAACCGCCCGGGGAATAGAGCGCATAGCCAATCGCGAGAATGTCGCCGACCCGGAATATCCCGTCAGAGATCGACGACAGCGGGTTGTACCGTGCGGTCCGAAAATCCTCCGCGAACGGATTGAACAGATAGACCTCATGCCCGTGCTGTGCACGAAAGCCCGCCGTGATCGCGAAATTCTCCTGTTTGATGTCCAGCACAACCACCGAGTGCTCGTACGACAGGAGATTGGGAATCACGATGCCGACGCCCTTGCCCGAGCGGGTCGGTGCCGCGAGTAACACGAACTGTTGGCCAGCAAAGCGCAGATAGCGGCCGCGCCAGATGCCGACCACAAGCGGCGGCCCAGCTGGCTTCGAGACGTTGGAGACGAACGCGCTCATAGCAGGCCAGCCTTACGGATTTCCGCTTCGGTCGCGAAGCGTGCGCTGCCATGCAAATCGCGCTGCCCCATCTGCGCGCGCACGATGCCGATCAGCACCAACGGCCCGACAAACGCCAGGCCGCCGCCAATCACAGCAGCTATCGCGAGACGCTTGCCGTAACCCCGCAACCAGCCATTCGACCAGTCCGTCAGCGCATCGAGATAGCCAAAGCTACCCGCCTGCGACGGGTTATGGTGCGCAAGCGCAAAGAACACGAAGCCTGCGAGCCAGAACGCGACAACCGAGGCAAGGCCGACAGCTATCAGCACGCCAAGCACAATCGCCAGTGTCCGGCCGCCGGATCGCCAGAGCCTGCCGAGGTCGAGTCGATATCGCATGATCGGTATCCAGGGTTCGCCGGGCGGTCAGAACGGCACGCCGTCTGCCACATCGTCGAAACCACCGACCAGATCGGGTTCGAGCCTGCCATCGATGGGCACCTCGCCATCCGACGCAGACTCGGCCGCCTGCTCGGCTCGCTCGTTCGCATAGGCCGCGAAGACAGGGGCGATCCGCTCCTCGATCAAACGGCGATGGAACTCGGTCTTGACCTGTGCGCGCGCCTGCGCCACCGCTTCACGACTGTCGGCCCCCTGTGCATGCAGGTCCGCGATCCTGCCTTGCACGAGCATTTCGGCCTCGCGGAACAGACCGCCCGGACCACGAATCTCGTGACCACTGGCATTCTTCAGGCTCACGGCGTGATTGGCATAACCGTCCTCGAGCTTGCCGAAGGCCGTCAGGCGCACGCGCTCGCCCGGCTTCACACCCAGAAGTTTTTGCGCGAGCATCTGCCCTGGCCCAGTGCCGAGCCCCAGCGAAACCAGATAGGCCTCGTTGCCGTCGACCAGTTTTACGCGCAGATACGGCTGGGTCAGGTTGCGCGCCTCGTCGTGCTGCTCGGCGTAGTACGCCGCCACAATGTCACCGGTCAGTGCCTCGGCCTGCAGGCCATGCGTCGCGAGCTGCCGGCGAGCTTCAAGCGTAAGTCCCGTATAGCCCGTAAAACCCGCCTTCCAGGCATCGGGATCGAAACTGCTGCGTACCTCGCGCAGAATTGCCGCGCTTTCGGGGGTCGCCTCCATCAGCCAGCCGACGACCGGGTTATAACCGAACCACAGCGCTCCGCGTGGCTTCAGTTGTTCGCGTGCCATGAGGATTCTCCTTGTCAGGACAATTCGAGTTTCTTGACGGGATCGAATGCGATTTCGGTCATACGACGGAGCTTGCCGGTCTGACGCCCATGGGCATCGAACGTCGGCCGCGCTTCGAGGTGCGCGATCACGTCCACGGTCAACATCAATAAACGCTTCAACGCAGCATCGTCGTAGGCCTGGGCTTCGGGATGTTCCTTCGCCATCAGCGCGAAGCGCTCCAGGGCCACGGCCGGTGACCGCGCGTGATAGGTGCAGAGAGAGCCCTCATGGCCCGTCGTCATCAGCTTCAGGAAGTCGAAGGCCTCGGCGCCACGCAGCTCGGCCAGCAGTACGCGGTCGGGCTTCATGCGCATCGCACAGGCGATCAGGTCGGCCGGCGTGACCTTGGCCTGGCCCTGCCCGCCCTTGCTGTAGAGCAGATGCACAACGTTCTGGAGGTGCGGTAGAAACAGTTCGCGCACGTCCTCAATCGTGATCACGCGCTCGGTCTTGCCTATATAGATGGAGAGCGACTTCGTGAACGTCGTCTTGCCCGACCCCGTATCGCCGACCGGCACGATGTTTTTTCGCTCGGCAACCGCTTTCGCGAAGAACTCGACAAACCGCTTCGCTTCGAGCAGTTCGACCAGTTCGCGGTCGGTCGGACTCAGTTCGCGGCGGCGCTGATCGAGGCCGGCTGGCGCGCGCCAGATCGTGTCCTTGAAGACCCCGCGACCACGATACGATTCGAGCGCGATCACCGACGAGGTCGGCTTGCGGATCGTGAACGAGATCGTGCGCGGCGGGACCGCCGGCGGCATCACGATCTGGATGCGCTCGTCGTCAGGTAGCAGCGCCGAGAGGATCGGCCGCTGCGCCGAAATGCCCTGGCTCGTGAAAGTCGCGACCGCCACCGCAATGGCTTCCAGCCGCTCGGGCGAGAGGCTCGGCATGGCGTGGATACGCCAGCCCGTTTCGGTCTCGGTCAGCGCGCGACCCGCGTCGTTGATGACCAGTTCCGTCACGCCATCGCCCGTGAGCAGCGCGGCAATCTCGGGCATCAGGATGCGCAGTGCGGCATCGGCCGGCAGGCGTTCATCGGGTTCGACTGAGGCCATCACTTCGCCTCCAGCTGATAGACATTGCCGAAATCGATGTCGCGCGCGAGTACGATCAGAAAATCCGCACCCTGATTCTTCGTCACGGTCGGCGGAATATTGATCGTGCTGTTGAGCACCCGGGTCGCCATATCGTTGCCGGTCTGCTCGGTGTTCTCGAACACCACCGTCCCGTTCGACGAATTGCTGCGCGAGGCCAGATAGCCGATCGAATCCTGGACGAGCGACAGCATGAAAGCCGCCCCCAGACGCTCGCCCCAGTGGTTATCGACCTCGCCATCGATCCCCATGCGGCCCAGCGCGTCGGCGGCAAGCGAATCGATCTGTACCGTGACCCCGTTCAGCGTCCGGATACGCGCAGACAGGATGAACACGCGCCGTTGGCCCTGGACCGGCGCGGACCGGAATTCGGTATTGACAGACGAACCGCGCTCGATCAGCAGGACATGACCGTTGTCCGAATACACATTCGACGTCACCGTGCAGGTACTGATTCCGGCCAGCGTCGAATCGAAGGCGGTATCGCCCGCGCAGGGAATCTTGGCGCCAGCCGACAGCCGTAAATCCCGATTCGCGACGAGGCCCGCCTGTGTCGCACGCAGCTGGGTCGGCGTAAGCGAGGCAAGCAAGACTGACGACCCACCCGCAGTGACCGCCGCGCTACTCCCCGCACTGGATACCGTGCCGGACGCAGCTTCCGCGCTGCCTGTATCTCCGGCGCCAACCATCAGATCCGCGTCGTACCAGCTAGCGACCGGATGCGGCACAATCGCCTGACCACCTGAGGTTGCCGGTGCCCCGGTATGCACGCTCGATGGCGTCGGTGTTGATGCAGAAGACGCAGCGGATTGCGCTACCACCGAGATCGGCGCCGTACCCGATGCTGCCGATGCGGCAGTGGTACTCGCAGCGGTGGTATCGAACGAGCGACCCCCGGCCGGCTTGTCGCTGGCGGTATCGCGCGCATGCTTCGACTCTGCCTGGTGCAGTGCCACTACGCGATGCACAGCCCAGATTGCGCCGATCAGCGTCACCGCTACAAACGCGAGGATGCCGAGCCAGCGCTTCGCCACGCCGCCGGCATCCTGCCCGCGACGGGGAAGATCCGGAAATCCATCCGGATGAACTGGCTTGGCCGGTTCGACAGGTCGTTGGACGGCGTCGGCCGCGTGCTGATTCTCGACTGCCTTCCCCGCATCAGACGCTTGCGCATCGGTGGCGGCTTCGCGCTGCGGCGTCGGCGGCACATCGTACAGATCTGCCTGCTGTGCATCGCCCTGAGCAGGGGGAGTATCCGGGCCGGGCGCAGCGGCATCGTCCGGCTGACGGTTCGGTTCCTCATTCATCGCGGCCCCCTTGCATGGCTTGCCCCGGCTCGCCCGGCTCCTTCGTTGTCGGCGACGCCGGTACCTTCAGTTCCCTCACCACGCCCGGCACGGTCGTGCCGTCGACGGGCGGCACGCCATTCAGGTCGTAGGCGTTGTTCCACAGCTCGACGGCCTCGTCACCCAGGCGCAAAACCCAGCGCCGGGCGACTTCGTGCAGCACGATCCGGTCGCCCTCCATGTGCTTGTCCGGCACGTGTTCCGAGCCGTCCTCGGCAACGCGGAAAACCGAAGGAATTTTCCGGTTGCCCGGAATCTCGATATAGGTGAATCGCCCGTCGTCCCACATGGCCGACGGCGTGATGTCGTCGGAGCCATGAACCGCCTGCATCGCATAGGCGAGATTGCGTTTGATAGCCAGCACCGCTTCGCGTTGGGCAATCAGACTTGCCTCGGCCCTGGCCGCGTCATATTTCGCCAACTCGTCCCGATACGAGAACGTGACGCGGTACATTGCGTCCGCGTTACCCGATGCAGCCGGCAGCACTACCAGATCGAACGCGTAGTCGTGCCGGTCGGTATGCACGATCAGGTTCGTGTTGTGCGCATGGCTACCTGGCTTCAGGAAAATGTCCGAATCACCCTTGCAGGCGGAGATCTTCCAGTCGGACACCCCCTCATTGGTGCGATCCACGTTGGACGTCCGGCCGCAGCCTTCGGCCTCGGCGTTGTCGCCCATGCCCGCGCGCACGATATGCTCGCCCGCACCGAGCACAATCTGCGTGCCGGCACCGCGAGCGGTCACGATCTGCACCACCTCGCTCTCGTCGTACAGCACCTGC
>Ga0164242_10001853_pt1 | contig 24775 bp, 14 predicted proteins | sample OricomgcompostMG_FD_108783 | JGI IMG/M metagenome (GOLD analysis project Ga0164242, IMG submission 108783) | Miracle-Growth compost microbial communities from Emeryville, California, USA - Original compost - Miracle growth compost (MG) ...
ATTCCTGATAAACAAAATAACGACAAGAATTTGTTAGTGCGATCATACCCATAATTTATATTAGGGCACTAAAGTAGGATGGGATTAGAAAACTACAATGACGGTCCGCGCCGAATGCTTACACAAGAAAGTTGGGATCATATGGTCTCATGTATACATACAATGCGTTTCCATATTCGACACAAATACGCCACTTCACGCTGCTGGAATAATCCAGCCTTTCACTTTCCAAGGTTTAAACTCGTTATTTTTAAGACATGCCCAACCGTTAAATGAGAAATCTAAACAACATATTTCATATCAACCAGCTTATTCGTTAATAAACGCAATGTCCATTTAGCATAATCATTAGGTGGCGCGCTACAACAAAAATTCACTTAGTATAAATTAAATACACAGATATGATATTTAATCACTGCGTCATATTATGCATAACTGCACACTAGTAATCCTTATCATCAAAGGTTTTTTTTAGTCCAAAAGTGCCTAGCACCTAAAAAAAATCGCATTCTATCAATTTAGTTATCGTTTATAATATGTTTACAACATATTTTAAATACCAATTTGGCCTGTATAAATTATCGAATTTCAATTTTAATAATCCCCCTTCAAAATCATAAATAAATACTAACTTTTCACCAGAATTATCCATCAAAAGAACTCTTTGTGCAATACTTATTGTTGGAAACAATTTAGCCAATGCATTTTTATACCTGTAAATAATTCAATCGATACATACAGAATGCCCCCCTTTATTAAACCTATCATTGACATGCGAAACGTTTAGAAGTGGATCATCAAGCCATACAAAATAAAGATAAGTCTTGTAACCCAAAACATTGGCAATATACATCTCGTACAGAATTAAAATATAATTCTCCAACGACTCAAATGAACACTATATCCGATAAACTAATAAACCACTTGGAGAATATAGTGTTTAAACCCATAGCCATCCTCTCTCTTATCCAGTTTATCCAACATAGTATTTATCTCAAATTGAAGCTAATTTTTAAGTCTAACCACTATCTCCTCTCTGGAAAGAGAAAATATATTTTTTATTTACAAAAGAAGAAGAAAAAGGTCGTTTTATAATTAAACTGGTGCCAAAAATAGACCATTCTATAACTCTCAGTAAATAAATGAGTTATTATACAGACAGAGAGACACAAATTGGGAAAAATAAAATTATTAAAGGGTAATATAATTATTGCACAAAGTTGGTATCGCTTTACGAATATGTTTCTTTTCAATATCCCTTCAATCTCACCAAAAACGGAGCAAGTGGTAAACCATAATTATTAAAGATATTCCCCATTCTTGTATTATCAAATCCGTATTTGATATAAACAGGCTGAATAACATCCTTATCACTAATAATTATCTCATTCTTTTCCAGTTTCACTTCTGTTATAATATGATAAATGCTATCTTTTCCTGCGACATATAAGTCTTGTATTGCACCTTTACTGTAAAGCCCGGCTGTTGCATTTATTAATATAATATAAACTTTTTTGTCTTTTATATAGGCAGAATCATACATCGGCGAAAAATGATTGAATTGTTTTAATCCGTAAGTTTTATTCAAAGCAATTTCTGCCAAACGGTATCCAACATCATGTTTATCGTGCGGGTGTATGTCATTGGTATCTCCGACAATATCTGACGTGATAACCATTCCTGTTGTTGGTAATTCCAGTGCTTTAGTCTGTGCCTGACGAACATACGCACCGCCATTTCTAACCGGATATTTATACGGAGCTATCTGTACATAATAAAAAGGCAATTCTTTCTTCCATGCCTCTCTCCAGGAAAGAATCATGTCTTTAAACAACACTGCATAGCTACCGTAATTGTCTACATTTGATTCGCCCTGGTACCAGATTGCACCCTGAATATTCAATTGAGTAATGGGATAAATCATAGCATTATACAATACTCCGGGCGTAATCGGCCAGTTTGGATGATTTCTGAGTTTCCCGTACCATTGTTTAAGTAATGGGGTATGATTGACGATGCTGTCTGGCGTCCATACTTCGGCAGGGGTTCCACCCCAGTTGGAAGAAATCAATCCTACAGGAACATGCAGATTTTTGTTCAGCTTTTTCCCGAAGAAATAAGCGACTGCACTAAAATCTTTAAGTGTACCAGAATCACAGTCCGCCCAACTTCCGCCACAATTGTCCTGTGGATAATTGGAAGACGTTTTCGGTATTTTAAAGAAGTGCAGTTGGTATTGATTGCATGTCGCAAAATCAGCAGCAACGTCTTTGGTCTTACGCCAATTATAGGTAAACTCCATATTTGACTGTCCGGAACAAACCCAAACTTCTCCTAACCAGATATTATGCAGCGTAACAGAATCTGTGCCTGTGCCAATTATCTTTATTTCATAGGGCCCTCCGGCTTCTGGTGTATTGATATTCAATTCCCACCTACTACTGTTTTGCGTGACAGTCTTCACAGTATCTTTTGACCAGGATGCAATTACGGATAATTTTTCTGCCGGATTCGCCCAGCCCCAAAGAGTTATTCGCGTATTTCGCTGTAACACCGCTCCGTCTGATAAAATATTCGGTAACCGTATTTGGCTTATGGCATTTGACGTTGCCATGCAGAGTAAAATTGTGTAAAAAATTATTCTTTTCATTATTCTTTTATTAATGAGATACTTACATGTCGTCTGTTAAAACAATTTATTTCTTTTATCAGGATTGTCATCTTCATCGGAACTGAACGGAGAAGCGGGTAATCCTTCCTCGTTGTACAGGTTTGCACCTAAAGGCGTATCCGCCCAGGCATATCTTACTTTAGAAGGGTGAAGAACATTTTCATTCCATACATATACCTTATTGTCTTTAATCACTGCATGCGCCCATATATATTTTCCGTTTTGTCCCGCAATCGCAAACTGCCTTAAAGTATCACCGTCTTTTGCTATAAGACCTTTATTTTTATATTTAAAATCAATTATTATTGTATCTGCCTGAATGCTCATCGATTTATATATCGGCCCTGAAAAAATTATTTCATTGATATGATAGGCAACTTTCTCTGCGGCAAGAAATAACCTTTTGCCGACATCGAGTTTATCCAACGGATGTACGTCATTCCATTCTCCTATATCAAAGGTTACAGCCATTCCGGTATTAGGAAGAGACAGTGCCTTTAATTGTGCTTCTCTTACCGCTGCCCAGCCACTTTCAACCGGATGTTGCTCCGGATGCCCGTAAGAAGAAATCTGAGCATAGAAAAAAGGCAAAGAATCATTTCTCCATTTTGTCCGCCAATCTAGAATTAAAGTTGTAAACCAGTTATAATAAGGTTTCGGATTCCCCGTATTTCCTTCTCCTTGATACCATAATATTCCTTTGATATTATAATCTATCAGCGGTGCAATCATGGCATTGTATAACCCACCGGGGCCGTGAGAAACAGCAATAGAAGAATGCGTCGATGGCAGAACGACGCCCGCTTTATATAACCAGCTTCCTGCAAGAGAATATTTCTTATTATCGACCTCTAATTGATAAGGCTTATCAATAATGAAGCCCCCCGTGTTTTGCATTTTTACCACTCTTACGGTTATAATATTTTTACCTCCTTTCAAAATACCTTTAGGAATATCATACACGCGCGGCGTGTATTTGGTGCGAACCGATCCTATTTTAATTCCGTTCAGATAAGTCGTATCGCTCATTTCAATATTGCCTAATCGCAGCATAGCTTTTTTATCCGTAACATCATCAGGTAATATAATTTCCTTTCGATACCAAAAGGCACCGCTGCTATCCTTTCGATGTATGCCCGTATAATAATCCGGCAGTACAATATTTTTCCATCCTTCGGGCTTATACCTGTTATCGTACCATTTGACAGGCTCATGCAACCCTTTATCCTTTAACTGCAAAGAATCGTTCCAGGACCTGGTCAGCCGATAATTTTTTCCCACTATATCGCTTGTATATGTCGTATCACCGTATTTTTTGTAAATGGAATACAAATCCGGAAATTGCCTCAACGCATCGCTGCTCAGCCAGGCCTCGACAGGTGTTCCTCCTAAAGACGAATTGATGATGCCGACAGGTATCTTATACTTTTCAAATAGTTCCAATGCAAAAAAATATCCTACGGCAGTAAAGTTCAATACTGTTTTCGGATCGGCTTTTGTCCATGTAATCGAATGTGCGTCTACATCTTCTTTCGGACCTTGAAAATCGGCATAGGGCTTTACCCAAAACTGGCGGACAAACCCGTTAGCAGCATGGGCAATTATATCGGCATATTTCTCTTTTACCCTTTCCATTAGAAATTCCATATTGGATTGTCCCGAACAAAGCCAAACATCCCCCATCAAAATATCGGTCAGTCGTATGGTGTTATTGCCTTGTATCATCATAGAATAAGGCCCGCCGGCGGATGCTTTGTCCAATTTTATTTGCCATTTACCGTTTTTATCGGTAATGGTCGTATATGTTTTATACAAAAATGTTACGGTGATTTTCTCGCCTGCATCCGCCCAACCCCAGACAGGAATTTTTACATCGCGTTGCAGCACCATCCCGCTGCTGATCAGCCTCGGCAATCTTACATCCGCATTTGCTTTTAAATATGTTACCGTACAAATAATCCATAAGAATAATAAACGCACATGTTTCATTTCTTAAATTTATTGATCGATTTCAAAATCATTTTTATCATCTATATGTATCTCATGCTTATCTGTCCCCTGCAGCTTAACCAGCTTTTTATACGGTGAAGTAAACCTGGTATGGGTAAACCCTAAGTTTTTTGTATTTATTGCTTTTATTGAGGAAGCATCGCAGGACGGCGCATCCATGATCAAATCATTTGTTGTAAGGTTTTGGACATCATCCAGAACAATATTGCTTCGGCAATCTTTGTTTTTCAATGTAAGCGACACATTCTCAAACGATATATTTTTTGCGTGCCGTATATAAAACCCGCTTGCGGGATAAATGTCGCCGTACATCCTGTTTTCGGGATAGGCTTCCGTATTTTCGGGTAACGTTTTTTCGCCTTCATCTTTTGTTCCGTTTCCCATACTTGTTATGGCTATGTTTTTTAATTTGATATTTTCTACATAATACCCGGGTAATCCTGTAATCGAGCTCGGCATTTTGCTGTATGATTCGGCCTGTATGTTTTCAATACGGATATTGCTGATACTGCCCACGAGCGACTTACCCTTTGATCCAACGACATTTCTTCCCTTGTTGCCCAAAACGATGAATATAGGCGTTTGCACGCCAGTCATCTTAATATTCGATACCGAAACATTTTCAATGTGCGCGCCGTCCACCGATTCCAATGCAATACCTGAAATAACCGTTATCGGCAAACCGATAAAGTGCAGGTTCTTTTGCCAATGACGGATATTATCCGTTTTGGAAGCGGTGATATTGCAACCGGTGATTTTCACGTTTTTAAATCCACCCATGCTGACGGTGCCGAACTTTATGGCATTGCAGTTGGACGACACAGTGCAATTCCTGACCAATATATTTCCGCATACATGTTTCCGTTCATGGTTTTTAAAACAGATGCCGTCGTCGTCCACATCAATATGGCAATCTTCAATAAGGACATTTCTTGCATCTATGTCCATGCCGTCCTCATTGTAATTGGCATGGTTATATACGTCAATTCCTTTGATATGCAAACTGTCGCAACCGATATAGTTCTGCATCCAGTAAGCAGAGTTCTTTAAATGAAGCCCTTGCATCAGTATGTTCTTGCAATTGATGATCAGCAATCCGCAGGGACGCTGTCTGCTTGCTTCGGATTCCCCGTCGTTGCCCAACTGGAACGTTTTACTGTCGCCGCTACCGTTGATCGTTCCTTCTCCCGTAAATGCAATATTCTTTTGCCCTTCAGAAAATATCAATGCCCGGCTGATAAGCACTTTGCCGTTGACGTCGGTGGTGTTGGCGTTCGGATATTTTATGTCATTGAAAGGATAATCTTTAAAAAAAGAACTCCCTTTTAGTTCAGCACCTTTGTTTAAATGCAGTTCCACATTGCTTTTCATATAAACGGTTCCAGTAATAAAAACACCTTCGGGAATAATGACACGACCGCCCGTCTTATTGCATTTATCAATGGCAGTCTGAATGGATTTAGTGTTTAAAGTTACTCCATCTCTTTTTGCTCCGTAATCGAGAATATTATAGTCTTGTGCCGAAGAAACAGTAATGAAGACCGCAAGGAAAAAAATAAGTAAGCCGACTTTTCGTAAGAACGAGTACATATTATATCGGTTTTATAGTCGTATGATTTGTTGCTGTACGTTATATCCTTTAACTACAATTTGCAAATGTTTACCGTTTGTATTAATTGTCGGAAATGACAGTTTTATTGTTTTTGAATCATTCGGTAGCAAACTGAAAAAATTGTCTGTATAAAATACCGAATTTACAGGCTTTCCATCCGTTGTTTCCAGAAGCAATTGCGTAAAGAAGGACAAATTCTGCGATGAATTATCGAGTATAATTTCCACCTCTGTATTATTGATCTTATGCACTTTCGTTTTTAACCGCACTTGCGGTAATTGGTTCAGTTGCTCGAAACCCGATATGGCTGGCCCCGTCAAAGTCCAAGCGCCCTGGTATTTATCCTTTGAACGCCAATAAAACGAATTGGCAATTTCTTTGCCGTCCTTGTCTTCCAATATCAATTTGATAAAATGCACCTGGGATATATCTTCAGGAAAATTTATTTTAAAAAGATTGTCGACATCTCCGTCGAGTGGAATATCCGTATCGGCTTCATGTTCCCAAATCCTTTTTGAATGAATATCATATACCCGTGCAATTACTTTGTAATTTTTAAACGCTTTCCTGTAATCGTTATAAACGGAAACTTCGTCAGTAAGATAATCGAATTGCACGTGCAAAGGCTCTAGTCCGTTTTGGGAATAATACAACGCCGCCGTCGGTTGCAGATACCAGTCATAAAGCCTTGAACATACCTGCGGTATGGGACTGTTGTGGTACCAGAAGAAAAATCCCGAAGCGAACATATTGCCGTATTTAAATTTGTTGAAATTCCAAACTTCCCAAATAGAACGGTAGTTCATTGCGCCGACCAGTTGCGCTTTCTTTGCAAACTCTTCTATGGATTTTGATTGGCCGAATTGATTAACAGCGGCTGTATATTTTGTGGTCATTTGATGAAAACCGCCGCCATCCAGATAATTCCATACACTGTCATTGATCGGCCACAGAACTTTTTGCGGCATCATCTTTTTTAAAGATTCATAAATTGGTAAACATGGCGCTCCGTATTCGGGATTAAAGCCGTCAATCCTGCTGCCTCTTTCCGATGCCGTGTTTTCAAAGTATTGCATCGGGTTTTCATATTTGTACGGACTGCCGTCGTGTACGCCACAGCATTCGGACTGAATTTGGTAACCGCGGCTGCTGTCTAAAAATTTGATTAGTTCATGTGCACCTTGTACTTCCGTCGATTCGTTTGATGAAACATAATACGCCAATGAAGGATGGTTGCGAATGCGTAAAACAGTACTCTTTAAATTATCAAGATATATTTGTTTATCATCAGGAAAACGGGTATCGCCTGTGATCCAGTACTCGGTCCAAACCATGATGCCGAGCGAGTCGCAGAGATGAAAGAAATAGTCCGATTCCGCAATACCGCCACCCCATAATCGTAACATATTAATGCCCGCCTGGTGCGTATACATCAATTCCGTATAAGTACGTTGTGCAGAGTTTTTGAGCATGGCTTCTGGAATCCAGTTGCTGCCCCTGATAAAAACCGGATACCCGTTGACCAGAAACCTTCTTGAACTGTCTGGCGTGTTTTGGTCGGAAGTAATTTGACGAATACCAAATTGCGTGTGTATATGATGGCTTGTCTTTTTATTTTGTACAAAAGAGAAATCCAAATCATATAAGTATTGTTCGCCTTTATTTATGGGCCACCATAATTGCGGATGCCGTATGTTTAATGCAGGGTATTCATCTGCATTTAATACAACCGTTTTTGTTTCATGAGGGGACAGTGTAAGTTGTTTTACTATTTCAATATTTGCTCCTTTGATTTTACCACACAATGTTCCGATTTGAGTTTTACCCGACAGATTGGATACTCCCACGGAAATTGTTTCTTTAGCAAAAGATGTATCAGGCAAAGGCAGGGTCGAGGCTACAAAAAGTTGTTTTAATATTATATCTCCTGTGGCATATAATTCTACTTCTTTCCAGATGCCTGTGTTCCTGTCTCGGATGCCGTCGTCAAATGTAAAATCCCAACCCGCGCTCATCAGCATGGTAACATTTTCTCCTATCATTCCGTCGCCGCCGTTGCTGTTTTCGCCTTTAGCACCGTTGCGCTTTTCTTTCTTTTGCCCACTCTGTCCGGGGACATCGACAGGTTCGACATTAACTGCTAAAATATTTTCCCTTTTTCTGTCTGCAATGTCCGTTATGTCAAAATCCTTTTCCTCAAACATACCGGTAATGTTGCCAATCTTTTTTCCATTTAACCAAACGGCAGACTTATAATTGATACCGTTGAATTTTAAATGAATCCTTTTTTGTGTAAAATTCTGAGGTATTTTAAAAGATGTCCTGTACCAATAATGATAATATCCCCTGCCGCTGTCCGCCATGTCGGGAATAAGGTGACGGCTTCTTTTATTCACGTCGCCATAATATGGATCGGGATAAACTTTATTTTTCACCAATGAAGTAAGCACTGTTCCCGGAACAACGGCTTCCATCCAGTCATTATCGTTAAAAATTTTTGATGAAACAACGCTTCCGGCTGCGGAAACGCTGTCGTAGCGTCTAATCCGCCAATCGCTATTCCCTGTAAATGATTTATTGCTACTTAAAAATATAGATTGATCTGAAGACCGAATGCTTAAACCTGGAACTTGTGCGTTCAACTTAAATATATACATATTAAGCAGGATCAGAATGGAAATTTTTTTTATCAGTTTATTCATGGTGCCTTTTTGTAAACAATAAACAGCATTATTGTTTTCTTATTTTATAAATAATACCGCTGCGCTCATCGCTGGAATTTTTATTTTCAGTTCTTTATTCCGGACGGAATAATTTTTTAATTCTCCCAATTGAAAAGTGCCGTCTAGGTTAACCGTACTATTTGCAAACCGTATTTCGCTTTTAGACATAGGCGATGGCGCGGTCAGGAATGCTGCTTTACATGCAGACGCATACTCATCAAACTTTATTGAAAATGTTTTTTCTGCCGGTTGTTTGTTGATCAATGTAACGGTTGTTTTGCTTCCGTTAACGGCTGCATAAGTTCCGTAATTACTTCCCGCTTCATCAGAAGTAACAGGAACGATCCGTTCGTCTTCGCTTCCGTATTTAAAGGCAAGCATAGCGTAATATAGTGGCCGGGCAACAGGCTTCCCGTCTTTTAAAACAACAGGCGAATAATGCCCCTGCGCGCCGCCGTGAAAATTAACCCCCTGACCGCCATGTTGCGCAACCGTCCACATAAAATCAAGCCCCCATAATGCGGCAGCAAATACATTGCTTACATCAGCTTTACCGCCGCGCGATACGCTGTTGCATTCCGAAATTCTGTAAGGAATATTCAGCAAAGCAGATTTGTCTTTCAGGTTGTTGAGATATGTATCAATGGATGAATCTCTTTTTAAAATATAGTCCCATTTAGTTGAATCATGGTTACCCATTTTGCGATAATAATGCGCATCGAGCAGACTGGCATTTTTTCCGTTGTTGTCTGCAAAATAATTTACCCATTGAATGTTATGGGAAACATCCGGACCAGCCAAACGGATACCTGGCAACTTTTCTTTCACTTTACCGTAATAATTATTCCAGTCGCTTAAAAAACTACTGCTGTCATAAGTTTTAGGCCGGAGCCATTTGTAGTACAAATCCGGCTCATTGCCGAATTGATAAACATATATCTCACGCTTCAGTTTTTCATTCAGATACTGTGCTTCACTCACGGCGGCGCCTGCATTATTATCTCCAAGGTTCAGCCCGAATATCACTTTCCAGCCGGTTGCTCTTGCGAACTTTGCAAATACATCTATATCTGTGGTCGTTAAAGAGTCTTTTCCGGTATTTGAATTTCTTACTTTACCCGACCAATGCGTGATATCGCTGCTATTACCGCCGACGCGTAAAATACCGTCACCTAAATTCTTTATCATTTGTATAAGTACTTTATTATCAGCATTGAGATAGTCCGGTTGCGATGTAAGCAATCCGGCTTCATAACTGAATCCGGAAAAATCACCGGAAATCTTTGCACCGGGTGCACTTTGATGAATTGTAAGATGAATGATATTATCTTGTTTACTATTAGTTTGTGCATTTGCTATGGTAAATTGTATCAAGAGTGCAGTGTATGCTGCAACGGCAACACAAACTTTTTTTATATTGATCATGATCTTCATTAATTTTTATTGAGTTTATATATTTCACTTCCGGCCAAAAGAAAAGTTCCAACTCCGTATGCGCCCGTCGAATTATAATCCGTTGCAGTCGGCTTGTCTCCAACTTTTTGAACATAACCGAGCGTACCATCAGAATGCACGGCAGCAATCAGAGCGCTCCAGGCTTTCTCAACCGACGGTAAATATTTTTTCTTTGATAAAATCCCATGATCAATACCCCATGCCAAAGCATAACAAAACAAAGCCGTACCGCTTGTTTCTTTCTCTTTATAACTACCGGGATCTAATAAGGAAGCATGCCAGCTGCCGTCAGGTTGTTGCAGCCGGATAACCTTATCACCCATTTGCCGAAGCAGCATAATATATTTTTTTCTGTGTGAAAAATAAGCAGGCATATTTTCAAGCATTCTTACCAAACCTGCCATTACCCAACCGTTGCCTCTTGACCAGAAAATCTTTTTATCGTTTCCTTCTTTCCTGTCAAAGAAACGGCTGTCACGGTAAAACAGATGTTCCGTTGTATCGTATAAATATTCCGTGGTTTTCCACCAGAGCGAATCAGCTTTCATTAAATACTTGTTATCGTTCAAGGCCGTTGATAAATACGCCAATCCCGGCGGCCCCATAAATAATGCATCGCACCAGGCCCATTCACGATAATTAAGACCTGGAACTACTTTCAGAGGTTCTTCAAAACGATGCACGACGATGCTATCTGCAAGTTCTTTCCATTTTGCAATCATTTTCTGATCTTGGCATTGCATATACAGTTGCGTGTACATTTGAGCAATACAATAATCGTCGGCAAAGAAACGATGCGGCCCTGTATTCCAGTTATTACCTGTTCCGATACCGTATAATAAATCATTATACTTTTTATCGTTATCAATTTTCTCAACCGATACTATTCCTGCATACAACACTGCATTCTGCCAATCAGTTTCGGGAATATTCCTGTTGTTTGTTTTAAAATCCTTTATCTCCCTGCCCGCAACTTTTATCAAGTAAAACAATATGCTGTCCTGTACAGGCTTTAATTGCTGCGCGTAGACGAAATTGCCGCAGAGTCCGGTTACGCATAGAATAACTATATTCTTAAAAAAGTGATTCATTTTACAAATATTGTATTTGAGTTCAAGACCGTTTTTTACTGATTTATACATTTACCTTCCGCTTTTCCTGCCTTGCCGTCTAATGTAACTATGTATGTGCCGGAGGGCAATATGGAAATATCCACCGTAATTTTGTTTGCATTACGATCTATTTTCTTCTTCAGTACATTTTTTCCCGTAATCGAATATATTACCATATCCAAATAGCTATTTCCCAGTAACTGAACAGCCAGTTCTGAGTGTACTGAATTCGGGAAAACCGATAATTGCACCGGCTTATTTTTACGCAGGATGCTGCTTCTGATCCCATCATTTGTTGTATCTCCGATTAGATAGATCAATTGATAATAATTAATTCCTGCAAAAGAGGAAGCGCCAGTAAATGAATAATGATGTGGCATAACAGGACTACCATGGTTTTATAACTTTCTTGAATCCATTGAATATTCCTTCAATAATTCCAAGCTTTTTACCGGTCAGCCAAATAGTCGCACGGTATTTAACTTCATTAGATTTAAGTCACAATCTATTATTTTTAAAATTTGTTGGGACCTGAAATGAAGTTCGATTCCAGTCAGGAATCAGGTAATGATTGCGTTTGTTTAACATCTCCAAAATAAGGATCTGGCTAAATATAATTACTGATCAGTGTCATGTGTGCGGTTCCCGGCACTGTAGCATTCAACCAATTATTATCCCGGAAGACTTTTGTTGTTAAAATGCTCCCATCCCTTGAAATACTATCAAAACGTTCCATTTCCCAGATCGTGCTTTCAGGAAACATTGGATTGCTGCTTAAGAATATAGATTCCGTCGAACTTTTATTAATTATTCCATTATTCCGCGCCAGGCAATAAAATGCTAACATTGGCACATCAATGTACATATATATATTTCATTGTTTTAATTAAAATTTTTATGTAATTTTTTAATAGTTAATATTTTATATAATTTGTTTTATTAATATTTAACAAATTTTCCACTCGACAATAATTTTTTTCCCACAAATAGATTCAAAAAATACACACCTACGGATAATTTAGAAACATCTATTTTAAATAACGAGTCATTCACTTTTTCATATTTAATCAAGCTACCCGCTAAATTATAAATTCTTATACATTTTTCACCCCCTATATTGTCACTGTTGCCAATAGACAGATATAACAGCCGATGCGCTGGATTTGGGTATAATTTCAATTTAGAACTACTAGTACTAACCTTATGATCTAAATGTTTAATATCTGAATACAAGTATGTACCATCTTTATTTACCTGTTTAAGGCGATAAAAGTTTTCCCCTTTTATTAAATTGTAGTCAGTGAAATTAAATTTTTCACAATCTCCTAAGTCAACAGAATTATCAATATACCCTATGCTATTAAAGGATTTGCTGCTAATGCCCTTCTCCACTAAAAAATGATCAAAATTAGTTTTCATAGGTAAATTCCAACATAAATAAGCAGCCTGACTATCGGCTCTCACCTCAAAGTTGAGGGCCGGAAGAGCCAATACGACACTTGAATTTTGGTATACCTCAAACTCAGATATCGTATATCCAAGGCTATTGCCCCTTCCTAAACCTAGCATCCTGACATATCTTGCAGAAGAAGTAAGGCCATCTATTGTATTCAAACGATCCATATTGCCACTGACACTGTAAATAGTTGTCCAGGTTTGAGCATCGTTGGAAACCTGCAAATTAAATGCCTGCGCATACCCTCCTTCCGCAGCCCATTTGATAACGATCTTTTCAATATCGAATATCCTGCCCAGGTCAACATAGAAAGTCTGAGAATAGCCAGCATAATTTGACCACCAGGTTGTCGAATCAATCCCGTCAACCGCCTTGTCCCCACCATAAGTTGTATCAACGTTTAAAACAGAAGAAACATAGACTGGTTTATGAAAAGCCAGATTGCCGGAGATATTTGTCGACGAAAAAAGATCCAGCTCTTTTAATCTATTCACCCAAACCTGATAACCAGCTTCAGTTAGATGCGTGCCGTCCGTTGTATATATAGACTTCATCAATCCATTACTATCTATAAAAAGCGGATAGAGATCGATAAGAGTAAAGGCTTCAGTGGCTGCCTTGTCCATTAGCATCTGATTCGCTGCCTTAATCTTTGTAATTAGGCTGGTGCTCGTAGTAGGCAAAATGGTTTGTACATAAATATGCGTGTTCGGTGATTCTGAATGAATAATTTTGACAATCTCAGATATATTATCAGCAACATATTGGGCTGTATATTGCGATAGGGCCAAATCATTTATTCCAATTTCTAAAAAAATATTAGAAGGCTTGTAATAAACAATTTCATTGAGTCGTGCGAGAACACCATAAGTATGATCACTGACAATCCCTCTATTATCAACATGGCTTATTCCAAGCCTCCCACCCCAGTCTCCGGCTAGTTCTGTAAGACTATTGCCGAGAAATACAATATCGCCCTTTTTTAAAGGATTTGCTTTAAAAAAGGAAATGCGTTCAGGATAATGAGCTGTCCCATAGCTGGTATAATCTGGAAGGGGTAAATTGGAAGGAGGATACAAATCACCTTTTACTTCGAACTCCGAAATTGTATATCCAAGTCCGTTTCCTCTGCCAAGACCATACATTTTTATGTATCTTGCAGGCGTATTGAGGTGCTCCTGTTGCGTCAGCAAATAGTTATTAGCGGTAACTGAGTCTACAGTTGTCCAAGCACTACCATCATCAGAAAATTGCAGTTGATATTTTTGCGCAAACCCATCCGCCCATTTAATGGAAACCTGCTGAATATTATGAACGATCCTTCCAAGGTCCACGATAAAAGTTTGAGAATAACCAGAATGCACAGACCACCATTTCGTTATATTATCTCCATCCACAGCATATTTTCCAGCATAAGCGGAATCGGCAGTTGTACTTACCTGCACATCCTTATTGATGGCTAGATTGTTGGATAAACTGTCCCATGGAGTTATGGTGATATTATTTACAAAATTATTGACATCAAAAATGTTCATTTCTGACAAAGAAGAAGCATAACCCGGTTGTCCTGGAACCTTTACGTTCTCTAATCTAACACCATTTACCTGTCGTAAGGAGTCGTCTCCTTTTATTGTTGACGCAACGGAACCAAATGTCCTTACATTGATATTTTTTATTTCGACGTCACTGATAGGCCCTCCATAAGCGCTACCATTATGAGAAGTATATACATCAAGCCATTTACTTTGATTACCCTCTCTAGGCCAAAAGCCTTCAATGTCAATGTTATCAAAAACAATATTACTGTTATTGTGATTTCCGCCATAGGCAGGATTAATCGCAATGGCACGCATACTTCGGTACGAGGTACTATTGCTGACGCTGATATTACTTTGAGGCTGATAACTGCCAAAACCTATTTTGAATGTCGCACAACGGCTCCATGTTGTACAATCATCGGCCGTGACGCTATCAAGCAGCTCTGGGCTTCCAGGCCAACTCACGGCCATATCAGTATAATTTGTCCAGGTTTTGGTTGAGATTGCATCATCCTCAGAAATCACAATAAGATGTTGAAGCTGAACATGTTGACACTCTTGAATATCAATACCATCATCTTCATAAAGCTTGTCATTATTATTAAAATGCTTCGTATTTTTAATTACTACATGGTCGGATCTGGTAGGAATAACTGCCCACAGTCCGCTATTTCGACAAATTATACCATCAAGAGTAAAATAACTGGTTTGCAATGGCACAATCAAATCGTTTACCCATTGTTTAGCTGTCCGCATGTAATACCCATTTCCATCAATTGTCCCTCGACCAAATATTTTAATATTAGAGGTAGGATGGGTGGTATCGGTATATATAAAATAAGTACCATTCATTTTTACAGATGATTTGTAATAGAACTTCGAGAAATCTTCTGGATTACCAGTTGCCAATAGAACCGCTCCACCAGCCAGATAAACTGATACATTGCTCTTTAGGACAATACTGGCGCACTTATATACACCAGCAGGAATATATACAATCCCCCCGCCGACACCGCTGGCATCATCAATTGCCTGCTGGATAGCTGTAGTGGCAGTACTACCTCCAGTAGAATCGGCGCTGTACTGACTGCTGCGAACGTTAAAGATACCTGGGCCTGAAGACGGTGGCACGTCGGTTTCAAGATTGTCGGCAGCTATTACAAGATCAGGAAGATTATTAATTTTAAGTATCAAATATTTTGAACTATTAAGTGTAAATGAAAGCGCATTTCCGTTTACCGTTCCTGATATATTGTCTTTTAATGGGCTTATATTATAGGAACTGATGGTTTCACTTGTGGTTACCGTGATGGTCATTGTTCCGGAAAACGAGAAATGTGCATAATTATAAATATCAGTACTTCCGTAGGTATTATCCACAATAGGAATATTTGTACCATTTACATCTATATTATATTGGCTTGCAAGAGTATAACAGGTCGGTAACGGATAGGCAATTACTGTCTGCCCCGTTGTGATATTAACGGTCAAACAGACAATGAGCAATTGCAACCCTAAAAAATAAAATATAAATGATTTCATAATATAAGTATTAAAATTTGCTAACCTTTGCCTAAGGTTGGTCTTAACAATGGAATGCAGTTTGTCATCGAGGCCACTGCTTCGCATTTTACCAATTTGGTTTTGAATACCAAATCTGGTATAAAATAAAAGTCTATGCCTTTTTGCAGCCAAGAAATTGCAATAATATTAGATTACAAGATTCTTTAATCAGCATTAATCAACTTAACCTCAGTGTAATTTTTTGCTTACTGTAAAATTTTCCAGCAATGTAAAATTACCGTTAGAATGACCATCAGCCTTCAATGAACACACAAGCAACCTGCCTATCTAACAAAAATTCCGAACACTACTATTCTAAGCTTAATTCTTCCATACAATCCCCAACTCATCTTTTTTGCATTAAACCCAAAGAATTGGCAATTAGGATGACGACACAGACTATAATTACACGACCATGGTACTTACGAAAACACAATATGTTTCAGCCAAAAACAATATTGGGTATTATGTGACTTTTCTTTGAAAAATCACAGCTAATTAATTCGATTAAAGTCAAGGCAATTGCCAATGATTGATATCACAAGATTAACCTACCTGAAACTCTGGCGACATGATGGAAAAGAATACATATCCTATCATTTAATTTTTCCTATATCAATCACCCATTTTTTAGAAATTGTCCCCCCCGGAGATCTCACCGTATAACTTTTAGGTTCACTAAAATCCTGATAGCCAACGGACATGCTAGGATAAATTTCAGCTCCGGTGGAAATAGTGGCTACTATTTTCAAATTTGTAATATCCTCCTGGGACTTGATAATAATTTTACCAAAGGAGGATTCTAAATTGATGTCTATAACCGAATCCGCTCGATCCCCCTGCCTATTATAGACTTGCAGACCTGTTATATTTGCCATCTCATATTCTGAATCAACCTTATAGTTTTCTGATTTGGTACAAGAAACAGCACATATGATCATTGCCAATAAAAATGCTTTTTTCATCACAGATTATTTTACTGTTAATAATTGATTTATGTCAAAATTACCACCCCGGATTTTGCACTAGTTTTGGATTTCGGTCCATTACATTCTGAGGAATCGGTAAAAGATAATCCTTGGGAGCGGTAAATACTTTATTTAGCACGGTAAATTTGGTATAAGTTGGGGTTATCTTTCCATCATTATCTTTAATATAGGTTACATTCATACCATGTATTGGCCCATTTAGGTATTTATTTCCTTCTTTCAAGCGCTGAATATCGAACCAGCGTTTATTTTCAATGGCCAACTCAACCCGCCTTTCATTGTGAATTCTTTCGCGCATTTCGGATTGGCTTAAGCCATTGGGAAGATCAGGCTGGTGTGCCCTTTCCCTTACTAGATTTATTGCTTTATATACTGACTGATCAGCTCCAGATACTTCGTTTTGTGCTTCTGCATAAGTCAACAATATCTCAGCGTACCTTAAAACCATAACATTACATCCGCCTCCAACACCCAAGCCTCTATTGGCATAACCATCAGCCACCGCTTCATTCATATGCTTTCTCAAATAGTATCCAGTTATCGTTTCGCTTGCTGACCCTGTATTATAAAGGCCATTAGGACTATTCTGAACGAATTTTTTGTTTACAGAATCCCACACATTTGTACTTGTATACAAAGTAGTACCTTTCCAGGCCTCATCATTATAAAGAAAAGTACCATAGAATCGCTCATCGCGATTTTGAAAAGGGTTATTTGCTTCGTTAAGATTTTTCGGATCAAATTTTGAACCATCTTTCATTTCAAAAGCTTCTGCCAAATCCTCTGTAAGATAGGACCATCCCCAGCCATAATCATTACCAGGGCCAGGCTGGGGAGGTGCTGCCACCGTCTGAAATCCGGAAAATTTATAAGGATATGCATATTGAATATCAAAAATAGCTTCGCTGCTGTTTTCGTTCTGTTCAAGAAATAAACTTGTAAAATCTGGAAAGAGCTTGTAGGTATTGGCCAGCTCCCCATTAATTAACACATTTGACATCTCAGCCGCATTCGCATAATATTTACTATCTACTACTCCTGCACCATATAAATAGGTCACGGCCTGCATTCCGATGGCCGCCCCCTTTGTAGCCCGGCCCAATTCTGCTGTCGGAGCTGTGACAGGAAGATTATCCGCTGCCGCTTTAAACTCACTAATAATAAATTGTAAAGTTTCTTCTGCGGTATTGCGCGCATTAAAAATAGTATCCGTTTTTCGATCCAACGCTTTCGTAATAATGGGTACGCCGCCGTAAAACCGAAAGAGTTCAAAGTAAAACATACCTCGCAAAAAATGAAGGTCACCCAATAGGCGATTCTTGTCATCTTGTCCTATGTCCGTCGCCGCTGTGATTTTTTCTATTCCTAAATTCGTCTTACGAATTGATGTATAACAGGGTGTCCAACGATCTGTAACTAAGGACGCAACATTTGAAGGTGTAAACTCGAACTGATTCCAAGCATTATTATTGTCTACTACATCATCTGTAAATGCAAAGTCAAACATATGATTGCCTAATCCATCTCCCGCTGTAAAATTATAGAGAGGTCCTGAAAGACTGTTATAGACATCATTAACGAAAAGCAATGCACTGCCTGAACTTGCCCAGACAGCATCATCAGTGATGGAATTAGTCGGCGTAATATTTAAAAAATCTTTTTGACAAGAAGCACATAAGACTAATAAAGAAAGGCCAAATAAAAATATCTTTTTCATTGTAATCGATTTTAAAATGTGATATTCAAGCCAAAAGTAGATATGAATTGTTCAGGATACGAATTAAATGCTTGCGTTTCAGGATCGAAATCTTTTGGCATATCAGAATGAATGGTCAATACATTGTAGAAGGAGGCGTAAACTCGAATATTCTGCATTGCCAGCTTCTTGGCAATAGTAGGTTTAAAATTATAGCCTAGTTCGAGGGATTTTAAACGAATATAAGAAGAATTCCTCATCCAATAATCTGACACATAATAATTTTGTGTGCGTTGTGTTGCAGACAGTCTGGGATAAGCAGCACTGGGATTAGGATTGTCTGTTGTCCAGGAGTTGGCCTGCGCTTTTAGTGGCTTGCTGTTTAGGAAAGGAAAGCGCACCCCTCTGTCACCATTTGCACCTAAATAATAGTCAGAGTTGCCGGTGCCTTGAATAAAACATCGAAAATCAAAACCATTCCAACTAAGTTGTAAATTATACCCCCACATAATTTCAGGTGTAGTGCTCTTGCCAATAACTAGTTGATCCTGTGCATCAATCTTACCATCTCCGTTAATGTCAACATATTTAATATCGCCTGGCAATGTATTTGCACCCTGGTAGGCCCAGTCAGCAATATCTGCCTCATCTTTAAACAGTCCGGCTGTCTTGTAACCCCAGGTCAGATTACTGGGTTTTCCTGTTTGTCTTAATCTGGGTATGTTTTTAGTTCCCGGAGCTTCTCTTATTTCAATTTGTTTATCACGTGTAAAACTGAAAACTAAACTATTCAATACTTTCAAATCACGGCCTAACGAAGTGTTATTGGTTAGGGTCAGATCGATACCATGACGCTCTATCTTCCCTGCATTCTCATCTGATAGACCGATTCCATATTCTGCTGGCACCTCTGCCGTTGGGGCAAGTATCATATTATTTCTTTTATCCCTATAAATATCAACAGTGAGTCCAAGCAAACCATTGTACATCGAAAGATCCAGGCCCAGGTTTGCTTTCCATACACTTTCCCACGTCAGATTTTTATTTGGTTCAGCACTTTCGTGTACCCCTTGATATTGCACCGCATCTGGACCTCCAAAAACTGCACTATTGTTTACGATGTACTGAGATAGATAGGCAAATTGCTGGCCTACAGGATTTCCAGACTCGCCGTAGGAGGCACGAATCTTTAAATCATTAATAGCAGTTACATTATCACGTATAAACGCTTCTCGGGAAAGCCGCCAACCAATGGATAGTGAAGGAAAAAAAGCAGTTCTTCGCCCAGGGGCATATAAATAGGTGGCATCATACCGCCCGGCGAATTCAAGGAGGTATTTCTCATCATAATTATATCCAATCCTGCCTACGACACCTTCTTGTGCATAACTGGTAGAGTAACCGCCGTTTGACTGATAATTGTGATCTGGGCTTCCCATATTCAGTTCGGGTACAGTAAAATCATACTGTGAGCGGCCAGCTTCCAGGTCATTATAGTTGCCCCAACGCCGTTCATAAACAGCCAGGCCATTTATATTGTTTTTGCCAAAGTGCTTTTCATAATTGAGATAACCCTGAAAAGTATAATTCGACCATTTCCGGTCCCCTTCACCTAAAGAAGGTTTTGTACTCAGCCAGCCATCGACTTTATCGTAGCCACCAGTGCTATTTTGCGTATATGAGACATAAGGTTGAGACCAATGCTTATATTCATATAATTGCCTGTCATAACTAAAAGATCCTTTCAATGATAATCCTTGTATAAAAGGAATTTCCTGCTTCAGGCTTAGGCTCATTGTCTGAAAATTATTTTTGTCCGTATTATTACCTGAATTATATACAAGCTCATGGAAACTTCCTCCAATAGATGGCTGGAATGCGGGTAAGCCATTGCTAAATACGTCTGCTTCTTCGGGCGTCGCACGATAGATATTTAACATTAGATTCGAGGCGCTCATTCCTTGAGATTTTTTATTGTCATTTGTTAGACTCAGATCTAAAGAAACTGTTGTTGTTTGCGTAGCTTTAATATCGACATTTGACCGTAAATTGTATCTTTCATATCCATAGGTTTTACCCATCATATTACCTTGATTAAAGTAATCAAATGAAAGGAAAGCCTTTATAAATTCTGTACCTCCAGACAAAGAAAGATCATGCTTTTGTGTAAGGGATGTTTTAAGGTAATTTTTTGCCCAGTTGGTATTCGGATACTGATCAGTGCCAATTCTATATAGATTCAAAATAGAATCCGCTACAATCTCTTTATCTCTTCCGTCCATTTTAAGGGCTTCATTATATAAAGACATGCTCTCATAAGAGTTCATAAAGTCTGGCGTATTGGTGGGTTGCTGAATGCCAAGTTCTCCACTATAAGTAAGCGTCGGCTTCCCAGCTTTACCCCGCTTTGTTGTAATTAATACAACACCGTTAGCGCCTTTCATACCATAGGGCGCAACGGCCGTAGCATCCTTTAAAACTGAAACTGAGGCAATATCATCAATATTTATTTTATCATAAGGTCTTTCTATACCGTCGATTAGCACCAGGGGTTTTGTCCCGCGCAATAATATAGTTGAAGCATCCTGATTGGGTTCACCAGAACTCTGTCTTGTTATTAAACCAGCAACATTGCCACCCAAGGTATTAGAGACATTTCCTACAGGACCAACAGATACCAATTGCTCACCTTTAACCGTTGAAATTGCAGAAGTTAGATTCAATCGTCTTTCTGTCCCATAACCGACAACAACAATATCATTAAGCAGGGTTGTCTCAGCAACAAGTTGAACATTTAGCTCGTTGCTTCGCCCAATTGGCATATCTTTGACTTTATAGCCCACATAACTAAATTCAAGCATGTCACCCTGACTTCCGACTATCTGGTATTCCCCATTGCTGTTGGTCAAAGTACCTCTTCTGTTTGTCTTAATCGTGACAGACACACCGGGAATAGGATGTCCTGTGGAGTCAGTTACTATACCATGCACAATATTTTGTTGTTCTGATTTTCGAACTGTAGGTTGCTTCGGGGGCGATGTAATCGTAATTGTACCGGATATGATACTATACTTCAATCCGTTATTTCGTGTCAAGACATCCATAACTTTCTCTATGTCAGCGTCTTGAACATTTACAGTTATAGCACCTACATTTTTTATTGTTTCATCATTATAAAGAAAACGCCAATTAGTTTGGCTTTTTATTTCGGCAATAGCTTCTTTTAAAGTAACACCTTTCAAATGAAGGCTTATTTGCGCGTTCGTTACTAATCCTGTGCATACTTGCAAAAGAATCAAAAGAAAGAGTTGAGGCAAAAAGTTTTTCCTCTTTGGCTTTTTGCCAAATAGAAAGTAATTCATACTTTTGAATGATAAGGTTATTTAATAATTTTTACCACTTATTGAACTGACCTTTAACCTGGGAGTGGTACAAACACTCCCTTTTTCCTTTCTTTTATGTAGGATATAGGTAGACGTTCATCTTATTATATACATTTAATTACTGAGTTTTAACAGCTATTGTTCGGCCACGTACTTCAAAATTCACTTGCGTTACTGTTTGGAGCATCTTTAATGCGTCTGATAGGGTTACATTTCGGCTTATACTTCCACTATATTTTTCATTATTCAACGATTTTCCACCTTCATATTCAACATCAATATCGTACCATCGACTTAATTGATCCATAATAACAGGCAAAGGATCACCCTCAAAATAGAACTCTTCATTCTTCCAAGCTAAAGTTTTCGCCAGATTTGCCTTATGGATATAAATATTACCGGGTCCTACGTCCGCAGCCTCTCCTGGTTTTATCAAAACTTGTTTGCCAGCAGATGAGACCTGAACAGCTCCTTCAAATAAGGTTGTAGAGACATTTGTATTATTGTATGCGTTAATGTTAAAATGAGTGCCAAGTACCTTAACATTAATGCCGTTTATATCCACAATAAAAGGGTGATTGGCGTCTTTAGCAACCTCAAAATATACTTCTCCCGTAACAGACACTTTTCTCTCGCTCCCCTTGAATACATTAGGAAATTTTATCGATGACGCTGCATTTAACCATACTTTTGTCCCATCCGGCAATAATAATTGATATTGGTTCGCACGATGTGTACTTAGTAGGTTATATACTACCATCGCGTTTTGCCCTTTCATGCTTGACAAATTTAATTTCCCGCCTTCATTAATTATTTTTGAACTTCCCTGTTGCACAAGTATACCATTGTGCGCACTGTCCAAAACAATTTGCTCTCCACCCGCCAATGTCAGAACCGCCGTATTTGATGCTGGATAAATAACTTTGGGCACTACCGCGTTCTGGACCAAATTGGTTCGGGCACTAGTCTTTTTAGCATTAAACATCCATTTTGAAATGGTTCCGACGGCTAACATAATAGCCATACTGGCTGCTACCAATGTTATAAATAAAATCCTGTTGACTTTCTTTTTCCCGATTTTTTTTTCTGTATGCACTTTATCCAAATCGGAATTGGGGTGCTGTATTATTTTATTAAATATTTCATCAAATATTTTAGAAGAAATGTTTTCCTCCGTGTCAAATGAAAATTGATTAAACTCCTTTTGAATAAGTTTGACCACTTCTTCTTCACTTTCACTAGATTGATTATCTAATAAGGTAAGCAACTCATAATATTCAATTTCAGAAATATTACCTGCTGCATACTTTTTAAATAACCATCTAAGTCTTGAATTAAACATCTGATTTTTATATTGGTCACTGATAAGAAAACCTCCTCTCTATTTATTGACACATAAACATTAAAATAGGGGTATATTAAAACATTTTTTATTTCACGAATAAGAAAAGTAATATAATTGAAATATTTTCTATGTCTCTATAATGACTCAACTGTTTACGAATCACAAGAAGAGAAGCAATAACATGTTTCTTCACAGTTTCTTTAGAAATATTAAATTTTGATGCAATTTCTGCATGTTTCAATCCCTCTATGCGACTCAGGCGAAATATTCTCTTTTGCTGCGGAGTGAGACTGTCCATTGCTCTTTGGAGGTCGGAATTAAAACAACACGAGGCCTCACTTCTATAATAATTATTTATCACATATTTATCTGTTTGAATATCAATATATTCTAGATATAAACTTTCATAAGTTTTTTTTCTAAGAAGATTGTATATATGGTTAGATGCAATGGTTGTCAGATAACCTTTAAAATTATCAATTTCCGAGAGTTTTGCGCGATTTAGCCATACTTTTAAGAAAACTTCCTGCAATACATCTTCTGAATACATTTCGGCTTTAAGAATTTTGAAAGAAACTGAGTAAATGTAATTCTTATAATAATCGAATAACTCCTTGAAGGCAAGTTCATTACCTTTAGAAGCTTTTAACAAAAGCGACCGTTCATTTATATGCTTATAAGCTGTAGACAAACTTTAAATTTGGGTTCTCAATTTAATAATTCCTAAACCAACAATATGCGTAATCTTTAATTTATTCGCAAACCATTAACAAAACAAAGACTCACCTTTAATGACACATAAAATTCAAAAAAGGGGTATATTATTTAATTTTTTTTTATAACTCGACAATACGAATCCAAGCAGGTCAAAATAATTAATCAATTTCACGTAATAATTAATATATGTAAATTCCCAAGGAACCTTCCAATTCTCGTCCATATTTCCACTTAAACGTTAGTTTAATTCCTGTTTAAACTCTGACATTTTATCAGTTTGCGATTGATGGATTTTTGCATTACTTTTCAGTAATGTACTTCCCAGATTTAAATTATTTATTTCCACCTTTATAATGAAGAAAGTCTTTGCTACTACTTGTTTTATTTTCAATTTAATTTTTTCGGATTGAATATTTATAAATAATCATTGGAGCCACACCAAGACCAATCAATCATCCTATCTGAGGACCCTCAGATAGGATGATTGATTGGTCTTGGTGTGTAG
>Ga0164242_10001854_pt1 | contig 24774 bp, 24 predicted proteins | sample OricomgcompostMG_FD_108783 | JGI IMG/M metagenome (GOLD analysis project Ga0164242, IMG submission 108783) | Miracle-Growth compost microbial communities from Emeryville, California, USA - Original compost - Miracle growth compost (MG) ...
CGCACTCATGCAGTCATGTGAGAGACGGCTGCTTATCTGCGCTGCAGGCTGCTTGCCTCGGGAATGACCCAGCATGCCGTCTCTCTCCCAAGCGTCCTCGGGAATCTTAACGCTCATGAAATTGAACGTATAGGGAATGACAGGTGGTGCGATATGCGGTGACGCTTTTTTTCCAGGCACATGGAGAACGTCCTGCCCGTCATTCCATACAATATCCCCATGCAACTCGACCACGCCACCATCGTCACGCCGCAGCTGGAAACTATGCGCGATTTCTTCTGCCGCATTGCCGGCCTGGCCGTCGGCGAACGTCCGCCCTTCTCCTTCGGCGGCTACTGGCTGTACCAAGACGGCAAACCCGTCATACATTTGATCCAGGCCTATTCCGACCGGCCGCCGGCGCGGCCTTCCTCGCGCATCGATCACATTGCCTTTCGATTGCAGGACGAGGCCGAGTGGCAGGCGTTGGTCGGGCGGCTGGAAGAGGCGAACGTCGCCTATCAGCTTGCCGACGTGCCGGCTTCTGGCGAGCGGCAGCTGTTCGTGATGCCGGTGCCGGGCGTGGCGATCGAGTTCGTGACCGCCGCTTGCTGATCGCTCGCCGTACCGAGTTCCGGGACCGGCTTTCCCGGATACCTTCGTGACGGCTCGACGTGTCGGTGGAGCCTCGTCGCTGGCGGCGCCGCAGCTATACACGAAGGCAGCGGCAGGCCAAGGCGCATGCGTTATGCTGTGCGCTCGCCCGCATTCATGCCGCTCCTCTCATCGCCATCCCGGAGGCGCGACACGCGAGCAAGACTCTTCCCTTATCGATTGCATACCATGACCACCTTCACCAGTCCTGTTCTCTATACCGATACCGACGGCTACGCGAAATTCCGCGAGGACCCCATCCCGCTGCCGGGCGGCACGCCGAAGGCGATGCTGTCGATGCTGTTTCCGTCCTGCGGCTTCCAGGTGCGCCACAGTCCGCCCGGTGTCAGCAGCGATTTCCACTGCACGACGACCGCGCAATGGCTGGTGGTGCTGAGCGGCGAGATGGAGATCGGGCTGCGTGACGGCACGGTGCGCACCTTCAAGGCGGGCGAGCATTTCTTTTCCAACGATCTGCTGCCGCAAGGCACGGTCTTCGATCCGGCCGTGCACGGGCATTGCAGCCGCGTGATCGGCGACGCGCCGCTGGTGACGCTGTTCGTGCGTACCGTCGCCTGACGCCGATACGCAGCGACGCGGCGGTCGCCGTTTCGGACATTCAGGCGCTGTGCGCTTCTGCCGCCGGCCTTGCCAGCCGTCCCTCCTTCGGCCACGGGTCGGCCCACGCGGGCAGGCGCATCAAGCCGTCCAGCCAGCGCACGACGTTGGGGAAGGCGTCCAGCGGCATGTCGGCTTCGCGCCAATACGACGCCATCGCGGCGAGCTGGAAATCGGCAATGGTCAACCGCCCGCAGGCGATGTGATTGCGCACGGCCAGATGGGCATCCAGCACCTTGCCGTAGCGCTGCAGGTTGTCCGTTGCGGACGCCAGCGCGGCACGGTCTGGTGCGCCGATGCCGAAGGTGCGCTTGACGACGTGCTCGAAGTAGAACGGCGCCACCGCCGGCGACCAGTGGCAATCGTTCCACGCCAGCCAGCGCAGCATCTCGACCTGCTCCATCGGATTGTGCGCGGGCCACATGTCGGAACCGGCCTTGATGCACAGGTAGGCCATGATGGCGGTCGACTCCCACAGCACGACGTCGCCGTCCACCAATGTCGGCGTCTTCATGTTGGGATTGAGCCGCGCGTAATCGGGCTGCTTCAGCGCGCCAGCCATCAGGTCGAGCTCGACGCATTCGGCCTCGATGCCGAGATGCTTGACGAGCGCCAGCACGCGGCGCGGCGCCTGCGCTTCGACCCAGTAGATTTTCATCGCCGTGCCTCCTCGCCGCCGGGGCAGCCGCCGGACCGGCCGGCCATCTTTTTCATCGCCTCTTCCATCTCCTGTGGCGAGACGTCACGCTTGTGCGTGGCAATCGACCAGTTGTGGCCGAAAGGATCGATAACGACGCCGTAACGGTCGCCCCAGAACATGTCGTCCAGCGGCATCTTGACGGCGGCACCGGCGTCCACCGCGCGCTGGAACATGGCGTCGGCGTCTTCCACGTACATATGCAAGGTCACCGGCGAGCCCTTCAGGGCGGTCGGCCCGAGCGATCCCCACTGCGGAAATTCATCCACCAGCATCACGATGGAATCGCCGATGCGCACGCTGGCGTGCATCAGCTTGCCGTCCGGTCCGGGCATGCGGAACATCTCGACCGCGCCGAAGGCCTTCTGGTAGAAGGCAATCGCGTCCGAGGCGTTGGCGCAGACGAGATGCGGCGTGACCGTATGCATGCCGGCGGGAATGGGTTGAACCTGGCTCATGTCATGTGCTCCTTTCGGTTGGGGGTGGATGGTGCGGTGATCCGGTTGCTGCTGTCCGCGACGGAAGATGTTGCTCCGCTTCCATCGTTTTTGTGTAGAGTGTCCATGCTAACGCACAAAGTGTACACCGTCCACAATAGCGAGATGACGAAGAAAAGAACTGCCGCACAGCCTGTCCGCGACACTTACCGGCACGGCGATCTGCGCCGCGCATTGATCGACGCCGGGGTGGCGCTCGCGCGGGCCGGCGGCCCGGACGCCGTGGTGCTGCGCGCGGCGACGCGGCAGGCCGGCGTGGTGCCGAACGCGGCGTACCGCCATTTCGCCGATCGCGATGCGCTGCTGCAGGCGGTCGCCTCGGCCGCCCACGCGGCGCTGGCCGATGCGATCGAAGCCGAGTGGGCCGCCTGTCCGGCCACGGACGATGCGGCGCAGCGCGCGCGTGCGCATCTGCGCGCGGTGGGCAGCGGCTACCTGCGCTTCGCTCGGGCCGAGCCGGGATTGTTCCGGACCGCGTTTGCCGTGTACGACGACCTGGCGAAGGCGGCCTCGCCGGAACTGGCGGGCAAGAGCGGGCTGACGCCGTTCCAGCTGGTCGGCGCCGCGCTGGACGAGATGGTCTCGGCCGGCGCGCTGCCCGCGGAACGCCGGCCTTTTGCGGAAGCGCTGGCCTGGTCGGCCGTGCACGGGCTGGCGACGCTGCTGATCGACGGACCGTTGCGCGGACTGGACGCGATGCAAGCAGAAGGGCTGGGACAGCGCGTGATCGACATGGTGGAACGCGGGCTCTAAAGCCCGTCGCCAAGGCGGAACGCAATCAACGCATGCCCGCTTCCGCTTCCGGCCACAGGCGAGGGAACAGGTAGCGGAACAAAGGCAGCGACAAGGCCAGCTCGACCGGCCCTTTCGGCGTCCTGGAAGTGATGATGCCAAGTTTGAATAGATCTGCCAGCGTTCGGTCCGCCGTACGGCTTGCGAGGCCCGTCATCGCCTTGAACGTAGCCCGATCCATTGTGGGCACGGTAGCCAGATATGCCAATGGAATGGCCGCTTCCGTCTTCAGCGATCTGGTTTGCTCGCTGGCTGCTTCGGCGGCCAGCATTTGCACCAGCCGCTTTTGAAATGCGGACATGTCCAGCATGCCGGACATGAATGCGATCTGGTCCAGGCAGATCTGCATGAAGAATGTGACGAAGTCGACCAACCCTTTTTCGCTCAACACGCCGCGTCCATCAAGATCGCCTTGGCGCGGTTGATCGGCAGCGATCAAATACGCGCAATAGCCGTCCTGCTGCCGTGCAAGGCCGCGCATCGGGGACCACAAGCCTTGTGTCAGGCCCAATGCGCTCAACCCGAGATGCGTATGCAGACGCGCCGTACGACCGTTGCCGTCGACGAACGGGTGTATCCATGCAAGCCGGTGATGCGCGGCCATCAACGCAATCACCGCGCTTTCGCCCGCCTGCGAATAACCATATCCTTGGCGCCATTCGTCCATGAACCGGGGAATGGCTTCGGGATCGGGCGGAATATGACGGCCGACCTGCACGCCTTTAGTCCGCCATATGCCCGGTTGCACGATTTCCTGCTCGCCGTCTTCACCGGTCTGCAGTAGATCGGCCGGCAAAAGTTGCTCGTGCAAATGACGGTGAATCGCCTGCGGCACGCCAGGCGCGAAAAAAGCCTTGGCGTCGAACTGCGAATATGACGCTTCGCCCCAACGCTCGGTTTCGATATGCGCCAGGGCGATACGCTGCTTCTGCGCTTCGTCCGGCTTGCTGGAAAAATCCTTTCTCAAGGCCATTTCGATCAGCAATGGCGTCGTGTGCTGTCCTTCTATCTTGTTGGTATAAAACGAATTCATCGGGCGCAACGTTTCGCGTAGCAAGGTGCGAAGCTGCGGCATGCCTTGAGCGGCAAGATCCTTGGCGTTGGAGATCACTTCGGCGGCGATTGGCCGCAATTCATTCAATGCGCGCTCTCCGGGCAACAGGGGATGCATCTGATGCGGACTGTTGTAATGATATTTTGACATCGTGATCTTCCTTGGATATTGCCTCGAGGATCCTTATGGCGGATTTATTGGCGAATCATACCGCAGCCTGCGATTCCAATAATTTATTTTAAAACATAGGCTTATGACGCCAATGGCGCATGTCATGGCGAATCTTTCGGTTTGCAGTGCATGCTGTGTATCTCCACGTGGCGGCAGCGCTTACACTGCGTGCTGGCACGCAGTGTAAGCGCTGCCATATCTGCTCAACAGGGAGAACCTTTGTCCGAACTCGATGACATCCGCGCCTTCGTCGAAGTCCTCGACAACGGCGGCTTTTCGCGCGCCGCGCAGCGGCTGGGCATATCCAAATCCATCGTCAGCCGGCGCATCGCGCGGCTGGAAGACGATCTCGGCATGCCGCTGCTGCACCGGACCACGCGCGGCATCACGCCGACCGAAGCCGGCATCGCCTTCAAGCAGCATGGCGAGCGCATCCTGGCCGAGCTGAACCAGGCGCGCGAAGCGATGGCCAGCCAGCGCGGCGAGATCGTCGGCCGGCTGCGCATCACGCTGCCCACCTATTTCGGCGTGCGCTACATCACGCCCATCCTCACCGAACTGTCGCACGCGCATCCGCGCCTGGAAATCGATTCGGTCTATACCGACCGCACCGTCGACCTGGTCGGCGAAGGATTCGACGCGGCCATCCGCATCGGCATGCTGAAGGATTCCACGCTGGTGTCGCGGCGCATCGCGACGATCCGGCTCAACGCGGTGGCGAGCCCCGCCTATCTCGCGGCGCAGGCCCCGATCGTCGCGCCCGACGACCTGCGCGGACACGCCTGCCTGGTCTATTCCGGCGGGCGCGAACGCGCGGCCTGGGAATTCCAGCAGGGGCGCAGGAAATACGCGATCCAGCCGTCCAGCCGCTTCATCTCCGACAGCGGCGAAGCGCTGGTGCGCGCCGCCGAAGCCGGCCTCGGCATCGCCGCCCTGCCGACTTTTCTCACCTTCGACAGTGTCAGGGCCGGGCGGCTGGTGCAGGTGCTGGCCGACTATGCGATGCCCGAAGCCGGCTTCTACGTCATCCGCCCGCCCGGCCCCCACGTGCCGGCCCGCGTGCGGCGGCTGATCGACCTGCTGGCGCAGACCTTCGGCGACCAGCCGGAATGGGAAGAACGCTGTCCGTCGCACGGCCCGGCCAGGCAAAAACCGCCTTCGCAAAAACCGGCAAGGCAACGGAAATAGCGCGGCCGTCACCACGACAAGTTGCCCGCTTTCGTACGCCGGGCCCCATCCGTGTTCCATTTTTGCGAACAGTGATTTGATCCGGGCGTGTCTTCCCGAAGCGCCCGGCAGCGCTTACTCTTGGCCGGCAATGCCTCGTGTCGTCATCGCGCGGGGTCCGACCCCAACCATGCAAGGAGCAACCCCATGGCAACAAAAGTACTCGTGCTGTATTACTCCACCTACGGCCACATCGAGCAGATGGCGTATGCCATCGCCGACGGCGCGCGCGAAGCCGGCGCCGAAGCCGTGGTCAAGCGCGTGCCGGAACTGATGCCGGAAGACGTCGCGCGCAAGGCCGGCGCCAAGCTGGACCAGAAGGCGCCGCTCGCCGCGCCGGCCGAACTGGCCGACTACGACGCCATCATCGTCGGCACGCCGACGCGCTTCGGCAACATGGCCGCGCAGATGAAGAATTTCCTCGACCAGACCGGCAGCCTGTGGTTCGAAGGCAAGCTGATCGGCAAGGTCGGCTCGCTGTTCACCTCCACCGCCACGCAGCACGGCGGCCAGGAATCGACGCTGCTGTCCAGCATGCCGTTCTTCCTGCATCAGGGCATGATCCTGGTCGGTCTGCCCTATTCCGCTGCCGGCCAGATGCGCCTGGACGAAATCACCGGCGGCACGCCCTACGGCGCCTCCACCATCGCCGCCGGCGACGGCTCGCGCCAGCCGAGCACGAACGAGCTGGATATGGCACGCTTCCAGGGCCGGCACGTCGCGGAAATCGCAATGAAGCAGCGCGTGCCGGCCGACAAGGCGCGCGAACTGGGCGCCTGATCCTCTGCTCCAATCCGTCCAATCACCATCGAAAAGGGATGCACCCCATGAAAACAATCAGAAACCTGTCCTTCGCCGCCGCGCTGTTCACCGCCGCCGCCACCTCCGCGCTGGCCGCACCCGTCACCTACACGATGGACCAGGCGCATACGCTGCCGCGCTTCTCGTACAACCACCTCGGCTACTCGACGCAGATGAGCCGCTTCGACAAGGTGAACGGCACCATCGTGTACGACAAGGCAGCGAAAACCGCCTCGGTCGACGTGACGATCGACATGAAATCGGTCGATACCGGCTTCCCGCTGTTCAACGAGCACATCCAGGGGCCGGACTTCTTCGACACCGCGCACTACCCGACCGCGACGTTCAAGTCGACCAAGGTGATCTTCGACGGCGACAAGCCGAGCAAGATCGAAGGCAACCTGACCATCAAGGGCATCACCAAGCCGGTCACGCTGACCGTCACGTCGTTCCAGGAAATGATGCATCCGATGCTGAAGAAGGATGCGATCGGCGCCAATGCCACGGTGACGGTGAAGCGCTCCGAATTCAACGCCGGCAAGTACGCGCCCTACGTCAGCGACGACGTGAAGATCGACATCCCGGTGGAAGCGATTGCGAAGTAAGCCTCATCGCCATCGGACCGGCGCGTCTGATGCAACAGGCACAAAAAAAGCGGGATCGGCGACAAGGCCGGTCCCGCTTTTTCATGATGCCGGCAGATCAGGCAACGGCGGGCTTCTTCGCCTCCGGCCGGTTCGGCAGCAAAGCCGCCACTACGCCGAGCAGCGGCAGCCAGGCGATCGTCTGGTAGACCGCGCCGATGCCGGCATGGTCCGCCAGCATGCCTAGCACCGCTGCGCCCATGCCGCCCATGCCAAACGCGAAGCCGAAGAACAGGCCCGACACCATGCCGACCTTGCCGGGTATCAGTTCCTGCGCATAGACCAGGATTGCCGAAAACGCCGACGACAGCACCAGCCCGATCACGATCGTCAGTACCGTGGTCCAGAATAGGTTCGCGTGCGGCAGCAGCAGCGCGAACGGCGCCACGCCGAGGATCGACGCCCACAGCACCGGCTTGCTGCCGATACGGTCGCTGACCGGCCCGCCGACGATGGTGCCGAGCGCCGAAGCCAGTAGGAACAGGAACAGGTGCACCTGCGCATCCTGCACCGACACGCCGAACTTCTGGATCAGGTAGAAGGTGTAGAAGCTGCTGATGCCGGCGATGTAGAAGTATTTCGAAAAGATCAGCAGCAGCAGGACCGCGACCGCGCCGATCACGACGCGGCGCGGGAACGGTGCCGCAACCGCCGGCCGGTTCCTGCGCGCGCCGGCCGCCGCATGGTGCGCGGCGTACCAGCGACTGACCTGCGACAGCAGCACGATCGCCGCCAGCGCCGCGAGCGTAAACCAGGCGGCGCTCCGCTGGCCGAACGGCACGATCACCAGCGCTGCGGCGAGCGGCCCGATGGCGCCGCCCATGTTGCCGCCGACCTGGAACAGCGACTGCGCGAATCCGTGCCGGCCGCCGGAGGCGAGACGCGCGATGCGCGAAGCTTCCGGATGGAACACGGCCGAGCCGACGCCGATGCAGGCGGCAGCCAGCAGCAGGACGGCATACGCCGGCGCGAACGCGAGCAGCAGCAGGCCGATCAGCGTGGACAGCATGCCGAACGGCAGCGAATACGGCTGGGGCCGGTGGTCGGTGTACAGGCCGATCAGCGGCTGGAACAGCGACGCGGTCAGCTGGTAGGTCAGCGTGATCAGGCCGACCTGGCCGAAGCTGAGATGGAAGCTGCCCTTCAGCATCGGATACATCGCCAGGATCAGCGACTGCATCATGTCGTTGACCATGTGCGACGCGCTGATCGCGCCCAGCACGCCGAGCGCGGCGCGCGGCTTGTCGGGCGAGGCGGACAGGACGGTGGAAGGATTCTGCATGAACGAACTCTCTTGACGACGGAAAGGGGACAAGCCGCGCCGTGACGCACGCGGGCTTGAACGGCAGCTTATGTTAGCGGTAGCATGCATGCCTGTCTCGCGCCGTTTGCCCACCGACCCTCGCAAAAAGGACATCCGCTCCGATGCGCCCTCTTCCCCAGATCCTGGCCGACATCGATTCCGTCGCGCACCCGGTCAGCTGCCTGGCGACCGACTATCCGGCCGACGCGCTGATCCCGCGCCATGCGCATGCGAAGCATCAGCTCGTCTACGCGGTGCGCGGCGTGATGGTGGTGCAGACCGCGGCCGGCCTGTGGATCGTGCCGCCCAACCGCGCCATCTGGATGCCGGCCGGCACCGAACACGCGACCCGCTGCATCGGCGCCGTCCAGATGCGCAGCGTCTACGTGCGGCCCACGTCCGCGCGCCGCCTGCCGCGCCAGTCGCAGGTGGTGAACGTCTCGCCGCTGCTGCGCGAACTGATCCAGGCCGCGTTTTCGGTGCAGCTGCCGTATGCAAAGAATTCGCGCGACGAACGTCTGATGCGCCTGCTGCTCGACGAACTGCATGCGCTGCCGACGCTGCCGCTGCATCTGCCGCAACCGGCCGATCCGCGGCTGTGCGTGATCGCCGAGCATCTGCGGCGGCAACCCGGCGATCCCGCCACGCTGGCCGCGTGGGCCGCGCAGCTCGGCATCGACGTCAAGACCGTGCAGCGCCTCTTCTATCGCGAAACGGGCATGACCTTCGGCCAGTGGCGCACGCAGGTCCGGCTGCTGCGTGCACTGGAGCGGCTGGCGACCGGCGCGAAAATCATCGACGTCGCGCTCGAACTCGGCTACGACAGTCCGAGTGCCTTCGCCACCATGTTCAAGCGGCAGTTCGGGCAGACGCCGAGCCAGTTCTTCAAATAGGAAAATTTTTCGGCACGACGATGCCACGCGATGCCGCAATGCGGACGGCGACCGGAAACGTGAGGGAAAACAACGGAGGAAAAACGGAAACAACCGATGCAGAAGGCTGTATGCCCGTCTGCCATGCATTGCATGAATTGGTCGGGGTGAGAGGATTCGAACCTCCGACTCCTGCGTCCCGAACGCAGTACTCTACCGGGCTGAGCTACACCCCGACGACCTTGATGACCGGCGATCGTTTCTATCGAAGCGATCGCGGAGGCGACATTATACCTATCCTTGGCCGTAACTCAATGGCGATTTGCGGAAGATTCTGACAATTTTGTCATTCGGCCGTCATGCCGGCGTGCGGCGCGCCCTTCTAGCATGGGTCCCGGTTTCGTCCACCGGGTGCGGATGAAGAACGCCGCATCCTCAGGAGAATCTTCGCATGACGCCTGCTCCTTCCCGCCCGCCGCATGCCGGCCGGCGCGGCCGCGGCGCGTGTTTTCCCTGCCCGACGATGCGGCCGTGCTGTGGCCCTGCTGCTGATCGGCGGCGTGGCGGCCGGCGATGGGATTGCCGCGCACATCCTGTTAAGCTATCGGCCAAATCCGACCCTCGCCGCCATGCTGCCCGTTTTCCAGAACACAGCCCGCCACTTCCAACGCCTGTTCCGCCTGTCGGAAACCCACTTCATGCTGCTGTGCGCGGGCGTGGTCGGCTTCATCGGCGCGCTGTCCACCATCGCGTTCCGCGACGGGCTGGCCGGCCTGCAGCATCTGCTGGTCGGTCACAGCGGTTCGTTCGTCGAGATGGCGAAGACGCTGCCGTGGCAGATCCGCGTCGTGCTGCCCGCCGCCGGTGGCTTGATTGCAGGCGGCTTCCTCGTGCTGGCGCGGCGCTTTTCGACGGGCGTGAAATCGGACTACATGGAGGCCGTGGTGGTCGGCGACGGCCGCATCCCGATACGGCAGACGCTGCTGCGCAGCCTGTCTTCGATGTGCTCGATCGTCTCCGGGGGCTCCATCGGCCGCGAGGGCGCAATGGTGCAACTGGCAGCCATGTGCGCGTCGGCGCTCGGCCGCATCGGCCGCTTCGAACCGGCGCGCCTGCGCCTGCTGGTCGCCTGCGGCGGCGCTGCCGGTCTGGCGTCCGCCTACAACGCGCCGATCGCCGGTGCCTTCTTCATCACCGAGATCGTGCTCGGTTCCATCGCGATGTCGAGTTTCGGCCCGGTGCTGGTGGCGGCAGCGGTGGCGAACATCACGATGCGCAAGTTCCCGGGCTACCAGCCGCCCTACGAGATGCCGGCCTTCCAGTCCATCGCCAACGCCGAGGTGCTGCTGTTCATCGGGCTCGGCATCCTGGCGGGCGTCTGCGCGCCGCAGTTCCTGCGCATCCTCGATTTCTCCAAGCGCACATTCCAGAAGAGCGGCCTGCCGCTGCCGCTGCGGCTGGGCATCGGCGGCCTGCTGGTCGGCATCCTGTCGGTGCACGTGCCGCAGGTATGGGGCAACGGCTACAGCGTGGTGAACTCGCTGCTGCACGAGCCCTGGCTGTGGCAGGCCGTGCTGACGGTGCTGGCGTTCAAGGTGGTGGCGACCGCGCTGACCACCGGCTCGGGCGCGGTGGGCGGCGTGTTCACGCCGACGCTGTTCATGGGCGCGGCGATGGGCTCGCTGTTCGGCCATCTGATGCACCTGCTGTGGCCCGGCGCGGTGGCGCCGCCGTTCGCGTATGCGATGGTCGGCATGGGCGCCTTCCTGGCGGCGGCGACCAGCGCGCCGCTGATGGCGATCCTGATGATCTTCGAGATGACGCTGAGCTACCAGATCATGCTGCCGCTGGTGCTGTCCTGCGTGGTGGCCTACGTCATCGCGCGCAGCCTCGACAGCGGCTCGATGTACGAGATCACGATCCTGCGCAACAAGGAAGAGAAGGAAAGGCTGCGCCTGCGCCAGATCCAGATGCGCGACCTGATCCGGCCGGCCCAGACCGTGCTGCGGCTGGACGCGCCGCTGGAGGCGATGACCAAGCTGTTCATCGCGCATTCGGTCAAGTACATCTACATCGTCGACGAACGGAACCTGTTCCAGGGCGTGGTCGCGCTGCAGGACCTGACGTCCATCCTGCGCGACGCGCAGGCGCACCGCGACAAGACCGCGGCGGATTTCCTGCGCGCGAACTTCCTGCCGGTGATCACGCCCGAGATGTCGCTCGGCGAGGCGTTGCAGCGCTTCATGATCCATCACGGCGAGCGGCTGCCGATCGTCGAAAGCGCCGAACATCCGGTGCTGCTCGGCGCCATCTACAAGACGTCGCTGCTGGATGCGTATTACCGGCTGAGCTGACGCGGGGCAGCCGGCCGACCTACGCGGCCCGACCTGCGCGGCCCGACCGAACGTTTCCGGCCTGCGCCCGATCATAGTAAAGTTGCGCTTGCCGACATCGTTCGTCCCCGCAAAAGAAATGAACTCCCGCAAACCTGTCGCAAGAAACGTCTTTGGCGAACCGCTGGTGCCCTGCTCCTTCGATCCGCTGACTGGCTTCTACCGGGACGGCTGCTGCCGCACCGGCGAGGAGGACCTGGCCAGCCACACGGTGTGCGTGGTGATGACGGCGACCTTTCTCGCCTTCAGCGAAACCTGCGGCAACGATCTTTCCACGCCGCGGCCGGAGTGGGGCTTTCCGGGCCTTAAGCCGGGCGACCAGTGGTGCCTATGCGCCAGCCGCTGGCTGGAAGCCTGGCGCGCCGGCGCCGCGCCGAAGGTGGTGCTGGAGAGCACCAACCAGGAAGTGCTGAAAGTGGTCAGCCTCGACGAGTTGCGTCAGCACGCCTACGTGATGCAGGAAAACTAGCCGCGCCGGCGGCAGACGCCGGTGCCCGCATTACTGCGGCGCCTGCATGCCGGCCGCCGGCTTGACGGTGCCGCAGTGCGCGTCCAGCCATTTGCCGCTGGTCACGCTGTGGTCGCTGAGCGGACGACCGGCGGCGTCGCCCGTGAATTCGGAACTGGCGCTGAAGCTCTCGTCGCCGGAGTAGACCACTTTCCACTTGCCCTTGCCGTGCACGGTCGGTCCATGGCATGTAACACCGGCGACATAGCCGTCGGTTTCGGCCTGCGGCGCGCCCACCGTGCAGTCGCGCCGCTGCTGCGCCATCTGCGGCAACGCGTCGCGCGCGGCCATCTCGGGCGTGATGCAGACCTTGCTGACGATGGCGCCGCCCTGGAATTTCGAGATGTCCACGCCCAGCCTGCGCATCTGCTCGATCTGCGCGGGCGGGATCTTCATGTTCTGCATGGCGCTGGATTGCGTGGTGATTTCCCACAGGCCCGCTTTCAGGTGGCCGGCGGCATCGGCCGCCAGGGCGACAGCCGATGAGAGGACGGCCGACGAAACGGCGAGAAGGATGGCGGCGCGCTTGGACATGGAGTGTTCTCCTTGACGAAAAAGGCATGCTAGCCGCTGCGCCACCCAGCGGCAAGGGGCCCGCGGCAGAACCGACCCGCTGCGAAGGCGCAGAAAAGCGACACCGCCCGACGGCCGTGCCGCGCCGCAGACCGGATCAGTTAGAATGGCTTCCGAGCCGACATTCCAATACAAAAACGCTCCCGAAAGACTTATGGATCTCTTCACCGCTGGTGTCTCCCTGATCCTGGTGCAATTCTGCGTCGCGCTGGTGATGGCGGGTTTCTTCCTGACGGCGCCGATGGAAAAGGCCACGCGCTACTGGGCCCTGTCCGGCCTGATGATCGCATTGGGCGTCGCGGTGGCCGTGCTCAACAACCGCGCGCCGCGCCCCGCGTTCGCGCTGAACGGCGCGGGACTGATCACCGCCGGCCTGATCTGCCAATGGCACGGCATCCAAACCTTCTACCGGCGCCAGCCCGCCGTCTGGGGCTGGGGCATCGGCCTCGCCTTCGTGCTCAGCCACGCGCTCTGCTTCTATCTCGGCCTGAGCTTCCCGTACCGGGCGGTGCTGCTGGACTTCACGATCTTCCTGCTGCTCGGCCTGAGCCTGCATGCGCTGCGCCTGGGCCAGCGCGGCCGGCGCCGCACCTTCGTGCACGGGCTGGTGATGGGCGGCGTGGCAATGGTGATGCTCGGCTACGCGATGCGGCTGGTCATGCTGCTGCTGCAGATCGCCGGCCGGCTGCCGCTGACGACGACGACGTTCGACGTGGTTACCGCCTACATGGTGCCGCTCGCCGGCACGGTGCTGTTCTCGATCGGGCTGATGCTGCTGTACTTCGAACGCGTGGTGGAGGAAAACCGGCATCTCGCCACGCACGACGAACTGAGCAAGCTGCTCAACCGCCGCGCCATCGTCGCCGCCGGCGAGCGCGAACTGGCGATTTCGCGCCGGCTCGACCGCGAACTGACGGTCGCCTTTATCGACATCGATATGTTCAAGCATTTCAACGACCGCTTCGGACACGATGCCGGCGACGAGGTGATCATTGACGTGGCGCGCATCCTGAAACAGACCTGTCGCAACATCGACATCCTCGGCCGCTACGGCGGCGAGGAATTCCTGGCCATCCTGCCCGGCGCCAGCCGTTTCGATGCCGCCGTCATCGGCGAGCGGCTGGTCGCCGCGGTGCGCGACTACCGTTTCCGCAACACCTATCCAGTGACGATCAGCGTCGGCCTGGCGACACTGCCCGGCCGAGACGAGGAATGCACCTGGGAGGGCCTGATGCTGCGCGCCGACGCCGCGCTGTACGAAGCCAAGGACCTGGGCCGCGACCGCTACTGCGCCTGACGTCCGATCCGCGCAGCGCCCTACATGATTTGCCGCAATTGCCGATAGACAAGTACCAAGACCGGTGTAAGCTAGAACGGAACCAACGACAGGATGCAATCTTGACCCAACTCCACAGACAACTGGCGGTGGCGGACCTGCGGCCGGGCATGGTGTTGTCCGACGACCTGCTGGACACGCAGGGACAGACCCTGCTGCCGAAGGACACCGCCCTCACCCGGCACATGATCGATTCGATGGAAAGGCATGGCCTGTCCTCCGCGCCGATCGTGGTCGGCGAGCTGTCGCCGGAAGAGGAAGCGGCCCGGCGCCGGCATGCGGAAGCACGGCTGACGCGCCTGTTCCGGCTACCCGCCGCCGGCCGGGCCGACGAACTGCTGCGCGCCTGGATGCGCGCCTACCGGCTGGGAGAGGAAGCATGAGCGAAGTCGCGCCGCAGCTGGCGACGAACAAGGTCCGCCTCGAACAGCTGCTGCAGCAGATAGACGCGCTGCCGGCGCTGCCCGCCATCGTGCAGAATCTGCTGAAAGCCGGCCCCGAGGACGCCGACATCCATGCCATGACCCGCCTGGTTTCGCTCGACCAGGCGCTGGCCGCCAGGACGCTGCGCTTCGCCAACTCCTCGCTGTACGGCCTGCAGGCGCGCGTCACCACGATCCAGCAGGCGGTGACGCGGCTCGGCGTGGACGCGGTGCGCCACCTCGTGGCTGCCCATACGGTGAAAGACTACTTCTCGCACGACTGCCCGGGATTCAGCCTGATCACGCAATGGCGCCACGCGGTCGCCACCGCAGTCTGCGCGCGCGTGCTGGCCCGCCATCTACATGTGAACCAGGAGTATGCCTTCACCGCCGGCCTGTTGCACGACGTCGGCCGGCTCGTACTGATCACGCATTTCCGCCAGGAGTACGAGGCGGTGATCGCCTACCGGCGCGAGCACGATTGCGAATGGCTGCACGCCGAACGGGAAGTGATGGGCATCGACCACACGACGGCCGGCGAAGCGCTGGCGGCGCACTGGCAGTTCGCCGACACGATCCGCTGCGCGATCGCCGGCCATCACGAACCGGACCTGCAGAAGGATCGCGCGCTGGCCGGCATCGTGCACGTCGCCAACGTGATCGTGCACGCGCTCGACCTGTCGGACCAGGAAGACGATCTGGCGCCGCCGCTGTCCACCGCCGCGTGGGACGCGCTGGGGCTGGAGGAAGCCGCCTATCGCCAGATATTTCACGAAACCGAACTGCTGTTCGAGGAAGTCAGCCGCGTCCTGCTGCCCTGAATCCCATGCTGCAAAAAATCTCCGCGTTCGATGCCTGCGGCCACGCGATGGCCGATCTCCAGCTGTTTGCCGGCGTGATTGATCCGAAGGCCGCCGCCATCGTCGGGCAATGCGACGTGGTACGCGTGGCGGCCGGCAGCTGCATCGCACAGGTGTCCGACGCGCCGCCGTGCGTCTACATCGTGCTGCACGGCGCCCTCGGCGCCACGCCGGCGCCTGCTGGCGACCACGCTGGACCGCTGCGCGAGGAGCGCGTGCTACCCGGCGAAAGCATCGGTGAACTCTCCGTGCTGGACGAAACCGTGCATTTCAGCGCGCTCGTGGCACTGCAGGATTCGGAATTGCTGGTCATCGAGCCGCACACGCTGTGGCGCCTGATCGACGAATCGAACGGCGTCGCGCGCAACCTGCTGCGCCAGCTTTCGTTCCGCCTGCGCGCCGCCAACGCGCAATTGCGCAAGCGCGAGAAGGTCGGCGAATTCTATCGCCGGCTGTCGATGGTGGACGCGCTGACCGGCCTGCACAACCGCGCCTGGCTCGAGGAGCGTCTGCCGGGCATGGTGGCGGAAGCGCATCAGGCCGGCAGGCCGCTGGCCGCGATCATGATCGACCTCGATCACTTCAAGCGCTTCAACGACGCGCACGGCCATCCTGGCGGCGACAGCGCGCTGCGCACCGCCGCCGGTGTGCTGACCGCGGCGCTGCGGCCCACCGATTTCGCGGTGCGCTTCGGCGGCGAGGAGATGGTCGTGATCCTGCCGGACAGCGACGCCGCCGCCGGCCTGATGGTGGCCGAACGCCTGTGCGAACGCATGCGCGCGGCCATCGTATTCGCCGACATGCGCCTGCCGCTGCCGCACATCACGGCGTCCTTCGGGGTCGCCGCGCTGCAGCCGGACCAGAATGCCGACGCGCTGCTGTCCCACGCCGACCTGGCGCTGTACCGCGCCAAGAAGGATGGCCGCGACCGCGTCGCCTGCTGACGATTTTCTTCTTTCCGTTTTCCGCCGATGTCGCACACCTTTCTCTGGCATGACTATGAAACCTTCGGCGCGCTGCCGCGGCGCGACCGGCCCGCGCAGTTCGCCGCCATCCGCACCGACGCCGAACTGAACGAGATCGGCGAGCCGATCATGCTGTACTGCCGGCCGGCGCCGGACTTCCTGCCCGATCCGCAATCCTGTTTGATCACCGGCATCACACCGCAGCACTGCCTCGAACGCGGCGTGCCGGAACATGCGTTCGCCGCCGAGATCGAGCGCGCGCTGTCGGCCACCGGCACCATCGGCGTCGGCTACAACACGATACGCTTCGACGACGAAATCACGCGCTTCCTGTTCTGGCGCAACCTGATCGATCCCTACGCGCGCGAGTGGAGGAACAACTGCGGGCGCTGGGACCTGCTCGACGTGGTGCGCACCGCCTATGCGCTGCGCCCGGAAGGCATCGCATGGCCGACGCATCCGGACGGACGGCCCAGCTTCCGGCTGGAAGACTTGACGCGCGCCAACGGCCTCGCGCACGAGTCGGCGCACGATGCGTTGTCCGACGTGCGCGCGACGATCGCCGTGGCGCGCCTGATCCGCGAACGCCAGCCGAAGCTGTTCGAGTTCTGCCTCGGCCTGCGCCGCAAGGAGCGCGTGGCGGAGGAAATCGGCCTGCCGGCGCGCCGTCCCTTCCTGCACGTGACCGGCATGTATCCGACCGAGCGCGGCTGCCTCGGCATCGTGTGGCCGCTGGCGCAGCATCCGACCAACCGCAACGAAGTCATCGTGTGGGACTTGGCGGCCGATCCGACCGAACTGGCATCGCTGGACGCCGCAGCCATCCGCCTGCGCATGTTCGGCAAGGCCGACGCGCTGCCGGACGGCGTGGCGCGCCTGCCGATCAAGACCATCCACCTGAACCGCTCGCCGATCGTCATCGCCAATCTGAAGACGCTGTCGCCGGCGATGTGCGCGCAATGGAACATCGACACCGGCCTGATCGAACGCCATGCCGGCATCGCCGCCGCGGCGCCGGACATGAGCGCGATCTGGCAGGAAGTGTTCCAGCGCGAGCAGGAAGCGGCGGCCGACGTCGACGAAGACCTGTACGGCGGCTTCGTCGGCAACGACGACCGGCGCCGCCTGGAAGACCTGCGCCGCCTGTCGCCCGAACAGCTGGCGCAGGCGCGCCCGGCGTTCGACGACGCGCGGCTGGAGGAATTGCTGTTCCGCTATCGCGCGCGCAATTTCCCGCACACCTTGTCGGAGACGGAAGCCGCGCAATGGGAAGCGCACCGCGCGGCACGCCTGTTCGACGGCGCAGGCGGCGCGCGCACGGTCGACATGCTGTTCACCGAGATCGACCGGCTTTCCGAGGAAACCGACGAGCGGGGCCAGGACATACTCGGCGCACTGTACGACTATGCCGAATCGATCGCGCCGGTGCGCGGTTGAGGTTGCGTAGGCGCAGCCGGCCGTCTTTCGGCGCGATCGCGCGACTGGACTGGCGGCGCGAATCGGCGGATCATGCCGTCATCGATCTTTCCGCTGACAACCATGCCGCACGACCCAAGCCTGCACGCGCTGCGCGATTCGCTCCATGCGATGCGCCAGAGCCGCGTCTCCGTCCACGCCTTCTGCCAGACCTGGCGCGCACAGACCGCCCTGCTGCAGGCATTGCCGCCGCGCTATGCGCAAGTGATGGAAGACCTGCTGGGCCGGCTGGAAGCCGGCAGCCTGTTCAGCGAGGAAAGCTGCTCGTTCAGCCAGATCGACCTGCTCGCCACGCTGGACATGTGGCTGGACAAGGCGCAACTGACGCTGGCCAAGGCCGGCTGACCGCTCTCAATATTTTTTTCAAGACGACATGCAGACTCATCGATTCACGTTGCGCGGCGACCACGTCGAACTGAACCAGTTGCTGAAGCTGGCCGGGCTGTGCGACAGCGGCGGCGCCGGCAAGATGCTGGTCGCCAGCGGCAAGGTCAAGGTGGACGGACAGACCGAGCTGCGCAAGACCTGCAAGGTGCGCGCCGGCCAGACCGTCACGCTGGGCGACGTGCGCATCGTCGTGGATCCGGCCTAGGCCGACCCCGCCCGGTTAAAGCCCGGCGCCTGTCAGCTTGCGCGGCGCCGACAGGCGGGCCAGCGCCTCTTCCCTTTTACCGATGGCGGGAACCGCGTGCAGAGGCGTCACGCCGGCGTACGGCGTCCGCCTCGATGGCGCCGCGTCCGGGTCGTGCGCTTCCTCTCCGGGAAGACGGAAGGCGGCGACCGCGCGCGACAGGGTTTCCGTCTGTTCGCGCATGCTCTCCGCGGCCGCCGCAGCCTGCTCCACCAAGGCGGCGTTCTGCTGCGTGATGTCGTCCATCTGCGCCACCGCGCGGTTGATGTGTTCGATGCCGGTCTGCTGTTGTTGCCCCGCCTCGGCGATGGCCTGCACGATCTGCGCCACGCGTCCGGTGGAGGCGACGATCTCTTCCATGGTGCGGCCGGCGAGGCCGACCTTGCCGCCGCCTTCCGCCACCTTCGATACCGATTCGGCGATCAGCGCCTTGATGTCGCGCGCGGCCGACGCGCTGCGCTGCGCCAGGCTGCGGACTTCCGCCGCGACCACCGCGAATCCCTTGCCCTGCTCGCCGGCGCGCGCGGCCTCCACCGCCGCGTTCAGGGCCAGAATGTTGGTCTGGAAGGCGATGCTGTCTACCATGCCGACGATGTCGTGAATTTCCTTCGCCGATTGCTGGATGGCGGCCATCGTCTCGACCACCTGCGCGACGATCGCGCCGCCGCGCGCGGCGGTATCGGAAGCCGACTGCGCCAGCTCGTCGGCCTGGCGCGCATGATCGGCGTTGCGCCTGACGATGCCCGTCAACGCTTCCATCGAGGCGGAGGTTTCCTGCAGCGATCCCGCCTGTTCTTCGGTGCGCGCGGACAGGCTCTGGTTGCCGGCCGCGATTTCCTTCGCGGCCAGCGCGATCGTGTCGCTGCCAGCGCGGACCTGTCCGACGATGCACGCCAGGCCGCCGTTCATGCCGTCGCAAGCCTGCAGCAGGCGCGCGATTTCATCCCTGCCGGCGGACGTGACGCGCGTGCGCAGGTCGCCGGCGGCGGTGCGCGCCACCGTATCACCCAGCAGGCGCACTTCCTCCGCGAACGACAGATAGAAGCCGAGCAACAGATAGGCGGCGAGCAGCAGGACGCCGCCGATGGCGCCCATGATCAGGTCGCGGTGCAGGATTGCGCGCGCGACGCGGTGCTGGATCAAACCGTCCAATAGATGGGCCGACACGGAAGCCGCCCGGTACAGCGCGTCGACGTTGGCCAGGCCCGCCGCCACGAAGCGGTCGCCCGACGTCTGGTTGTAGCTGTTCAGCACTTCGCTTTGCGTCCGGTCGAGGAAGGCCTTGGCCGTCGCCGGTATGCTTTCCGCATCGTGCAGTGCCGGCTTCAGCGACGGGTCCCGGCGGAACAGCACGTCCAGCTGCACCGGTATGCCGGCCACGTCGTGGCGCATCACCATGACGGCCGAGCCGATTAGCACCTCTTCGTTCGGCTCCATCAATCCGCTGTCGATATAGGCCGCGCCGCGTCCCGTGATGTCGGCGAGGCCTGCCGCGATGCCGGGGAAGTTGGAAGTCAGCAACCTGGCGAGATCGGATGCTTCCATCTCGGGATCGTGCGTCAGGTTGCTGCGGTTCGCGATCGCCATGCCGTATTGCGTGATCTGCGCGATGAGTGCGGTCTCGTCCTTGTAGACCTTGATGTCCTTCTGCCCGAAGCGGGCGGACAGCGCCTGCCAGGCATGCCGGATTTCCTGCCAGGATGCCGCGTCTGTCTGCCCGCTCTTTGCGCCGGCGTCCAGTTCCGCCATCGTTGCGTCGACTTGCTGCTGCGCCTGCCGCGCCCTGGCTTGCGCGCCGGCATTGCCCATGATGTACATGCGTTCGTAGGCGCGGTGCGTCTGCAATGCATGCGTCAGCGATTGCAGCCCGACGATGCGCGTCACGCCCGTCTTTTCCAGCCGTGCGGCGGCTATCGATTTGTCCAGTTCGGCCAACAGCATTGCGCTGACCAATGCCAGAGGCAGCAGCAGTATGCAGGTGAGCAGCAGGAATTTCGGCAGCAGGCGCAGGCGGCGCATCAGCGCGACGGCGGGGAGAAGCAGGAGATGTTTCATGGCAGGCGTCCGGGGCACCGTTCAGAGAACCGCTGCGGTCGCTTGAAAACGAGGCCGGCGGTCAAGGCGAGGTATTTCCTTATGGAAATTCTGCTCCCCGATTGTGACAACGCAATGAAACAGGGACTTTTACCGTTCCGTGTCGAACAGGAACGGACATGGGCAATGATGAGGCGTGCCCACACCTAACGAGCCGATGCACGATTGTTCGCTGTTGAACGAAACACGCTTCGTTCGGAAGACGGCGACATCGGGTCAAGGAGACATGCAACGCCAAGTCTCTTCACCGTGTCGAGAGTGAGGGCGTCAACGCCGCCGCCGCATGTCTGCAGGATGCGCGCCTGGGTTGCTGGACCGAGCGCTTCATCCATGAGCGCCGGTACCGCCATACCGTCTTTTCATGATGCCGCATGCCGCTTTTAGTGCCAGATATTCGGGCGGCAAAAAACGCATGCTGCAAATCGATCGGTTCGACGTGGGAATGGCAACGCCAGTTTTTGCGCATGCGGATTCCCGCCGTTCATCAATCACGATGGGATACGCCTAGAGGCAGCGTGTCCGGCCTAACGCTCCACAGTCAGTGCAATGCCCATGCCGCCACCTATGCACAGGCTTGCCAGGCCGCGCCTGGCGTCACGCCGGCGCATCTCGTGCAGCAGCGTGACGAGTATGCGGCAACCGGAAGCGCCGATCGGATGGCCGAGCGCGATCGCGCCGCCGTTCACGTTGACACGCTCCGCCTGCCATCCGATCTCGCGGTGGACGGCGATTGCCTGCGCGGCGAAGGCCTCGTTGAGTTCGATCAGGTCGAGTTCTTCAGGACGCCATCCCGTCTTTTGCAGGCATCGCCTTATCGCAGGCACCGGACCTATCCCCATCAGGGCCGGCGCCACGCCGGCCGAGGCGCCGGCCCTGATTTTCGCCAGGGGCTCGAGTCCCAACGTCCTGGCCTTGCTCCCGCTCATCAGCAGGACGGCAGCGGCACCGTCGTTGAGGCCGGACGCGTTCCCTGCGGTCACGGTGCCACCCTCCACGAATGCGGGACGCAGTGAAGCCAGCACTGCGGCCGTCATGCCCTGCCGGATCGTGGCGTCGGCGTCGTAGCAAGCGCCGTCCGACAGTTCGACAGGAAAGATTTCGTCCCGAAAGCGGCCCGCCTGCTGTGCGGCTTCCGCCTTGTGCTGGGAATGCAGCGCGAAGTCGTCCTGCTCCTCGCGCGAAATGCCGTATCGCCTGGCGATGTTTTCCGCCGTTGTCCCCATGTGGTAATGATGGAAGGCATCCTGCAGGCCGTCATGCAGCACGGTGTCGGTCAACGCTGCGTCGACCAGGGCCGCGTCCATGGGGAATCCCTTGCCGGCGCGCGGCAGCAGATAAGGCGCAAGACTCATGCTTTCCTGCCCGCCGGCGACCGCGATCTCCGCATCGCCGCAGGCAATCGCCTGTGCCGCAAGATGAACGGCCTTCAATCCGCTGCCGCATACCATGTTGATCGTCATCGCGGGGATGGCGTCCGGCAGTCCCGCCCGGATCACCGCCTGCCTGGCCGGATTCTGTCCGCAGCCGGCAGTCAGCACCTGGCCGAGCACGACTTCATCCACCATGTCGCGCCCGACGCCGCCGCGTTCCAGCAGCGTGCCGATCACCCGTGCGCCGAGCTCGGCCGCCGGCAATCCGGACAAGGGTCCGCCCATCCTGCCGATCGGCGTGCGGACGGCCGCAACGATCACCACGTCATCCATGCGTTCCTCCGCTGTTCCTGCTATGCGTGGGACGGCCGCCGGTTTGTCGGCAAGCGCCCAGGCGCGACCGTCTTGACCTAAGCGCCGTACACTGGACGCGTCTTGAAAGGTTGGTACTGGAACAGCCAGGTCTCGGACAGCGTCTGCTCCTTGTAGCGCAGGTACAGCCGCATGTCGACCGGATCGTCGCCGTCGACGGCAAGGTCGAACTGCGCGCGCCAGTGTCCCGGCACACCGTCCGGAACGGCTTCGGTGTAGATGTAAGAGAAGGTGCCGCGCGAGGCGCTCAGGACGGCTTCCGGCAGCTCGCCGTACCCGAGTTTGGCCAGCGGCTCGCCCAGAAACTCGACCATGAATTTCCGGACGTTCTTCGGCCGCGGCTTGCCGGGCTGGCCGCCGTTGCCGAGCCGGGTGGCGACGCAACGCGCCAGCGGCGTCGGAAACGGTTCGTCCTTCAGCCAGTACAGGCGGTAGCGCAGACGGTAGCTGTCGCCGGCCTGCGCCTTCTTCTTCGGCACCCACATCGCGACGATGTTGTCGTGGATTTCGTCGTCCGTCGGAATCTCGATGAGCTGCACCGCGCCTTCGCCCCACGGATCGAGCGGCTCGATCCACAGGCTCGGACGCCGGTCGTAATACACGCCGTCGAGATAGTGATCGAAATTCCTGTCGCGCTGCAGCAGGCCGAAGCCGTGCGGATTGTGGTCGCCGAAGGCGGATGCCGTGATGCGTGGCGGATTGTTCAGCGGGCGCCAGATATGCTCGCCTGCCCCGTTCCAGATGGCCAGCCCGTCCGAATCGTGGACCTCCGGGCGCCAATCGACGCCGGTTCCCTTGACGGTCTCGGAAAACCAGTACATCGACGTGGCAGGGGCGATTCCAAGACGTTCCACGTCGCGGCGCAGGAAGAGCGCAGCATCGACGTCCATGATGACGCCCTTTTCCCTGCGCATGACGAACTTGTACGCGCCGGCGATGCTTGGTCCGTCCAGCATGGCATAGACCACCACCGTATCGCTGCCGTCGGCGGGAGGCTCGAAATAGAAGGCCGTGAAGTTGGGGAATTCTTCCGGTTTGCCCGCCTGTGCCACGTCGATCGCGATGCCGCGCGCGGACAGGCCGTATTGATACAGCTCGCCGATGGCACGGAAGTAGGACGCACCGAGAAAGGCAACCCAGTCGTTCTTGCGCCAATCCAGCTTGCCCTGATCTGCGGTGCGGCTTTCCTGGAAGCGGAAGCCGGCGAAGCCGCTGCCGCGCGGCAGCTTGCGCGCGGGGCTGTCGGCCGGCATGTGGAAGTAGCTTTCGTCGTACAGGATCTCGCGCGCATGCGCGTCCGCTCCCGTGCCATCGATCGCATACATGTGCACCGGGATCTGGAAGAATTTTCCAAGATGGAAGAACGTGACCGGGAATTGTCCCGGTCCGTTCGCATAAAGTGCGTAATCGGTATAGAAGCTGATCTTGCCAAGAGCCTCGTAATCGATCTTGTCGAGGATTTCTACCGGCGGCTTTTGCGGCGGACGGTAGGGCAGGCTGGCGGCGGCTTCCGCCTGCTTGACCAGCATATCGAAAGAAAAGGGAGCGGGTTGTCCCAGTTTGATGTGTTCCGCTGCCAGCGCTTCCGGAGGAACACCTAATGCGGCGAAGATGGCAGTGGCGGTGGCGGAGGACAGGAAGGTGCGGCGATCGACCATGTATGTGCTTAGAGTATTGAACAAATGTGGCGTCTTGCGCCTGGACTCTTGTTGATTGCAGGGCAATCCTACCATGCGGCGGTCCGCGTCGATTTTCGTCGGCACCGTCACGCCGGAACCCATATGTGACAGGCATCAATGCTGATGAGTTCGCCATGGCTTTCATGACGCGGCGCTCGTCTCGTGTACGTCGGGATCGGAAGTCCGAGGGATCACCGCTGTCGATCTTGTTCCCGGGGCCACGAAGACGCTGAAAAAATCGAGGGACATAGACATCGCCCGCGCAAACCGCCTGCACGGCATGAGACCAAACACCAATCGCGGATACGGAAGAAATATGGGGCAGCGGTACACCAGCGTCGTCCCCGTCAAGCGAATCCGCGTGCGGGGTACTGGAATCAGTTTAGGTATGGAGTAGAACGCAACGCCGAAGAGTCAACAAGCAAGCGCGTCCTTGCAAGCCGCGGCTCGTGTTGAATTGGAGGGACGGCAAGTCCCGCTCCCGGAGAACTTACCTCGTCCATGACGTGGGACGTGGTATTTGCGGGTCGGTTTGCATAGTGCGATCTGCAAGAGAACCGGCCTGACCGAATGCGTCGCCTGGATCTGGAAGAGCGCCGGCGTGGTTCCTGTTCCCCGAGCCGGCTGGTCCCGCAATGGTCCAAGCGGACGCAACGGTTCCCACAAAAGCAAAAGCCCCACCTAAGGAGGTGGGGCTTTGCGGAATAAAAGCCTGACGATGACCTACTTTCACACTGGTTGCAGCACTATCATCGGCGCGAAGTCGTTTCACGGTCCTGTTCGGGA
>Ga0164242_10001855_pt1 | contig 24760 bp, 23 predicted proteins | sample OricomgcompostMG_FD_108783 | JGI IMG/M metagenome (GOLD analysis project Ga0164242, IMG submission 108783) | Miracle-Growth compost microbial communities from Emeryville, California, USA - Original compost - Miracle growth compost (MG) ...
GGGTTCTCGGTCGCGTCGCGCAGTGCGTCGTCCAGCTGCTGCTCGTCCAGGCCGGGCGCGTCGAACGGGTTGCGCCGGCGCCGGTGTGGCAGCGCGAGCCGCGCCGCGACCCGGATGTCCTCAGCTCTCACCTCGGTGCGCCCCTGCCAGGCGGCGTGCGCGGTCGCGGTGCGTGCTGTGACGATGTCCGCGCGCAGGCCATCCACGTCGAACGCGGCACAGACCGACGCGATCTGCCGCAGCGCGTCGTCGCCGAGCACGACCGACGGCAGCAGGGCGCGCGCGTCCGCGATCGCAGTCGCCAACGCGCGCTCGTCGTCGGCGTAGCGGGCGGCGAAACCGGACGGGTCGGCGTCGAACGCGATGCGACGGCGCACCACCTCGGCACGCAGCTCGGGCTCGCGCGGCGCGGCCACCTCGACGGTCAGCCCGAACCGGTCGAGCAGCTGCGGGCGCAGTTCGCCCTCCTCGGGGTTCATCGTCCCGACGAGCAGGAACCGCGCCGCGTGCCGCACCGAGACACCGTCCCGCTCGACGTAGTTCGTGCCGAGCGCGGCCGCGTCGAGCAACAGGTCGACGAGGTGGTCGTGCAACAGGTTGACCTCGTCGACGTAGAGCACGCCGCGGTGGGCGGCGGCGAGCAGCCCGGGCCGGAAGACCGTGACGCCCTCGGTCAGCGCCTTCTCGACGTCGAGCGAGCCGGTCAGCCGGTCCTCGGTCGCGCCGACGGGCAGCTCGACGAGCCGGGCGGCTCGCGCCTCAGCCGGCGTGTGAGCGTGCGGCCCGTCCGGGCAGGACGGGTCGGGGCGGGCCGGATCGCACGAGAAACGGCAGCCGCCGACGACCTCTACCGGCGGCAGCACGGCGGCGAGCGCGCGCACGGCGGTTGACTTCGCCGTGCCCTTCTCGCCGCGCACCAGCACGCCGCCGATCTGCGGCGCGACCGCGTTGAGGAGCAGCGCGAGGCGAAGGTCGGCCATCTCGACGACGGCGGTGAACGGGAACGCGCTACCTGCGCGATGCGGTGCGGAAGACACGGGCACGGCTCAGGCCACCCCAACCCGACGGGTGTCCACGCCCGTCGACGGCGAGACCGCGCGGGCACACGCCCGGCGGCACGGCTGCCGATGTCCTGGCTTCCGGCTTGCGCCGGTCACAGTGGCGGGACCGCCCCGGACTCTCACCGGGTTCCTCTGCATCCGTCGTCGCGAATGCTCTCACACGGCCGCGGTCGGCCGCTGCGGAGTGTGCGGCAGACTGCGTCCCGTGCAGCGGCCTCTTCGCATCGTCGGCATCGGCGCGGACGGGTGGGCCGGTCTCACCGAGCTGGCGCGTGCCGCGCTGCGTGATGCCGAGGTCGTCTTCGGCGGACCGCGCCAGCTCGAGCTTTTGGACGTCTCCGTCACGGCCGAGCGCAAGGCGTGGCCGTCGCCGTTGTTGCCCGTCCTGCCCGAGCTGATCGAGGCACACGCGCAGCGCCAGCTGGTGCTGCTCGCGAGCGGTGACCCGATGTTCTTCGGTATCGGCGCGACGGTGGCGCGCTTGGTCGGCTCGTCCGGGCTGGACGTGCTGCCGCACCCGTCCTCGGTGTCCTACGCCGCGGCGCGGCTGGGGTGGCCGCTCGACGACTTGGACGTCGTGAGTCTCGTCGGGCGCCCGCTCGAGACGCTGCAGCCGTACGTGCAGCCGGGTCGTCGGTTGCTCGTGCTGGTGTCCGAACGCGGTGCGGCGACGCGGGTGCGCGATCTGCTCGTTGCCCGCGGTTTCGGGACGAGCGTGCTGACCGTGCTCGCGCAGCTCGGTGGGCCGGACGAGGCGATCGGCGCCGACCTCGAGACGCACGATCCGCTCGCGATCGTGGCGGTCGAGTGTGTCGCCGGCGCGTCCGCGCCGCTGCTGCCACGCACGCCGGGCCTGCCGGACGACGCGTACGAGTCCGACGGGCAGCTGACCAAGCGCGAGATCCGTGCGCTCGTGCTGGCCGCGCTGCAGCCGGTACCCGGCCAGCTGCTGTGGGACGTCGGCGCGGGGTCGGGGTCGATCGGCATCGAGTGGATGCGGACGCACCCGTCCTGCCGTGCCATCGCGATCGAACCACGTGCCGACCGGCGGGAACGGATCGTCCGCAACGCGCGGGCACTCGGCGTTCCGGGACTGCAGGTGGTCGACGGCGCCGCCCCGGCCGCGCTGGCCGGGCTGCCCGCGCCGGACGCCGTGTTCGTCGGCGGCGCCGTCAGCGTCGACGGCGTCCTGGACGCGTGTGTCGCCGCGCTGCGGCCGGGCGCGCGCCTCGTGGCGAACGGAGTGACCGTGCAGACCGAGAGCGTCCTGGCCGCGTGGCACGCCCGGCTCGGCGGGACGCTGACCCGGATCGCGGTGCAGCGTGCCGAGCCGGTCGGCGGGTTCACCGGTTGGCGGCCCGCGATGCCGGTGACGCAGTGGACGTACCGCGCATGACCGTCCACTTCGTCGGCGCGGGGCCGGGCGCGGCCGACCTGATCACCCTGCGCGCCCAGCGATTCCTCTCCGAATGCGCAGTCTGCCTGTACGCCGGCAGCCTGGTGCCGGCCGAGGTTCTGGCCCACTGCCCGCCGGACGCGACGCTGATCGACACGGCGGACCTCGACCTCGATCGGATCGTCGAGGCGATCGCCGCTGCGCACGCCGAAGGGCACGACGTCGTGCGGCTCTGTTCCGGCGACCCCGCGGTGTTCTCGGCCGTGGCCGAGCAGATGCGGCGGCTCGACGCGCTCGGCATCGACTACGACGTCACGCCGGGCGTGCCGGCGTTCGCCGCCGCGGCAGCGTCGCTGAAGCGCGAGCTGACGGTGCCGACCGTCGGGCAGAGCGTGATCCTGACCCGCATCGCGCACAGCGCGACGCCGATGCCGCCTGGTGAGGACCTCGCGACGCTTGGCGGGTCGCGCGCGACGCTCGTCCTGCATCTGGCCGTGCAGCGGATCGACGACGTCGTGCGCGAGCTGCTGCCGAACTACGGAGCCGACTGTCCGGTCGCGGTCGTCGCCTACGCCAGCCGCGACGACGAGGTGATCATCCGTGGCACCCTGGCCGACATCGCGGACCAGGTGCGCAGCGCGGCTGTACGCCGTACCGCGGTCATCATCGTCGGGCGAGTGCTGACAGCGGAAGGCTTCCGCGACAGCCACCTCTACTCGCACCGCCCGCGCTAGAGATCCGCGCTCAGACCGCATCTGCCGCGAACCCGGCGAGCATGCGGTCGGTGTCGTGCGCGTTGAACGCCGCGACGTGCTCGATGACCAGTGCGCTCGTGATCATCGGCCCACCCTGCCACGTACGCTGCCGGACGTGCGCGTGCTGATCCTCGGTGGGACCGGTGAGGCGCGGGCCCTCGCGGCCGGACTGGTCGACGCGGGCTTGGACGTCGAATCCTCGCTGGCCGGGCGGGTCAGCAATCCGGCGATGCCGCTCGGGCGGGTGCGCGTCGGTGGCTTCGGCGGCCCGCACGGCCTTGCCGCCTATCTGCGCGAGCAGGGCGTGGACGTGCTCGTCGATGCGACGCACCCGTTCGCCGCCACGATCTCGGCCAACGCGGCACTGGCGGCGGCGCGTGCGAACGTCCCGTTGCTGGCCGTGCGCCGCCCCGGTTGGACGGCGGCCGCAGGCGACGACTGGACGCGGGTGCCGGACGTGCCGGCGGCGGCTGCGGCTGCCGCGGCCAGCCCGTCCGGCACGGTCTTGGTCACCACCGGGCGCCGCGACCTGGCTGCGTACGCGCACGACGCGATGCACGAGTACGTCGTGCGCACCGTCGATCCACCGCACGGGCCGACTCCCCCGCGGATGACGCTCGTGCTCGACCGCGGCCCGTACACCGTCGACGGCGAACTCGAGCTGATGCGTGCGCACGGCGTGCGTCTGCTGGTCACCAAGGACAGCGGCGGCGCGCTGACCGAGGCGAAGCTCGTCGCGGCCCGGCAACTCGGTGTGCCGGTCGTCGTCGTCGACCGCCCGCCGCTGCCCGCAGGCGTCGAGTGCGTCGACTCCGTCGGCGCCGCGACCGCGTGGGTGCTCAGCCGGGCTGGGTAGGTCTCAAGCGGGGTAACGGCGCGGCGTGTAGACGCGTGGCACGCCGCCCGGCCCGGCGACCGTCCGGGTCTGCGACGACCCGACGATCAGCAGGCAGCGCATGTCGATCGTCTCGGGATCGAGCTCGCCGAGCGTGGTCACGGTGGTCTGCTGCTCGTGCGAGCCGACGGAGCGTCCGACGACAACCGGCGTGCCCGGCGCGCGGTGCTGCAGCAGCAGCAGGCGGGCCTGCGCGATCTGTTCGCGGCGCGACCGTGACGCCGGGTTGTAGATCGCGATCACCAGGTCGGCCTCAGCGGCGGCGGACAACCGCTGTGCGACGACGTCCCACGGCTTGAGGCGGTCCGACAGCGAGATGATCGCAAAGTCGTGGCCGAGCGGCGCGCCGACCTGGCTGGCGACGGCCTGGGCGGCGGTCAGCCCGGGCACCACCGCGACCGGGACGGACGCGTACCGCTCCTGGGCCGCGGCTTCGACGACCGCGCTCGCCATGGCGAAGACGCCCGGGTCGCCCGACGACACGACCGCGACGCGATGGCCGCGCAGTGCGAGCTCGAGCGCGAACTCGGCACGCTCGGACTCGACCTTGTTGTCACTCGCGTGCCGTTCCTGTCGCGGGTTGACCGGCACGCGGTCGACGTACGGCCCGTAGCCCACGACGTGGTCAGCGGCCGCGAGGACGGCCTGAGCCTGCGGGATCAGCCAGTCGCGCCCGGCCGGGCCCAGACCGACGACATCCACGCGGCCGGTGGTCGGTTCGACAGCCTCGCTGTGCTCACGCCCAGCCACTCCGCCGGACGCACGCGCACCCGGGACGATCACGATCGCCATGTACGGCACGGAGTCCGGGTCGACGGTCACGACCGGCTGGGTCCGCTGCACGTCGGACGACGCGCGCTCGACGTAGTACGCGTCGTCGATCCGACCGGCCTGTTTCAGCGCGTCCTGGATGCCTGCGAAATGCCGGCTCACCTTCATGATCGCGGCGGCGTCGGTGGAGCGGAGCCGCTCGGCGAGGACGTCCGGCGGCAGCGTCCCCGGCAGGACGGTCAGCACCTCGTCGGCCTCGACCAGCGGCAACCCGAGCGCCGCCGAGCCCGCGCTCACCGACGTCACGCCAGGCACGATCTCGGTGGCGAATCGGGTCGCGATGCGCTTGTGCATGTGCATGTAGCTCGAGAAGAACAGCGGATCACCCTCGGCGAGAAGCACGACATCACGCCCCGCCTCGAGGTGCGCCATCAACCGGTCAGCAGCCGAGCTGTAGAACTCGGACATCGCGCCCTCGTAGCCACCGGGGTGGTCCGTGGTCTCGGTGGTGACCGGGTAGACGAGTTGTTCCTCGATCTGCCCGGCGCGGAGGTACGGCTCGGCGATCGAGCGCGCGATCGACCGGCCGTGGCGGGCGCAGTGGTACGCGATCACGTCCGCGGCGGCGATCAGCCGAGCCGCCTTGACCGTCACCAGCTCCGGGTCACCCGGGCCGAGGCCGACGCCGTAGAGCGTGCCGCTCATTCGACGTCCGACGCGATCGCGTTCACGGCGGCGACGGCCATCGCACTGCCGCCGCGCCGACCGTGCACGACGAGGTACGGCAGGTCCGACTCCGCCAGCGCCTGCTTCGACTCGGCGGCACCGATGAAGCCGACGGGCAGGCCCAGCACGGCGGCCGGGCGCGGCGCGCCGGCATCGACGAGGTCCAGCAACCGGAACAGCGCGGTCGGCGCGTTGCCGATCGCGACGACGGCACCCTCGAGCCGGTCGAGCCACAGGTCGAGCGCCGCCGCCGACCGGGTGTCACCGAGACGCGCCGCGATGTCACGAACGGACGGGTCCGCGAGCGTGCAGATCACGTCGTTGTCCTTGGGCAACCGCGAGCGGGTGATGCCGGACGCCACCATCTGCGTGTCGCACAGGATCGGTGCCCCGGCGTCAAGCGCCGCACGAGCCGAGGACACGACGCCGTCCGACCACGCAACGTCCTGCGCGAGGTCGACCATGCCGCACGCATGGATCATCCGGACGACCACGCGCGCGACGTCCTCGGGGAACCGATCGAGTACAGCCTCGCTGCGGATCGTCGCGAACGACCGGCGATAGATCTCCGCGCCGTCACGGATGTACTCACGCACCACTGACCTCGTTGCCCTTCTTGACGACATAGCCGTTCTCTGTCGCCACCACGTCCACGTCCGTGCCGACCGGACGTCCGCACTGCCGGGCGCAGCCGCTCCAGTGCACCCGCAGCCCCGGCCACCGGTCCGCGTCGCGCGCCGCGTCGGCCTGCACGTCCGCGAGCGACTTCGCGCACCCCGGCCGGCCGGCACACGCGGTCACCCCGAGCCACCGTGAGGCGGTGTCGACGCCGAAGCCGGCCTGCGCCAACACGTCCACCGCGCCGTCGACAACGTCCGGCACGACGACCGATCGCCACGGTGTCACCCGCACCCCGCGCGGTCCGGCCAGCTCGGCGAGGACGTCCAGCTGGTCCGCGGTCAGCCGTCCGAGCGGGGCGAGTGCGGCGACCGCACGGCCGCCGCCGTCCTGCGCGATCTCGCCGACCGGATCGTCCGGACGCATGCCACGGCATGCCTGTTCGGCGGTGCGTCCCAAGCGCGCACGGATGCGGTCGTCGCCGCCGGAAAGGTCCGCGATGCGCCACGCGTCGGAGTGCTGTGCCGCGCGCTCGGCCAGGAACGCCTCCGCGACCGCGATCGCGAGATCGACCACGCCGGAGCGCTCCACCGGCATCCGGTTCACCCACGCCCGGCCGGGACGGACGACCGCGACGACGTCCGCGTCGAGGCAGGCGACGTCACCGCGCCCGTCGTCCAGCGCGAACAGGAACCGGCCGGACAGCTCGGCGAGAGCGGGGCGTTCGCACAGCGCCACGTCGAGCGCCCGCACGAGGTCGGTCAGGTCGTGCCCGCCCGCGATGCCGGCGAGCGGCGACGCGATCACGTTGCGCACCCGGTCGTGCGTCGTCGACGGCAGCAGCCCGGCGGCGGCGAGACGATCCTCCAGGACAGCGGCCGCGGCGTCGGTCAGCGAGCGCAGCTGGACGTTCCCGCGCGAGGTCAGCTCGACCCGGCCGTCCCCGAGATCGCGCGCCGCCCCGGCGAGCACCCGCAGCTGCGCACCCGTGAGCAGCCCGCCCGGAAGCCGGACCCGGGCCAGCCCGCCGTCGGCGGCAGGCGTCAGGCGCAGGACACCTGGGCACCGGTCGTCGCGCGGATGCACGGACGGGGCGGGCAGCACGAGCGAGGATGCTACGACAGCACCACGGGCGGACCGGCCGGATCGTGATGTGGGACGCTGAGCGCGCACGATCCGCGACACCGGGACAGGAAGCTGGTGCGAATCCAGCGCGGTCCCGCCACTGTCAGCCACGCGGTACCCCCGCGTGGTGAGCCAGGAACTCACCCGGCGTCGCGTCCCAACGCTCCGGGGCGTGGACACCCCGGGTGAGGAGCTCCGCGCGTGATCACGCTGCTGTCGACGTCGGACACCGACCTGCTCTCGGCCCGGGCAAGCGCCGCGGACTATCGCCTCGCGAACCCGTCCCGCGTCGCGGTCGACGACCTGCCCGCGCTGCTGGCCGACGCGGATGTCGTCGTCGTGCGCATCCTGGGCGGCCGGCGGGCATGGGCGGACGGGCTGGACGCCGTGCTCGCGAGCGGCCTGCCCGTGATCGTCCTGGGCGGTGAGCAGCAGCCGGACGCCGAGCTGATGGAGCTCTCGACGGTGCCGGGCGGCGTCGTGGCCGAAGCGCACGCCTACCTCGCCGCAGGTGGGCCGGACAACCTGCGCGAGCTGCACGCGTTCCTGTCCGACGCGATCCTGCTGACCGGCCACGGCTTCGATCCGCCGGCCGTTCTGCCGTCGTGGGGGCCGCTCGAGCGTCCCGCGACGACGGCGGACGGCCCGACGGTCGCGGTGCTCTTCTACCGCGCGCACCAGGCCGCCGGGAACACCGCGTTCGTGCACGCGCTGTGCGATGCGATCGAGGCGTGCGGCGGACGAGCCCTGCCCGTCTTCTGCTCCTCGCTGCGGACGGCCGAGCCGGAGCTGATCGACACGCTGCGCGCGGCCGACGCGGTCGTCGTGACCGTCCTCGCCGCAGGTGGTTCGCTGCCCGCGGCCGTGGGCGCCGGCGGAACGGACGAGGACTGGGACGTCGGCGCGCTCGCCGAGCTGGACGTGCCGATCCTGCAGGGCCTGTGCCTCACCTCGTCCCGCGCGCAGTGGGCCGACAGCGACGACGGCCTGTCGCCGCTGGACTCCGCGACGCAGGTCGCGATCCCCGAGTTCGACGGGCGGCTGATCACGGTTCCGTTCTCGTTCAAGGAGATCGACCAGGACGGGCTGACCGCCTACGTCGCCGATCCCGAACGCGCGGCCCGGGTCGCCGGCATCGCGGTGAGCCACGCCCGGCTGCGGCACGTCCCGCCCGCTCAGCGCCGCGTCGTGCTGATGCTGTCGGCGTACCCGACCAAGCACGCGCGCATCGGAAATGCAGTCGGGCTGGATACCCCGGCGTCGACGGTCGCGCTACTGGCCGCGCTGCGCGACGCCGGCTACGACATCGGCGCATCCGGCGAACTGCCCGGCGTGGACGATCAGGACGGCGACGCGCTCATCCACGCGCTGATCGCAGCGGGTGGTCAGGACGAGCAGTGGCTGACCGAGGAGCAGCTCACCGGCAACCCCGTGCGCATCGCGGCGTCCACGTACCGCGGCTGGTTCGCGACGCTCGACCCGGCGCTGCGAGCTGCGGTGACCCAGCACTGGGGCGAGGCGCCGGGCGAGCTGTTCGTCGATCGCAGCACCGACCCCGACGGCGAGATCGTGCTCGCCGCTCTGCGCGCGGGCAACGTCGTCGTCATGGTGCAACCGCCGCGCGGCTTCGGCGCCAACCCGATCGCGATCTACCACGACCCGGACCTGCCGCCGTCGCACCACTACCTGGCTGCCTACCGGTGGCTGCGCGAGGAGTTCGGCGCGCACGCCATGGTGCACGTCGGCAAGCACGGCAACCTCGAGTGGCTGCCGGGCAAGACCGCCGCGCTGTCGGCCGCCTGCGCCGCCGACGCCGCGATCGGCGACGTGCCGCTCGTCTACCCGTTCCTCGTCAACGACCCGGGCGAGGGCACCCAGGCGAAGCGCCGGGTGCACGCGACGCTGGTCGACCACCTCGTGCCACCGATGGCGCGGGCCGAGTCCTACGGCGACATCGCGCGGCTCGAGCAGCTGCTCGATGAGCACGCCCAGATCGCGTCCATGGATCCGGCGAAGCTGCCGGCGATCCGCGCGCAGATCTGGACGCTGATCCAGGCCGCGAAGCTCGATCACGACCTGGGCCTGGACGATCGCCCGCACGACGCGGAGTTCGACGACTTCCTGCTGCACGTCGACGGCTGGCTCTGCGAGATCAAGGACGCCCAGATCCGCGACGGGCTGCACGTCCTGGGCGCGGCGCCGATCGGCGAGGCGAGGGTGAACCTGGTGCTCGCGATCCTGCGCGCGCGCCAGATGTGGGCCGGTCAGGCCCAGGCGCTGCCCGGGCTGCGCGAGGCGCTCGGCCTGGTCGAGGGATCCGGCGACCGCGACGACACCGACGCCGTCGAGACGCGGGCACGCGCGCTCGTCCAGGCCATGGAGGACGCCGGCTGGCCGACCCAGCCCGGCGCCGTCCGTCGAGTGGTCACTTGTGCGTCCAGTGGTCACCTAGAACTGACCACTGGACGCGAAAGTGACCACTCGAGGGTGGTGGACGTGCTGAGGTTCGCGGCCACCGAGGTGGTGCCGCGGCTCGCCCGCACGACCGACGAGCTCGCGCACACGCTGCACGCGCTGGACGGCGGCTACGTCCCGGCCGGCCCGAGCGGGTCACCGCTACGTGGCCTGGTGAACGTGCTGCCGACCGGCCGGAACTTCTACTCGGTCGACCCGCGGGCCGTGCCGTCACGCCTCGCCTGGGAGACCGGCCAGGCGATGGCCGACTCGCTGCTGCAGCGCCACCTCGCCGACACCGGGACGTATCCGCGCTCGGTCGGGCTCTCGATCTGGGGTACGTCCGCGATGCGCACCTCCGGCGACGACGTCGCCGAGATCCTCTACCTGCTCGGCGTGCGCCCGGTGTGGGACGAAGCCTCCCGCCGGGTCAGCAGCCTGGCTGTGATCCCGGTGGACGAGCTGGCGCGTCCCCGCATCGACGTGACCGTCCGCATCAGCGGGTTCTTCCGGGATGCGTTCCCGCACGTCGTCACGATGCTGGACGACGCGGTGCGACTGGTCGCCGAGCTGGACGAGCCGGTCGAGAGCAACTACGTCCGCGCGCATGCGCGAGCCGACCTCGCCCAGCACGGTGACGCCCGCCGCGCCACGACGCGGATCTTCGGATCGAAGCCCGGCGCGTACGGCGCGGGCATGCTGCCGCTGATCGACGCGCGCAACTGGCGTGACGACAAGGATCTCGCGGAGGTGTACGCGGCATGGGGCGGGTTCGCCTACGGCCGCGATATGGACGGCCGGGAGGCGCGCGGCGACATGGAGGCCGCGTACCGGCGGATCGCGGTCGCCGCGCACAACACCGACACCCTCGAGCACGACATCGCCGACTCCGACGACTACTTCCAGTACCACGGCGGCATGATCGCGACGGTCCGCGCGCTGACCGGTCGCAATCCGCACGCCTACATCGGCGACTCGACCCGACCGGACACCGTGAAGACCCGCAGCCTGGCTGAAGAAACGGCACGGGTGTTCCGGGCCCGCGTGGTGAACCCACGCTGGATCGACGCGATGAAGCGACACGGCTACAAGGGCGCCTTCGAACTCGCCGCGACGGTCGACTACCTGTTCGGCTACGACGCCACTGCCGGCGTCGTCGAGGACTGGATGTACGAGAAGCTCACCGCCGAGTACGTCCTCGACCCGGCGACGCGGCAGTTCTTCGAGCGGTCGAACCCGTGGGCGCTGCACGGCATCGCCGAGCGGCTGCTCGAGGCGGCCGAGCGCAAGCTGTGGGACTCCCCCGACCCGGACACGCTCCGCCGGTTGCGACAGGCCTATCTCGAGACCGAGGGCGACCTCGAGGACCGCTGACGCCGCCCCGTCGCCAGTCCGGCGAGCCCCGCCGCCACGAACGCCGCCACCGCCGCCACCGCCGTCACCGCCGCCGACAGCCGTTGCGCACGGGCGAGATCGTCGACACCGACCGACGGTCCGTCGCCCAGCACCGGACGCTCCTCGACGCGCCCGGCGTACACGTTGCGGCCGCCCAGCCGACGGTCCAGCGCTCCCGCGAAGGCGGCCTCGCTGAAGCCCGAGTTCGGCGACGGGTGCCGGCGTCCGTCACGGCGCGCGACACGCAGCGCTACCGAGGGCGACCCGCCGACCGACGGAGCGACGATCGCGGTCAGCACGGCGGTCACCCGCGCGGGCACCAGATTGGCGAGATCGTCCAACCGGGCCGCTGCCCAGCCGAACTGTAGGTATCGCGCTGACTTGTGCCCGACCATCGCGTCCAAGGTGTTCACCGCCCGGTACCCGACGAGCCCGGCCGGTCCCGCCGCCGCACCCCAGAGCAGCGGAGCAACGATCGCGTCACAGCTGTTCTCGGCGACCGACTCCACCGCCGCCCGCGCCACCTCGTCCGCGGACAGCTCGGACGTGTCCCGGCCGACCAGGTGCGTCAACCGGACGCGTGCCGCGGGCAGGTCGTCCGCGAGCAGCAGTTCCTCGACCGCCCGTGCCTCCGCCCGCAGCGACCGGGCACCGAGCACCGCCCAGGTCACGCCCGCGACGGCGAGCACCCGGGCCCGGCCGCCCAGGCGCCGGTCGACGGCGACCGCGGCCACCGTCGGCACGCCCACCGCCACCGCGGTGTACGCGGCGCCGCGCGTGCGCCCGTCCGCCCACATCCGCCGTTCCAGCCCGCCGGCGGCACGGCCGAACAGCGCGACGGGATGCCCGCGCCGCGGATCGGGCAGCATGCCGTCGAGCACCGCACCGACGAGCAGCCCGCACGCCAGCCCCGTGCGCCGGGACGACGTCAGTAGATGCAACTCGGGGTGGTGCTGTCGGACGACGACGGCGAGCCGCTGGGTGACCCCGACGAAGACGAAGAGGACGAGGACGACGTGCTGCCGCTCGTCGTCGGCGTCGGCTTGGGCGCCGGACGGTAGAAGAAGTTGTGCACGAACTTCTGCACCTGCGCCACGTTCACGGCGAGCGCGTCCTGGCCGTCGATCATCTCCGAGGTCGTCGGGATCGTCTTGCCGGTGATGTTGCCCGCGCTGAGGTCGGACATCTGCTCGGCGAAGGACTCGATGTTGAACTCGGGTGAGATCGTGAACGCGTTGTCGACGGCGTTGATCAACGAGTGGAACTTCAGCGGGTTCAGCAGGACGCCTGCGGACAGCACCTTCTTGAACGCGGCGGAGAGGAAGTACCGCTGCCGCTGCTCACGACCGAAGTCGTCGGTGATCGGGCCGGGGATGTTGTGCCGCTGCCGGACGAACTCCAGCGACTGCACCGCGTTGAGGTGGTGCTCGCCGGCCGACATCACGAACCCCGAGCCGCCGTCCTCGCCGATCGAGACGTTGTGCTGATGCGTGTCGTCGACCGATTGGCACAGGTCGACGTCGATGCCACCGATCGCCTTCGCAATCTCGTAGAAGCCCTCGAAGCCGACCTCGACGTAGTGGTCGATCGTGACGCCGGTGAGTTCTTTGACCGTGTTCAGCAGCTTCTGCGCGCCCAGCCGCTCGGCGTCGGCCGTCGTCTGCGCGCCGGAGTTGTAGTAGCCGTCCGCGTAGGCGGCGTTGATCTTCGCCGGTGAGAACCCGTCGATGTTCACCCAGGTGTCGCGCGGGATCGACAGCAGCTTGGCCCGCTTACCGTTCGCCGGCACGTGCACGATCATGATCGTGTCGGTGCTCGTCGACTGGTCGTTCTGGCCGACCTTCAGCAGCCGCTTCTCGGCCGAGCTCAGCCCGGCGCGCGAGTCGATGCCGACGATGAGGATGTTCTGCGCGGTGCCGTCGACGTGCTGCACGCCGGCCGGCGCGGTGCCCGAGGCGGTGCCCGTCGGGGTGGCCTCGCCGAGGCCCGAGAGCTTCAGCGTCTGCACGTTGTTGTTCAGAGCCGTGTAGTTGTACCAGGCGTAGCCGATCACGAGCAGCAGCACGGTGGAGATCGCCGCGATCACCACCCGCAGGCTGCCGATCGCGAAGACACCGACGCCGGAGTGGCCCGACGAACGCCGGTGGCGGCCCGAATCGGGAGCCGTCTCCTCGCTGCTCATCGGTCTACCCTCTGTCCTGCCCGAACGGTTGTCTGGACCACTGCTGGCAGAGAGTACGGGTCGCTGCTGTAGATCCGCGGCGGGAGGGCGGTGGACTCAGCGGTCCGCAAGCATCAAGCACGAGACATTCAGGACAGGTCGGACAACCGACCGAGGTGGGTAGGCATGCACCGTGGCCGATCTCGAGCGCTATCAGCGCAAACGCGACTTCTCCTCCACCGCCGAGCCACGCGGCCGGCAGCACAGTTCGACGGGTGACCCGCACTTCGTCATCCAGCACCACCTGGCCACCGCGGACCACTACGACTTCCGCCTCGAGATCGACGGCGTGCTCGTGTCGTGGGCGGTGCCGAAGGGCCCGTCCACCGATCCGAAGGTGAAGCGGATGGCCGTGCGCACCGAAGACCATCCGCTGGACTACGAGACCTTCGAGGGGACGATCGGCACCGGCCAGTACGGCCACGGCGTCGTGCTGGTCTGGGATCGCGGGACGTTCCGCAACACCTCGACCGCGCACGGCCAACCGGTGTCGGCCGCTGCCGGCCTCGAGCGAGGTCACCTCTCCTTCGAACTGGCCGGCGAGAAGCTACAGGGAGGCTTCGCACTGAGCCGGCTGCCGGACGAGAAGCGGGAGACCTGGCTACTCGTGAAGAAGACCGGCAGCGGTGCGGACGCGCGCCGCAACCCGACGAGCACGCAGCCCGAGTCCGTCCTCACCGGACGGACGCTCGACCAGATCGCCGACGAGGCGACGGAGTGAACGCAGAGATCAAGGAGGCCGCCATGCGCGCCGTGCAGTACACCGAGACCGGCGACCCGTCGGTGCTGCGACTGACCGACCGCGCCGACGCCCGCCCCGGACCGGGCGAGGTGGCCGTGCGCATCCACCGGTCGGGCGTGAACCCGACGGACTGGAAGTCCCGCCGCGGCAGCGAGCCGGGCACGCCGGTCGACCCGCCGCAGGTGCCGAACCAGGACGGTTCCGGAGTGATCGAGGCGGTCGGCGAGGGCGTCGACCAGGCGCTGACCGGCCTGCGGGTCTGGGTGTGGGAGGCCGCGTACCAGCGTCCCGAGGGCACCGCACAGGACGTCGCGCTCGTGCCGGTGCACCGCGTGGTGTCGCTTCCGGACGTCGCGTCGTTCGACCTCGGCGCCGCGCTGGGCGTCCCGTTCATCACCGCGCACCGGTGCCTGACCGTCGCGGAGGACGGCCCCACGCGCCTCGGCCCCGGCGCGCTGGCCGGGCGCACCGTGCTCGTAGCCGGCGGCGCCGGAGCCGTCGGCAACGCAGCCATCCAGCTGGCGCGCTGGTCCGACGCCACGGTGATCACCACGGTCAGCAGCCCCGAGAAGGCGCAGCTGGCGGCGGCGGCCGGCGCGCACCACGTCATCAACTACCGCGCGACCGACGTGGTCGAGGAGGTGCGCCGCATCGTTCCTCGCGGCGTCGACGCGATCGTCGAGGTCGCGCCGACGGCGAACGCCGCGATCGACGCGCAGGTACTCGCGCCGCACGGCGCCGTCGCGATCTACGCGAACAACGGCGGGGACGAGTTCACGCTGCCGGTCCGCCCGTCCATGGTGCCCAACGCGCGGTGGCAGTTCGTGCTGCTCTACACGGCGCCGGACGTCGCGAAAGGGCGGGCCGTCGACGACGTCGCGGCCGCCGTGCTCGACGGAGCCGTGCGGATCGGGCGCGAGGCGGGCCTGCCGGTGCACCACTTCCCGCTCGAGCAGGCCGCGGCGGCGCACCAGGCGGTCGAGGACGGTGCCGTGGGCAAGGTCCTCATCGACGTCACGGACTAACGACCGACCGCCTTCTCGAGCTCGGCCTTGTTCATGGTCGAGCGCCCGTGGACGTTCTTCTTCTTGGCCTCTTCGTAGAGCTGCGCCTTCGTGCGGCCGCCACTGCCCGAATGCGAGCGGAGCCCACCGCGGCGCGAGGACGAGATGTCCTTCGTCGACGTGCGACTGGACTGCTTCGACTCGCCCGCGCGCGCCCGCTCCTTGTTCACCGTGCGCGCCGCGATCTCCTCGGCGGTGCTCTCCTTGCGGCCGCGCTCCTGCAGGCCCTCCTTGATGTGCTGGTACTGCTTCTCGCGCTTCTTGCTCCATGCCTGCTGCGGCATCGTCCACCTCCGCTGTACCGGGAAACCTCCCTCAGACGGTGCCCGCCCACTGCCGGGCGTTAACCGGCGTCCAGCTGGGTACATCGCGAACATGCCGGTCACGACACTGACGCTGGTCCGCCACGGCGAGAGCGAGGGCAACGTCGCGCGCGAACGCGCCGAGGCGAGCAGGTCCGACGTCGTCGACATCGGACCGCGCGACGCCGACGTCGCGCTGACGGCGACCGGCGCGGAGCAGGCGCGCGCGCTCGGTCGTTGGCTCGCCGGACGCGGGACGGCTCCGCCGTCGATCGCGATCACCTCGCCCTACCGGCGCGCACGGCGCACGCTCGAGCTCGCGCTGGACGAGGCCGGCGTGGCCCTGGAGCCGATGGTGGACGAGCGTTTGCGCGACCGCGAGCTCGGCATCCTCGACAAGCTCACCGGACGCGGCGTGGCGGCCCGCTTCCCGGATGAAGCCGCCCGGCGCAGGCATCTGGGCAAGCTGTACTACCGGCCGCCGGGCGGGGAGTCGTGGGCCGATGTGGCGCTGCGCGTCCGGTCCTGGCTCACCGATGTCGACCGACTGCCCGCGGACGGGGAACTGCTCGTCGCCACGCACGACGCGGTGATCATGCTCGTCCGCTACGTCTGCGAAGGACTCGACGAGGACGTCCTGATGCACCTGGCCCGTACCGAGTCACTGCCCAACGCGTCGGTCACCCGCTTCCACCGGGCCGACGCGACCGGACGGTGGCAGCTCGCCGAGTTCGGCACCGACACTCACGTCGCCGAGCACGGCGCCCGGCGCACCGAGCACGGTCGCGAACATCCCGCGGAGGCGACCCGATGACGGAGACGACCCGATGAGCGAGGTGACCCCGGCCTGGCTGCGCGAGCGCCCGCTGCCCGAGGGCGGCTCCTCCAAGCACAGCCGGGGCCACGTCCTGGTCGTCGGCGGCAGTCCGGCCACGCCGGGAGCGGCGATGCTCGCCGGGCTGGCCGCGCTGCGCGTCGGCAGCGGCGTGCTGCGGCTGGCGGTCGCCGCGTCGGTCGCCGCCGCCGTCGGCGTCACCGTGCCGGAGTCCGGCGTCACACCGCTGCGGCTGCTCGACGGCGCGGCGCCCAGCGGCGAGGAGTTGCACGACGAGCTCGAATCCGCCGACGCGGTGCTGGTCGGTCCCGGGCTCGACGAGCCCGAGAGCGCGAAGGTGCTGCTCAACACCTGCCTGGCCGGCGTCGGCGCGAAGACCGCTGTGGTGCTGGACGCGTTCGCGCTCGGCGTGCTGCCCGACCTCGGTGAGCTGCCGCGCGACGTCCGGTGCGTGCTCACGCCGAACTCGACGGAGGCCGAACGGCTGCTGGGCCGGGCGGCCGACGACCCCCGCGCCGGAGCACGCGCGATCGCGGACAAGTTCCGCGCCACCGTCAGCTACCAGGGCTACCTCGCGGCGCCGGACCAGGACGTCATGTCCGTCGGCACCGGTCACGCCGGCCTCGGCACGTCCGGCAGCGGGGACGTCCTCGCCGGTGCGGTCGCCGGCGTGCTCGCACGCGGCGTGGAGCCGTTCGAGGCGGCCTGCTGGGCGACCTATCTGCACGCGGCGGCGGGCGACCGGCTGGCCGCACGGGTCGGCCGCTTGGGTTTCCTTGCCCGTGAGCTCGTCGACGAGCTGCCGCTCGTGCTCACCGAACTGGCGGCGTAGCAGCACGGGTCGAGCGCGCGGGTCGAACCGCGTCTCAGTGCGACGAGCCGGTCAGCAGCCTCGACTGCCGGGCCCGGTACGCGCGGACGTTCGCCGCGTTGCCGCACCGGCCGACGTCGTGCCACACCCGGCTGTTGTTCTTCGAGCGGTCGTAGAAGACGACGCCGCAGGTCGCGCTGCGGCACAGCTTGAGCCGGCGCAGCTCCCCGTGCTCGACGGCGAGCAGGCACTCCAGTCCGACCGCGGAGGCCAGCCAGGTGACTCCGGATCCCGCCGGCGAGAGCCGCGCGGAGTTGATGCCGACCGACACCGTCGCGGTCGCGGTGATGCGATTACGCGCGGACGCCGCCGGGCCCGAAGCCCCGCCGAGCACCACGCGCAGATCGGTGCGCAGCGCGCGCAGCTGGTCGAGGTCGGCGGCGCTCAGCACGATCGACGGCGCGGGTTCGTTGTGGAACGAGCACCACGCCGCGACGGTGTCGTCCAGCCAGCGCTGTGCGGTGTCGAGCTCGGCGAGCAGGTCCGAGCCCATCGGCACGCTCGTCCGGGCGATCGTGTTGCCGAGTTCCTGGCTCAACCGCATCGGGGCAGGCGCAATCGACGTCTCGTACCGCGCGCTGGCAGCGGACTCCTCCACGGCGCCTCCCCTGGCTCGCAGGACGAAGTCTAGGGCGAGTCTCGCATTCGTGCGGTAAGAGTCGATAAGAGTAATTGCCGGGGCAAATGAACATATGTCGGCGGTCAGGGGGTGAAGTCGGACAGATCGGCGATCCCGAGCTGCTGCTCCACCCCGGTCACCCGGTCGAGCACGGTGGTCAGCGCGGCGTCCCCGAACTGTCTGTTCTCCAGTTCCGCGAAGCGTTCGGCGAGCAGGTCGAGCGTGCGCTGCGTCGAGCTTGATCGCAAGGCCGGGAACACGACCGTGTCCTCCCACGCCTCGTGCGGCTCGTACATCCGGACGAACGCGGCGACCGCCAGCGCGAGCTGCGACCGGCTCTTCGCCGTCGTCAGTCCGTCCGCCGCGAGCTGGGTGATCGTCCGGGTCAGGTGGCGGCCCTTGTCATGCTGCACCAGCAACGTCTCGATCAGATCGGGGTGGTCGGCGCGCACGCGCGGGAAGACGTAGGCCTCCTCGAGACCTTCGTGGAAGCTCTCGATGAACGACGAGACGACGTTGGCGGCGTCGGCGACGGCGCCGACCGGCGGGGTGTCGCCGGCGGCGAGCCGGTCGCCGATCGCGCGGTAGGCCAACAGGACTCTCTTGAGCACGCCGTGCTCGACCATCAGCTCTTCGCCCGGGGACGCGACGTGCGGACCCGTATCCGGCCCGGATGATCGAGTCAGCGCGTTCGCGGCCTCGGTCGCGCCGGCGCCGATCGCGAGACCGACGACGCCGGCGGTGCCCGCGAGCAGCGCGCGCCGGCTCGGTGCGGGTTGCCCGGACGGGCCGGACGTGGTCACGCGCTGCCGTCCACGGTGTACGGCGGCTGGGTGAGGACGGGATCGCCGTGCGGTGTCAGGACGTACCACGGCCCGCCGTTCAGGCGCAGCGCCTGGCCGTTCGCGGTTCCGGGTGCGACGTCGCCGGCGTAGCGGTACAGCGGGTAGCCCGCGTACGTGACGTCGCGGGCGCCGGTGTTCGGGTCGCGGACCGTGCCGAGTTCCGAGCCCAGCGCGCCGGGCCCCGCGTGCACCCCGGTCCGTGACGCGACGACCAGAGGCGGCCACGTTCCGGCGCAGGCGCCGACACAGGTGACGTGCCGGCGCGCGTCCGGTGGGAAGAGGTACAGCGCGTGCCCGGTCCCGTCCACCAGCACCGTGCCCAGGCCGTCGACGGAGGCGGCCCGCACCTCGACCCGGGCGGGGACGCGCAGCGGCATCAGGCGGTCGCCGGCGAGCGCCGCGGACGATCCACAGCCCGCGAGCAGCAGCGGCACGGCGATCAGCGCGACCCGTGCCTTTCCTGGGCGTCCGCTGTGGAACCGGCCGGATCCGGAACTCCACACGCGCACCGGGCGACTGTACAAGTGTGAGTGGGAAGAGGCAGGCGGCGCCGACAGCCGCCCAACAGCGACTGTCCGCCCAGCGAGCCGCCGCGGCGCGCCAGCGCATCGAGGCCGCGCGCCGCAGGCGCCGCCTGGTGGTCGTGGGCACCTCGATCGCCGCCGTGATCGTCATCGTGGCCGTGCTGATCATCGTCAAGGTGGCGACGAACGGCTCGTCCACGCCGCACAACACCGCGGCGGCGTCGGGCTCGATCACGTCCGAGGTGACGTCGGTGCCGGCGTCGGTGCTCAACCAGGTCGCGGCCGGCGACGCCAGCGGCTCGCGCAAGACGCTGACCGGTGCCGCGCTGACGTCGAACGGGCTCCCGCGCGTCCTCTACGTGGGCGCCGAGTGGTGCCCGTACTGCGCGGCCGAGCGGTGGGCACTGGCCGTCGCGCTATCGCGGTTCGGCACGCTGACCCACCTCGGTGTCACCCGCTCGAGCAGCGACGATGTCGACGCGAACACAGCCACGCTGAGCTTCCACGGCGCGCACTACACGAGCAAGTACGTGGCACTCACGGCGGACGAGATCCAGGACAACGCGCACAAGAACCTCGACAGCATGACGCCCGGCGACAGTGCGCTGTTCCAGAGCATCAGCGGCGGGACGTTCCCGTTCATCGACATCGCCGGGAAGTACTACTTCAGCGTGCAGTACGACCCGGCCATCCTCGGCGGATCCGGCATGACGCAGGCGCAGATCGCGCGCGCGATCCATGACCCGTCGTCGGCGATCGCGAAGGCCGTGGACGGATCCGCCAACGTGCTGACCGCGGCGATCTGCGCGAGCACGAAGAACGCGCCGTCCGCGGTGTGCACGGCACCCGGAGTCGCCGCCGCCGCGAAGACCCTGACCTCCTCGTCGTGACCGGCGCGATGTCGCAGCCCGACCAGCGCGCCCGGCTCCGGCCGGGCGCGCTGGTGCCGGCGGTCCTCGGGCTGGCCTTCGCGATCTATCTGACCGTCGAGCACTACACGCCGTCGACGACGCTCGCCTGCCCGGAGAGTGCGACGGTCAACTGCCAGAAGGTGACGACGAGCAGCTACTCGCACGTCCTCGGCATTCCGGTGGCCCTGCTCGGGGCCGTCTACTTCGTCGTCATGACCGTCCTCGTGCTGCCGCCCGCATGGCGCGCCGGCCCGCTGCGCCCGGTGCGGCTGCTCGGTGCGGTGGTCGGCATGATCTCGGTGCTCTACCTCGTCTGGGCCGAGCTGTTCCAGATCGGCGCGATCTGCCTGTACTGCACGGCTGTACATGTCTGCACACTCGCCCTCTTCGGCGGCGTGCTCTGGTACTCGATCGGGACGCCCGACACCGAAGCCTGACCGCGCAGCAGCCCGAAAGCTGCGCTCCAGCTGGTCGATCACCGTTGTTCGCGAGGTGGACACCTGCGTGTCCGACCGTGATCACGTGGTGATCGGTCTGCCGGACGACCCGGTGGACGGCGAACTCGTCCAACCGGCGTGGGCACGCGGCCTCCGGCGGCTGATCGTCACGCTGGCGGGCCGGCTGCCGCAGCGGTGGCACCGTTACGTCCCGCCCTCGCTCGTCGGCTTCGCCCTGACCGGCGGCCTCACGTTCGCGATCGACCTGGCGATCCTCGCTGCGTTGCGGACCTGGACGGCCCTGCCGCTGCCGGCCTGCGTCGCCTGCTCGTACCTTGTGGCGTTCGGCATCAACTTCCTGCTCAACCGCCGCATCAGCTTCGCCTCGCACTCGCCGGTCGGTCCGCAGATCGCCCGGTTCGCCGTCGTCGAAGCGGTGGACTTCGCAATGACCGTGGGTGTCACCAGTGGCTTCGCAGCGCTCGGGCTGGAGTTCGCGGTAGCGCGCCTCGGCGCCGGGCTCTGCGTCGCCACGACGACCTATCTCGCCTCGCGGTACTGGGTGTTCCGCGACTAGCCCGAACGCAGGCGGGCGTGCACACCGCGCATCGCGACAGTGCCGCCGAGCACCGTCTTGGGCAGCTTCGCGACGACCGTGTAGTTCGTGTCGACCACGTTCGCGATCGGCGTGAGCGCCGTCTGCGAGACGAGCTGATACGCGTCCAACGTCGACAGGCCGAGCAGCTCCGCGGTCCACCGGACCAGTTCGGTGTGCGCGATGCGGAACGCGTCCTCGAGCGGACGGGCCGAGCCGGTGGTCATCAGGAACGTGTCGTCCTCGAGCCGCGGCCATGGCGTCGGGACGTCCTTGATCAGCTCGACGGCGAAGACCGTGTCCATCGCGCACTCGACCGCGACCCCGCACGTCTCGCCCTCGCCCTGGCGCGCATGCCCGTCGCCCAGGCTGAGCAGCGCGCCCGGCACGTTGACCCCGAGGTAGCAGGTCGTGCCGACGCGCATCTCCGGCGTATCCATGTTGCCGCCCCAGCTGCCCGGCGTCAGCGCCGAACGCACCTCGCCGAGCGGCGGCGCCACACCGACGGTGCCGTGCATCGGGTCGAGCGGCAGGTCGACGGTGAAGGCGGAGTCCAGCGCCTCGTAGCGCACCAGCCGCTCGGCACGGTCGAGCTCGTACATCCAGGTGCGCTCGTCCAGTGGCTCATGCAGCATGGCTGTAGAAGTGGTCGCGGTGAGTGCACCGAACAACGGCACCGTGGTCGAGAAGCCTCGCGTGTACCGCGGCTCGATATTGCGGAAGTGCACCGCGACCGTGTCGCCGGGTTCGGCACCCTCGATCCAGAACGGACCGGTCTGCGGGTTCAGGAAGCGCGGATCGCACACCTGGGACACCAGATCGCGCGTCGAGGTCACCGCGCCGGCGAAGCAGTCACGCGTCCAGGTCGAGACGACCGTGCCGGGGCGCAGCTGGTGGACGGCCTCCGCACCGCCGAAGGTGTAGACGAGCCCAGCCGGGTCGGCGTCCGGATCGGGCAGGAAGCTCAGCTGCTCGGGCATGCGCCCATCCTGCTCTGCCGCTGAACCCGTCGGCCGGTGAAACGCTCGGCGGCCGAACCCACCTGCTCAGCTGAGCTGCAGTCCCGACGCACGCTCGAGCCGCTGCCGCCGGCCGTCCAGGTACGCTCTCGCATCGGTCACCCGCACCAGCGCCAACTGCGCCAGCGCGGGCCAGCCGTCCGCCCGGACGGTCACGGTGGCCGCATGTCCCGGCCACCGGGCGACATGGACGTTCTGCCACTGCGCGACCGCGAACGCCGTCGGCCGGTCGTCCAGCCGCAGGGTGGTCTCGAGCACGAGCACGTCCGCCGGGTCCGGCTCCGTCGACGACGAGCCGTCGGGCAGCCGTGCCGCCCGCGCCCGCACGAACTCGAGGAGGTCACCGACCAGCGCGGCCGCGGCGACCGTGCCGAACGCGTCGATCGTCTCGACCGCCAGATACGACGAACCGTCGGCGGACTCGTGCGCCAGCTCGACGGTGTGCCGGAACGTCGTCGTGGACGATCCGTCCGCCCGGGACTCGGTGCCCCGCTCGGTCAGGCATGAGGTCAGATGCCGCTCACCGAGCCACGACCGCGGCAGTCCGTACATCGGCAACCGCAGCGCGGCGAGCCGCTGGACGGTGCGCGCGTGCGCAGCGAGCAACTGACGGCGCCGTTGCTCGGGATCGATCGGTCGTCGTTCCACAAGTCACCTCGACCGCGCGATTGTGCACTCTGCCGTGGCCCGGACGCCAGTACGTCCGTGTGGGCGGCGCGGGGCCGGTTCCGATCGCGACACGGCGACGAATCGGCGCGGTGGATCACGTTGTCCCGGACATCTCCGACGAACATGGTAGGAACAGCACCCGTGAGGAGGGTCACCGCGGGGGCGGTGCGGACCCGGTGAGCACCGCTGCGCCGAACCGCACGTTCCGACAGGTATTGACGGTCCGCGAGTTCCGCTGGTTGTGGACCGCGGACCTTCAGTCGTTGGCGGGCGACCAGCTGGCGCGTGTGGGCATCTCCGTCCTGGTCTACGACCGGACGAAGTCGGCGCTGCTGACCTCGGTCGTCTACGGCCTGACATACCTGCCGGCCCTGCTCGGCAACGCCGTATTGGGCCGGCTGGCCGACCGGCTGCCCCGGCGACGGCTGCTGGTCGGCGGTGACCTGATCCGTGCCGGCCTGCTGGCGACGATGGCGATACCCGGCGTGCCGGTTGGCCTGGTCGCCGCACTGCTCGCGGTGGCGGTCATGATCGGTGCGCCGTGGAAGGCGGCGGAGTCCGCGCTCGTCTCGGAGGTGCTCGCCGACGAGGGCTACGTCCTCGGCGTGACGCTGCGGATGGTGACCGCGCAGGGTGCGCAGGTCCTCGGCTTCGGCGTCGGCGGCGTCGTGGCCGCCGTCATCGGTGCGCACCTCGCGCTCGCGGTGGACGCGGCGAGCTTCGCCGTGTCGGCCGCGCTGATGCGCTTCGGCATCGAACCTCGCCCGGCACCGTGCGCGGCGCGTGCCGATGGCGGCGCCGCACCGACCGCGGCCAGGTGGAGCGGTGTGCGCCTCGCGCTCGGGACGCCGCGCCGGCGGGTGCTGCTGCAGCTGTCCTGGCTGACCGGGCTCTACATCGTTCCGGAGGGCCTGGCGGCGCCCTATGCGGCGCACTTCGGCGAGGGCGCGACGGCGGTCGGCGTGCTCCTCGCGGCGAATCCGCTCGGCGTGCTGTTCGGCAGCCTCGCCTTCGCACGGCTGGTGTCGGCGCAGGCGCGCGCACGGCTGATCGTTCCGCTGGCGATGGCGACCGCGGCGCCGCTCGTGCTGTTCGCGGCGTATCCCGACGTGCCGATCGCGGTGGCCCTGCTGTTCGTCAGCGGCCTGTTCTCGGCGTACATGGTCCAGGTCTTCACCGAGTACACGCGCGACGTGCCCGCGTGGGGACGCGGTCAGGCGATCGCGATCGCCTCGGCGGGGCTGCTGACCGCGCAGGGCGTCGGCGTCTGCCTCGCCGGCCTGCTGACCGCCGTCTGGAGCCCGGCGCTGACGATCGCGGCCAGCGGTGTCGCGGCGATCGGCTGGGCCGGGTCGCTGGCGGCGACCAGCCGTGTCCGCCAGCCGCAGCCCGAACTTTAGCTCCACGGCCTGTGATCTAGACCACTTACAGGCCTAAGATTGCGGGTGCATCTAGCCGCAAACCGGCCCGGGGGCGGACAAAGGGGCGCGTCACCTCCCGCCGCTTTCACAGTTGTTTTACGCGCAGCACGTCAAATTCTTATGACGTGGCGCGTCTACCGCGCGCGACGTTGCCGACAGGTGTTACCTGTGTCCTCCGGCGTACGAGCCGGGGCACGAAGTCCGAGATCGTGGGGGTGATCGGAATGCTGCTGGACCACGCGTCGACGTCGCCGTCCGCCGTCCACGAGCCGTTGCCGACCGACTCCCCCTCCCACCTGCCGACTCGCTGCCGCTCAGCCGGCCGCGGCGGCGTGACCCGCGCGGGAGGTGACGAGATGACCCAGAACCACGAGTGGATGTGAACCCCGCAACGAGGAAATGCCGGCCCGCGACAGGACACAGGAGGTGACGACATGACGCAGAACCACGAGTGGATGTGAACCCCGCTGAAACCCTGAAACCACTAAA
>Ga0164242_10001856_pt1 | contig 24746 bp, 23 predicted proteins | sample OricomgcompostMG_FD_108783 | JGI IMG/M metagenome (GOLD analysis project Ga0164242, IMG submission 108783) | Miracle-Growth compost microbial communities from Emeryville, California, USA - Original compost - Miracle growth compost (MG) ...
CCGCCGAACCCGGCCACCTCGCCCGCCGCGTAGACCCCCGGTAGCGGGGTGCCGTCGGCGGTCAGCACCCGGCCGTCCAGGTCGGTCTCCAGACCACCGAGGGTCTTGCGGGTCAGCACATGCAGCCGTACGGCGACCAACGGCCCGCCGACGCCGGCGACGCCCTCACCGGGCCGCCGGACGTCGAGGTAGGGGTGGGGAGTGGCCACCCGGGTCAGCCGGTCGCCCAGGTAGCGGCGGGCGGCCGCGGTCGCGGTGATCTGGGGATCCTTGCCCAGCCCGGAGATCACCTGCTGGTCGCGGGTCTCGATCAGCCGTTGCAACTGCCGGGCGTCGATCAGGTCAGAGCCGGTCAGCTTGTTCATCTGTTCGGCCAGACCGGTGACCGATCCGGCGGTCAGGAAGTCGGCGCCGCGGTCGATGAAGGCCCGCACCTCCGGCGTCGGACCCGGCCGGACCCGGGAGGACAGTTGTCTGAGGTCCTTGCCGGTGAGGTCGGCGTTCTGCTCCGAACCGGACAGGGCGAACTCCTTGCCGAGGGTCTCCAGGTCCAGCACGAACCAGGAGTAGTCGTCGCCCTGGCAGGTGATGTGCCGCAGCGCCCCCAGCGCGTCGAAGCCGGGATACAGCGGGAACGGCAGCCGTTCCCCGCGGGCGTCGAGCCACAGCGCCGAAGGTCCGGGCAGGATACGGATCCCGTGGTCGGTCCAGATCGGGGAGTGGTTGATCACCCCTTCGGGGTAGTGCCACATCCGTTCCTTGTTGATCACCCGGCCGCCGGCGCCTTCGGCGACCTGCAGCATCGAACCGTCGACGAAGTCCGGTACGCCGATGATCATCTTCTTCGGCGCCCTGCCCCAGGCGGTCGGCCAGTTCTGCCGGACAAGATCGAGATTGCCGCCGATGCCGCCGGAGCAGATGATCACCGCCTGTGCGGAGTAGGAGAACTCGCCGGTCACCTCGTCCGGGCTCCGGGCGCCGAGGGGCACCGGCGCGGACTGCAGGACGTGGCCGTCGACCCGTACCCCGTCGGGGCCGGCTGTCAGTCCGGAAACCTTGTGTCGGTTGAAGATCCGGAGGTGTTCGCGATCACGGAGCCGGTCGGCGAACGGCTGCACCAGGCCGGGACCGGTGCCCCAGGTGATGTGGAAACGTGGCACCGAGTTGCCGTGTCCGGGTGCCGGCCCGCCGCCCCGTTCGGCCCATTGGACCACCGGGAACCAGCGCACGCCGAGGCCGTACAGCCAACTGCGCAGTTCGCCGGACGCGAAGGACACGTACGCCTCCGCCCAGCGGCGCGGCCAGTAGTCCGACGGGGAGTCGAAACCGGCCGCACCCATCCAGTCGGCCAGCGCCAACGCCTCGGAGTCCCGCACCCGCATGCGTCGCTGCTCCGGAGTGTCGACCATGAACAGTCCGCCGAAGGACCAGTACGCCTGACCGCCGACGGACTGGGCCGGCTCCCCGTCGAGCAGGATCACCGACCTGCCCGCAGCGACCAGCTCGGTGGTGGCGACCAGCCCTGACAGCCCGTGCCCGATGACGATGACGTCCGCATCCATGCCAAGGGCTTACCAGCCAGTAGCATCCGGGCGCAACGGGTCGGAAGACCCTCCTCGCCCACCGGTAGACTTCGGGCCCATGAGTCCTGCTGACGACCACGATCTGGTGATCGTGGTCGATTACGGCGCCCAGTACGCCCAACTGATCGCCCGGCGGGTCCGGGAGGCCAAGGTCTATTCCGAGATCGTTCCGCACACCGCGGCGGTCGCCGAGATCCTGGCCCGCAAGCCGAAGGCGATCATCCTGTCCGGCGGTCCGTCCTCGGTGTACGCACCCGGCGCCCCCCAGGTCGATCCGGGGATGTTCTCCGGTGACGTGCCGGTCTTCGGGATCTGTTACGGGTTCCAGGCGATGGCCCGCGCGCTGGGCGGTGAGGTGGCGCACACCGGCGGCAGCGAGTTCGGCCGCACCGCGCTGCAGGTCGGCGAGCACGGTCGGCTGCTGGCCGGGTTGCCGGAGCAGCTGAGGGTCTGGATGAGCCACGGCGACTCAGTGGTGAAGGCACCCGAGGGATTCGTCCCGCTGGCCGGCAGCGACGGTGCGCCGATCGCGGCGTTCGAGGATCTGGGTCGAGGGCTGGCCGGGGTGCAGTGGCATCCGGAGGTGTTGCACAGCGAGTCCGGCCAGCGGGTGCTGGAGAGCTTCCTGTTCGACGTGGCCGGCGTCCGGCCGACCTGGACCGCGGCCAACATCGTCGAGGAGTCGGTGGCCGCGATCCGGCAGCAGGTCGGTGACAAGCAGGTGATCTGTGCGCTGTCCGGCGGCGTCGATTCAGCCGTGGCCGGCGCCTTGGTGCAGCGGGCGATCGGTGATCAACTGACCTGCGTCTTCGTTGATCACGGCCTGTTGCGCAAGGGTGAGGCGGAGCAGGTGGAGAAGGATTTCGTCGCCGCCACCGGTGTCGACCTGAAGGTGTTCGACGCCCGCAAGCAGTTCCTGGACGCGCTCGCCGGGGTGTCCGACCCGGAGCGGAAGCGCAAGATCATCGGCGCCGAGTTCATCTCCTGTTTCGAACAGGCTGCCCGGGAGATCGTCGGCTCGGTCGACGGATCGGTGGAGTTCCTGGTGCAGGGCACGTTGTATCCCGATGTCGTCGAGTCCGGCGGCGGTGAGGGAGCGGCCAACATCAAGAGCCATCACAACGTCGGCGGCCTTCCCGATGATCTCCAGTTCAAGTTGATCGAGCCGCTGCGGACCCTGTTCAAGGACGAGGTGCGGGCGGTCGGAGAGGAACTGGGGCTGCCGGCCGCCATGGTCTGGCGGCATCCGTTCCCCGGCCCGGGACTGGCGATCCGGATCATCGGCGAGGTCACCCAGGAACGACTGGGCATCCTGCGCGAGGCGGACGCCATCGTCCGCGCCGAGGTCACCGCGGCCGGGCTGGACCGCGACATCTGGCAGTTCCCGGTGGTGCTGCTGGCCGATGTCCGGTCGGTGGGCGTGCAGGGCGACGGGCGGACCTACGGTCATCCCGTGGTGTTGCGCCCGGTGACCAGTGAGGACGCGATGACCGCGGACTGGGGACGGTTGCCGTACGACCTGCTGGAGCGGATCAGTTCCAAGATCACCAACAGTGTCCGGGAGATCAACCGGGTGACGCTGGACATCACCAGCAAGCCGCCGGCAACCATCGAATGGGAGTGATCAACTCCCCGGCTTGTCGTCCTCGGAGACGTCCGGCTCAGCGCTCGATCCAGTGGCCGGACCGGTCGGCCCAGCGGTCGGACCGCCGGCTGGCTGGTCTCCGGTAGGCGTGCTCGGCCGGGTCGGGTGCTTGGCCCGGCTGAACAGATCCTCCGCGGACTGCCGCGGCGGCTGCGGAGCCGAGGTGTCGATGTTCGGGTCCCGGCTGGGCCGCCACGGCGGGCCGGCCGGTCCCCACACCGGATCGCTGTGCTGCTGGGGGTTCTGCTGCTGCCAGCCGAACCGCGGTGCCGGGCCGATCGATCCCGGCGCCCGGTACTCGGCTTCGGGGATCAGCAGCATCATCAGCAGGTAGATCGCGATGACCGGGACCGCGGCGGTGACCAGGGCGATGATCACGACGGCCACCCGGACCAGCGTCGGGTCCATGTTGAGGTACTCGGCGATCCCGCCGCAGACTCCGCCGATCCATCGATCGTTGCGGCTGCGGCGCAGTCGACGAGGGCCGGACTCGGGATAGTTCATGATCTTTGTGCCTTCCGAAGTGGTGATGGGTGTCAGGAGCGTGGTCGGGACGCGGCCAGGCCGATGATCCCGATCAGGACGAGGGTGAGCGGCGCGGCGATCCGCAGCGTCGACCATTCCAGCCGGCCGCCGAAGGACAGCCACAGGCCGCCGATGGCCAGCAGGGTGGCGAGCAGGCCGAGGACCAGCGAGACCGTGTCGGGTCGGCGTTTCATCGACGGACCTCCAACTGGCCGTTACCGACCTTGAGATTGACGGTGAACACCGGCCCGACGGCGGTGGCCGGAGGCTGTTCCCGCAACGACAGGTCGGGCCCGGAACTGAGCTGCCTGCCGTCGGAGATGATCATTCCGTTGCCCACCGAGCCGTTCAGGCGGGTCGGGACTCCGGCGGGCAGGTCGACGACCAGCCGTCCGGTGCCCACCGACGCCGTGTAGCTGCGCGGCCGGTCCGGGTTGACCTGCCGCAGGTCGACGGTGAGCTGGCCGACCCGTAGATGATCACCGGCCGGGAGCCCGGCCACCGAGGTGTAGTGCAGGTGGCGGATGCCGACGCCGCCTGCGACGGCTGTGTTGTTCTGCGCGAACAGGGTCACGATCATCGCCAGGGCGACCACCACGGTGCCGAAGGCCAGGCCGCGCGGCCTGCCGATCCGGGCGCCGATCAGCAGTGTCAGGCCGAAGATCAACAACGCCGCTGACAGGTAGACGCCGACGGTGATCGGTGCCCCGAGCACCGAGGCCACTCCCAGCCCGGTCATCGTGAGACCGAGAACGATCACCGACGCCAGGCCGAGCCGACGGGCCGACCGGCGCCGGAGCCGGGTCTGCGCCGCCAGCTGTTCCATCGCATTGTCGGGTTCGGGCTCGGAGTAGAGACCGACCGGATCGGGATGGGCCAGGAACGCCTCACGGGCGAGATCATCCGGTGGTTCCGGCGTCGGTGTGCTGAGACCGGGAGCAGTGGTCGCCGCGGCCGCCGCGGCCGCCGCTGTCGGCGTTCTCGGCGTCGGCTTGCGCAGCACGGCCTCCTGGTATTCGGCGATCCGCTGCTGCCAGGCCTTGGCCGCCTCGGTGAATGCGGTCGGTTCGCCGGGGAACTCGGCGAACTGCAGCCGCGGCGGCTGCTCGGAACGGTCGCCGGGACGGCGTCGGTTGCGGTAGTAGCCGAAGTACCAGACCGCGGCCACCACCAATGCGGCGGAGAAGCTGAACGGCACCAACCAGGACAGCGCCAGGGCGCCGATGATGCAGGCGGCGACGACGACGCCGATCTTGACCTCCCGCGACCAGGTACGGGTCTGCGGTATCCATTCCTCGAGCTGGGACTGGTCCTTGTCCTCGGCCGGCAGCATCAACCAGCCGGCGGCGTACAGGACGAGTCCGATGCCGCCGCTCAGTGCCAGTACGGCGAAACCTACCCGGACCAGCATCGGGTCGACGTCCCAGGCGCGCGCCAGCCCGGCCGACAGGCCGCTGACCTTGCGATCGGTCACGCTGCGCCGGACCGTCCAGATCGAACTCATGACCTCAATACTGGTGCGCCCGGCTGCCCGGCACCATCAGGGACCACCCCCAGCCGACGCCGATTCACCCGGTCGGGGTGATTCGCCAGGTCAGGGCAGCAATCAGGGTGCCGGTGCGGGCTAACCCTGCTGCCTCCGTGCCCCGAACCGTGCAACTCTTGGTATGACATGGTTTCCGTCAGCGCGCACGGTCGGTCCGGCTCAGAGCTCGAGCCCGGGCCGGTTCTGCCGCGCCCCGAAGCCCACGAGGCCCACACCGACTCGGTCCGGGACCAGGTCCTGCAGACCGCGGCACGGAAGGCGGAGGAGGAGACCGGACCAGGTCACCGCCGCGCGACGCGGGTCAGCGACGGGGCCCTGCTCGGCGGCGTCTGCACCGGCCTGGCGCGGCACCTCGGCTGGCCGGTCATGGTGCTGCGCATCGGCTTCGTCGCGCTTGCCATCACCCAGTTCGTCGGGGTCATCGCCTATGCCGCCCTGTGGCTGCTGATGCCGCCGGAGAGCCGGACGTCCGCGCCCGGGCTCGACGCGCATCGCCGGCAGGGACTGCGGCAGGAGACCAAACACCGGCGACGTGCCGACTGGGGTGTGCTCCTGGCACTCGTCGTCCTGGGTGCCGGACTGATCTGGTTGCTGCAGATGACCGGGCTCGGCATCCGGCAGCAGATCTTCTGGCCGGTCGCCTTCGCCTGCGCCGGCGCGGCGCTGGTCTGGCGGCAGGCCGACACCGCACGACAGAACCAGTGGAAGAAGGACGCCGGCGGCCGGGTCTGGCTGGCGCCGCTGGTTGCCCGCGGCGGCTGGCCGTCGATCATCCGGGTGGTGATCGGGTTGGCGCTGGTCGGTGCCGCATTCGGCATCGTCGTCGCCCAGCAGAACCAGATCCAGCAACTGCCCGACGTGCTGGCCATGACCGTACTCGCCCTGGCCGGGCTCGCCGTGGTCGCCGCACCCTGGCTGCACCGCTCCCGAACGGCGTTGAACGAGGCCAGGGCGGAGAAGGTCCGGGCCGATGCGCGGGCCGACATGGCGGCCCACCTGCACGACTCGGTGCTGCAGACCCTGGCGCTCATCCAGCGGCAGTCCGACGATCCCAAACAGGTCCAGCGGCTGGCCCGCCGCCAGGAACGCGAACTGCGCACCTGGTTGTACGGCGAGGAGGTCTCCGACGCCACGCTGAAGGCCGCCCTGAGCAATGCCGCCGCCGACATCGAGGACGACCGCGGCATCCCCGTCGAGTTGATCATGGTCGGCGACTGCGAGGTGACCGAGAAGCTGCAGCCGATCATCCGGGCCGCCCGGGAGGCGATCGTCAACGCCGCCAAGCACTCCGGTGCCGACAAGATCGACGTGTACGCGGAGGTGGGTGAGGAACAGGTGGAGATCTTCGTCCGGGACCGCGGCAAGGGATTCGATCAGGACATCATCGACGAGGACCGGATGGGGGTCAGGGGCAGCATCATCGGCCGGATGGCCCGGCACGGCGGCACCGCACGGATCCGCAGCGGCCCCGGTGAAGGAACCGAAGTACGACTCGAGATGCCCCGATGAGGCGATGACGGAGGACGGGATGACCCAGAACCAGAACGAGTTCACCCAGCCGGACACGCTGGGACAGCCGGGCACCGGCGACGTCCCGGCGGGCGAGCGCGGGCCCGACGGGCCGCGCAGCGTGGTGATCGTCGACGACCACGCGATGTTCCGCAGCGGCGTCCGGCACGAGATCGGCGACCGCTGCCGGGTGCTCGGTGAGGCCGAGGACGTCGACTCGGCCGTTCAGGTGATCCTGCAGACCAAACCGGATGTCGTGCTGCTCGATGTGCACCTGCCCGGCGGCGGCGGCGTCGAGGTGTTGAACCGGGTGCACCAGAAGAACCCGGACCAGAAGTTCCTGGCGCTGTCGGTCTCCGACGCGGCCGAGGACGTGATCGGAGTGATCCGCGCCGGAGCCCGCGGTTACGTCACCAAGTCGATCAGCGGGCCGGAGTTGATCGACGCGATCCGCCGGGTCGCCGAGGGCGACGCGGTCTTCTCGCCGCGGTTGGCGGGATTCGTGTTGGACGCGTTCTCCGGGGCCATCGACATCGCGAGCGTCGACGAGGATCTGGACCGGCTGTCGCCGCGGGAGCGCGAAGTGATGCGATTGATCGCCCGCGGGTATGCATACAAAGAGGTGGCCAAGGAGTTGTTCATCTCGATCAAGACGGTGGAGACGCATGTCAGCAGCGTGTTGCGCAAACTGCAGCTCTCCAACCGCCACCAGCTGACCCGGTGGGCGACGGATCGCCGCCTGGTCTGAGTCTCGAGGAGAAGAGGGGCATCACATGACCATCATCGGAACGATCATCGCCGGAATCGTCGTCGGCATCCTGGCACGCGTCGTCCTACCCGGCAGGCAGGCGTACGGATGGATCGTCACCATCCTGCTCGGCATCGGCGGGGCACTCATCGGATACTGGCTCGCCTCCCTGATGGGCGTCGCCGAGACCCGGGGTGTCGACTGGATCCGGTGGATCCTCAGCGTCGCCGTCGCCGCCGTACTGAGCGTGATCTACAGCGGCATCACCAAGCGGCGCAAGGACGCCGTCTGACCGGCCGGTCCGCACGTCGCGCCTGCGGGCTCCACGGGGAGTCGGCTGCTAGTTTGCCGCCATGGAGCTGGCCGACAAGATCGTCCTGCTGCTGCACCTGATCGGCTTCGCCGCCCTGTTCGGCGGCATCCTGTCCCAGGCCAGGGTGCGGGAGCCGGAGGTCAACGCGGCCATGTTGCACGGCTCGTACACGATGCTGGTCACCGGCCTGGCGTTGGCCGTGTTCGCCTGGACCGGGGACGATCCGGGCGAACAGGCCGACGTCGCCAAGCTGGTGACCAAGCTCGTCATCTCGGCGATCATCACCTTTCTGGTGATCATCAACCGCCGGTTCACTTCCATCCCCAAAGGATTGTGGGGACTGCTCGGCCTCCTCACCATGGGTAACGCGGCGCTCGCCGTGCTGTGGCAGTAATCTTCATTCCCTATGAGACTTTCAGCGCGCGTGGACTACGCCCTCCGGGCCGCCGCCGAGCTGGCCGCGGCGGGTGGTCCCCGCACGCTGGACCAACTGGCCGCTGCCCAGCAGATCCCTGCCAAGTATCTGGAGAGCATCCTCGGCGAGATGCGCCGCGGCGGCATCCTGCGCAGTCAGCGCGGACCCGAAGGCGGCTACCGGCTGGGTAAGCCGGCCGAACAGATCAGCATCGCCGACATCATCCGGGTCCTGGACGGCGAACTGGCCAATGTCCGCGGCAGCCGACCGGAGAACCTCGAGTACACCGGGGCGGCGGTACCGCTGCAACAGGTCTGGATCGCTCTGCGGGCCAGTGAACGGTCGATCCTGGAACAGGTAACACTCGCCAACATCGCCGACGCAACCATGCCGCAGGCAGTAGCCGATCTGATCGCCTCGCCGGCCGCCTGGTCCTGAACAACCTTGTCGGAACCTCCGGGCCAGAGCTACTGGCATAATCCCTACTCGACATGTAGGCTTCGTTGGGTCCGTAGGGATAGTTCCCTTCGCGAAACAACGGAAGGCGGATCCGCATGCGCAAGCTCGTCGTGGTCGGCATCGTCGGCCTGCTCGCCCAGCTGGTCGACGGAGCCCTGGGAATGGGCTACGGCGTCACCTCGACGAGCCTCCTGGTCGGCCTCGCCGCGCTGTCACCGGCTGCGGCCTCGGCCTCGGTGCACCTGTCGGAGATGGCGACCAACATCGCATCGGGTGTCGCCCACTGGCGGCTGAAGAACGTCGACTGGAAAGTCGTTGCCCGGATCGCCCTGCCGGGCGCGATCGGCTCGTTCCTGGGCGCCACTGTGCTGTCCCGGCTGTCCACCGAAGCAGCCGCGCCGCTGATGTCGGGCATCCTGCTGGCCCTGGGCAGCTACCTGTTCATCCGGTTCCTGGTCGGCATCAAGCCCCGACTGAAAGGACGCCCGACGCTCAAGCTGCTCGCCCCGCTCGGGCTGTTCGCGGGATTCGTCGACGCCACCGGCGGCGGCGGGTGGGGCCCGGTGGCGACGCCGGCGCTGCTGACCGACGGCCGGATGCCGCCGCGCAAGGTGATCGGCTCGATCGACACCGCCGAGTTCTGCGTCAGCGCGGCCGCCAGCATCGGGTTCGTCCTCGCCCTGGGATCCCAGGGCATCCACTGGGGCCTGGCGCTCGCGCTGCTGCTCGGCGGCGTGATCGCCGCACCGATCGCCGCGTACCTGGTCCGCATCGCGCCGGCCCACCTGCTGGGGATCGCGATCGCCGGACTGATCCTGCTGACCAACACCCGCACCATCCTGAAGACGGCCGAGACGCCGGCCGGGCTGAACTGGACGCTGTACGCGGTGATCTTCGCCGCGACCGTCCTCGGCCTGGTCTTCGTCGGTCTCCGACACCGCAGCCGCAAGGCAGCCGAGGCGCGGAGTGCCGTGGTCACAGCAGCGGCCGGAACGGTGTCAGCACACTCTCGCTGAACTTCACCATCACCGGGCGGCTGTGCCATTCGTCCAGGGTGAGTTCCCGGCAATTGCCGGCGTCGACGGCGAAGATCTCCTCCAGCTGCTGCGCCACGGCATCGGAGAACACCTCGATATTGATCTCGTAGTTGCCGGCCAGCGACAGTCGGTCGATGTTGGCGGTCCCGATCGTCGACCAGTGCCCGTCGATCGACGCCGTCTTGGCATGCACCATCGCACCCTGGTAGAGGAACAGTCGAACCCCGCCACGCAGCAACTGGGTGTAGAAGCCGCGGGACAACCAGTCCGCGACGATGTGGTTGGACTCCTCGGGAACGATGATCCTGACGTCGACGCCACGGTCCGCGGCCTGGGTCAGCGCACGCACCATGTCGTCGTCGGGGATCAGATAGGCGTGGGTCAGGTAGATGTGGTCGCTGGCCCGGTCGATCGCCTCCAAGTACATGCCGCGGATCGGGAAGACAAGATTGCGGGGCACATTCCGGTAGAGCCGGATGTTGGGCTGCCAGACCAGTCCACCGGTGTCGGGCAGCGCCGGCAACCGGCGACGCGGGAACAGGTTCCAGTAGTCGATGAAAGCGTTCTGCATGTCCCAGACGATGTCGCCGGTGAGTCGGGCGTGGGTGTCCCGCCAGTTGGTGGCGTACAGGGAACCGATGTTGTAACCGCCGATGAAGGCGACGTCGCTGTCGACGACCACCAGTTTGCGGTGGTTGCGGCCCAACCGCCGCGGCACCGGGAGGGTCCGGCCGGCGGCCCGGTGAGGTTTGACCTTGATGTTGGGGTGATTGGGGAACCGGAAGAACGACCGGGGCACCACGAGGTTGGCGAACTCGTCGTAGACGATGTAGACGCGTACGCCCCGTTCGGCCGCGGCGATCAGCTCGTCCTTGAAGCGCTGGCCGACCTCGTCGGCCTTCCAGATGAACGTCTCGAAGAAGATCTGCTTCTTGGCCTGCCGGACGGCACCGAGCATGTCGGCGTACAGGTCCTTGCCGTAGGTGTAGACGGTCACCTCCGAACCGCCCGCGGTCACCGATCGCGGCGGAACCCGGGGGAACACCACCGGGCCGCGCTTCTTCTTGCGGCGGTGGTCGACGACCGCCAGCGAGGCCAGGGTCACGGTCTGTGCGGCGACGGCCGCGAGCGCCGCACGACGCAGGATCTTTCGCATCGGTACCCGGCGCAGCCACATGGCGACAAGCGTAGCCGTCGCAACAGAGCCGCTCGGCCGGTCGCCGCCACAGCTGTCGGCTGCCGCTACTAGGCTGGTCCGGTCATGGCCACAGCATCATCCTCCGCCGGTAACCCGAGCGAGACGGCGCGCCCGACGCCGCAGGAGGATGCCCTTTTCCCGGAGGCGGGCCGACCGGCCCGGCGCAAGGACCGGAAACGCGCCAAGGATCTGCTCGACGGGCTCAATCCGCAGCAGCGTCAGGCGGTCACCCACGAGGGCGGTCCGGTGTTGGTGGTCGCCGGAGCGGGGTCCGGCAAGACCCGGGTGCTGACCCGGCGGATCGCCTATCTGGTGGGGGAGCGCAATGTCCACCCCGGTTCGATCCTGGCGATCACCTTCACCAACAAGGCCGCAGCCGAGATGCGCGAACGGGTCGTCGAGCTGGTCGGCAACCGGGCGAAGTTGATGTGGGTCTCCACTTTCCACTCCGCCTGTGTCAGGATCCTGCGTCAAGAGATCGCCCGGTTCGGCATGTCGCGGACCTTCTCGATCTATGACGACACCGATGCCAAGCGACTGATGCAGCTGGTCTGCCGTGATCTTTCCCTCGACCCCAAGCGTTTTCCGCCCCGTGCGGTGCTGAACTGGGTATCCAATCTGAAGAACGAACTCGTCGACACCGACTCGGCCAACGATCGGGTGAACACCGCGCTGGAAGAGGGCTATCTGGCCGCGTACAAGGAGTACCAGCAGCGGTTGACCGCGGCCAATGCCCTGGACTTCGACGATCTGATCATGACCACCGTGCACCTGATGCAGGCGTTCGGTGAGGTGCGCGAGCAGTATCGCCGTCGGTTCCGGCACGTCCTGGTCGACGAGTACCAGGACACCAATGTCGCGCAGTACGCGTTGATCCAGCAGTTGTGCGGAGAGATCGCCGATCCCGACGACGACGCACCGGTCGCTGCACCGGCGGAACTGATGGTGGTCGGTGACTCCGACCAGTCGATCTACGCCTTCCGCGGCGCGACGATCCGCAACATCCTGGACTTCGAGACCGATTTCCCGGGTGCCGAGACCATCCTGCTGGAACAGAACTACCGTTCGACGCAGAACATTCTCGACGCGGCCAATGCGGTGATCAGCAACAACCAGGGCCGGACCGAGAAACGGTTGTGGTCCGACGCCGGCAACGGCGAGCAACTGGTCGGCTATGTCGCCGACAGCGAACACGACGAGGCACAGTTCGTGGCGAGTGAGATCGATGCGCTGGTCGACCAGGGAAAGGTCAAGTACAGCGACGTCGCCGTGTTCTACCGGACCAACGCACAGTCCCGTGCCTTCGAAGAGGTCTTCATCCGGGTCGGGCTGCCGTACAAAGTGGTCGGCGGCGTGCGTTTCTACGAACGCCGGGAGATCCGGGACGCGATCGCCTACCTGCGGGCGATCGCCAACCGGAGCGACGACGTGTCGCTGCGCCGCATCCTGAACGTGCCCAAACGCGGTATCGGTGACCGTGCCGAGGCCGCGGTGGAGGCGTACGCCGCCGAGCACCAGATCAGCTTCGGCGACGCGCTGCGCCAGGTCGACCGGATCCCGGGACTGGCCGCACGGTCGGCCAAGCAGATCAGTGGCTTCACCGCTTTCATGGACAAATGCGAACGGATGGTCGCCGACAGTGCGCCCGCCGACCAGGTGCTGACCACGGTGCTGCAGGATTCCGGCTACCTGACCGAATTGCACGAGTCGACCGATCCGCAGGACGAGACCCGGTTGGAGAACCTGGTCGAACTGGTGGCGGTGGCCCGGGAGTTCGTGACGACCGGGGCCGCACCGCTCGGCGGCACGCCGGGACCGGGACTTGAGGCACTCAGCACCGATCCCACCGTGGCCTACGGCTACCAGTTGCCGACAGCCGAACCGGAACCGGTGAGGGCCGAGCCGGCTCCGGAGGACAGTCTGTTCGCCGAGGGCCTGTTCGCCGAGGGCCTGTTCGCCGATGACGTGGTCCCCGTCGACGAGCCCGGGTCGGCCCCGTCGATCCTGGAGCAGGTGAAGATCGGGCCCGAGGCCGACCAGCTGGTCGGCACCGAGTTCGAACTCGGCGCCGGAGCCCCCGAGCCCGATGTCTCGCTCGGCGCCTTCCTGGAGCGCGTCGCGCTGGTCGCCGACGCCGACCAGATCCCTGATGCGCCCGACGGCGAGAACGCGGGCATGGTCACCCTGATGACCCTGCACACCGCCAAGGGCCTGGAGTTCGACACGGTCTTCCTCGGCGGCATGGAGGACGGGATCTTCCCGCACCAGCGGGCGCTGGCCGACAAGACCGAGCAGGAGGAGGAGCGGCGACTGGCCTACGTCGGTCTGACCCGGGCCCGCAAGCGGCTGTACCTGACCCGGGCGGTCGTCCGGTCCGCCTGGGGTGCGCCACAGCACAATCCGCCCAGCAGGTTCCTGGCGGAGATCCCCGGCGAGCTCATCGACTGGCGGCGTACCGAGGGGGCGGTCACCAGCTGGCGGTCCTCCTCGGCCACCTCCCGGTGGGAACGGGAGCGCGCCAAGGACGAGGCCACCGCGCGGTGGCGCAACACGGTCGGGTTCGGCAGCCCGATGCCCAAGAAGAAGGAGATTCCCAGCCTGGCGCCCGGAGACCGCGTGCTGCACTCGGTGTTCGGGATGGGCAGCGTCGTGGCCACCTCCGGCGCGGGGGAGAACGCCAAGGCCGACGTGGATTTCGGGTCGGCCGGCATCAAGCGGCTCAGCCTGCGCCACGCACCGTTGGAGAAACTCTGATCGGTCGGCTGACTGTGCCCGTCAGACCTCGAACACCGACCAGCAGATGGCGTTCCGTCGCTGCTGATCCTCCAGCACCAGATCTCGGACCTCGGCTGGAAGCCGGTCGCGTTGCCATCGGCACTCCCGCCGCCCGGCGGCGTCCGCGTCGTCTCCCGCTGCGGCCCGGACTGCCTTGATCGCGTACGCGGCGGCGCCCAGATCGTGCTCGGCGACGTGGGCGACGACAGCTGCCTGGCCGGCGGCGTAGGCGGCGAATCGCGCAGCGCCGACAAGCTCCCGCGCCGCTCCCATTGCTTGACCGCCCGCTGCGCGGGTATCCATCATCCCGAGCTCGCTGCGAGCCCAGGCCCGGGCCGCCTCGATGGCCCGGCGAGGTCGCGGGTCATCAGGTCGTACGGATTCGAAGAACGGGAGAACATGCTCGGCGCAGGCCGCCGCCCACAGGGCGAGGAGATGATGATCGGAATCGGTCAGGCTCCCGCCGCGGCGGATCGTGATCAGCCGCGGGTCGCGTTCCTTGGACAGAATCATCAGCCGGGCCGGACGAGCCGCTCAGACGTACAGACCTCAGACATGCAGACCTCAGACGTGCAGAGTTCAGACGTGCAGACCGTGGGCGCCGAACCACGGCGCCGGGTTGACCGCCGAGTAGACATCGCCCGGGGTGACGCCTGCGGGGTAGAGCTCCACGTGGGTGTGCGGGCCGAACGCCCGGCCGGTCATCCCGACGTGGCCGATCAACTGACCGCCGCTGACCTGCTGTCCGCTGCTGACGGCAACCGAGGACATGTGGGCGAAGAGCATCTGCTCGCCGTCGGCGAACTTGATCACCACGTAGTTGCCGGCCCAGCTGCTGGCCGGACCGATCCCGGCGTTGGTCACCACACCGTTGGCGGTCGCGTGGATCGGGGTACCGATCGGTGCAGCGAAATCGATGCCGGTGTGGTAGCGGGCCCAGGATCCGACCTGGCCGAAGGTTGCGGCAATCGTGAACTGGCCCGGATTGACCGGGAGGTGGGCCTGGCCGTCGCCGCTGGAGACGGTGTAGTCACCGCCGGTGGCGGCGTTGCCGCCCGAGCCGGTGTCGCCGGAAGTGGCGGCGCGGCGGGACAGTTCCCGTTCCCGAGCCTGCTTGCTCAGCTTGCTGGACAGCTTCTCGGTCTTGTCGGCGGTCGACTTCAGCGCCTTCGCCCTGGCCTGCGCGGCCGCTTCGGCCTTGGCGTTCTGGTTGCCGGTCTCGATGACTTTGGCATTCGCCTGGGCGTCGCGGCGGGCACCGATGTCCACCGTCCCGTCCAGGGGCTCCCCGCTCTTCCGGTCGCTCGTCCGCCCGTCGGTGAGGGGCTGCCGCTGGGTCGACCGGCTGGTCCCGGTCGTCCGCTGGGATGCCGGGTGGTCAGCCGATTGGCTGACCGAAACACCGGGCGCTGCGCCGCCGGCCGTCTCGTGGGCCCATCCGGTCATGGCGACGCCGCCGGCAACACCGAGGCCGAGCGCGGAGATGGCGAGCGCGGCAAGGCCGTTGCGCAGCCAGCCCCGCTTGTCCTTCTCGATCTCCTCGATGGCTCGGCGGGCACGCGACTGCCGGAAGGCGCCTGATGCGTTCACGCGGAGGCTGCTGAAGCCCTTCAGCGGCGTGTCGCTCTGGCGGCGCGGTTGCGATGGCACGCGGGATGTACTCCTTGGTCGTCGACTGCCGGTGGCGCGGTAATGACCCCTACCGGGCTGCAGGCACCCGAAGACCATAACGGACACATAACGACAACGACAAACCCCTCCGGGGATCTGGGGATAACTTACGGTGTCGTTGAGGATTATCGGGGGTGAATGATTACCGGGTATGAACGCCGATATTGGCGAGCCACGGTAGTGGATCAACCGCCCGATAGACGTCGCCGAATCGGACTCCCGGGGGATAGACCTCGAAATGCAGGTGCGGGCCGAAGGCCCGCCCAGTCTGCCCGACCCGGCCGATGACCTGACCCGCCGTCACCTGTTCCCCGACGGTGGCACCGATCCAGGACATGTGACTGTACATCGTGGTCATGCCGTCGGCGTGTTGGACCGCAACGTGGTTGCCGGACCAGTCGCCGGTGTTCCCGGCGAACACCACGACACCCGCGGCGGCCGCATGGATCGGTTCGCCGTACGGCGCCCGGAAGTCGACACCGGTGTGATAGCTCGACCATGACCCGTACGCCCCGAACCGCGCGCCGATCACCCCGGACGCGATCGGCAGCGCCCCGCCCTGACCATTGCCCGTGCTCGTGGTGGTGGTCGTGGTGGTGGTGCCGGCCGGCAGTTCGAGGGCGTTCGCCGGCGGCTCAAGGCCCTGGGCCCGGCGTTGTTCGGCCTCGGCCCGGGCCGCGGCGAGTGCCTTGCGGACCTCCTCCAGCTTGGCCTTGGCCGCGGCGGCGATCTGCCGGTGCTGGCGTTCGGCGAAGATCCGCGTCTGGTTGTCCTCGGTCTCGCCGGCCTCGTCGACGAGGGCCCGGTGCCGGCTGTCGGCCAGCAGCTGGTAGTTCGTGTCAATGACCGCCTGATGCTCGGAGGCCAGCTCGTAGTGTCGCTGCACCGCGACCAGCCGGGTCTGGGCAGGGGTGTCCAGACGTAGGGTCGGAGCCGATCCGTCCGCCGGGTCGTACACGGCGATCGGCGGGGGACCGGAGGCGGGCTGTTCGGCGGCCTGGGACTTCGTCGGCGCGGTGAGATCGAGACTGGCCGCCACCAGAATGCCGAGGCCGCTGATGATCGCCACCGCGACGACTGCCGAGGCCCAGAGCCTGATCCATCCGGCCATCCCGGAACGCACACCGCTCACCGCAATGGACAGTCGACGAAGTCTGTCCCGTGGTCTTTTCGGTGCGGCTCGTAACACAGCTCTCCTCGGCGATGCCGACGCGTTCCAGTGTTCCACCGTCGCGGGGCATCTGCTGGTCGACCGCGAAGAAATTCCACCGGCCGCGGGGTAACGTCGGTTCCATGGACACAGCGTCGGCCCCGCTGCGGATCGTGGTCGCCAAACCCGGGCTGGACGGCCACGACCGCGGCGCCAAAGTCATCGCCCGGGCGCTCCGTGACGCGGGCATGGAGGTGATCTACACCGGTCTGCACCAGACGCCGGAGCAGATCGTCGCGACTGCCATCGCCGAGGACGCCGACGGCATCGGTCTCTCGGTGCTCTCCGGGGCGCACATGACCCTCTTTGCTCGGGTGATGGAGTTGCTGGAGGAAGCCGAGGCAGGCGACATCGTGGTGTTCGGCGGCGGCATCATCCCCGAGGAGGACCGGGCGCCGCTGGCCGACATGGGCGTGGCGGGCATCTTCACCCCCGGCGCGCGGATGGACGAGATCGTCGACTGGGTACGGACCAACGTCCGGCGGACAGCCTCGCTCTGACGGCAGGCTGCGTCGCACCGTGATCCGCCCGACCCGGTTGCCCGGCCGGGACCCGGCCGGGGCTAGGCTGCGGCTGGTCCAGACGCAAAGACAAGCAGTGGATAACCGGAGGTAGGGCCGTGGATCTGTACGAGTACCAGGCGCGTGATCTGTTCGAGGCCCACGGCGTCCCCGTCCTGCGCGGCATCACCGCGACGACACCGGACGATGCCAGGTCGGCGGCAGCAGAACTCGGCACGCCGGTGGTCGTCGTCAAGGCCCAGGTCAAGACCGGTGGCCGCGGCAAGGCCGGCGGCGTGAAGATCGCCAAGAGCCCGGACGAGGCCGCGGCGCGCGCAGAAGAGATCCTCGGCCTGGACATCAAGGGCCACGTCGTCAAGACACTGATGATCGCCGAGGGCGCCGACATCGTCGAGGAGTACTACTTCTCGGTGCTGTTGGACCGCGCCAACCGGCAGTACCTGGCGATGTGCTCGGTCGAGGGCGGTATGGAGATCGAGCAGCTGGCCGAGGAGCGCCCCGAGGCGCTCGCCCGGGTGCCGGTCGACCCGGTGGTCGGCATCGACGAGGCGAAGGCCCGACAGATCGTCGAGGAGGCCGGCTTCGACGCCGAGACCGGCGCCAAGATCGTCCCGGTGTTGATCAAGCTCTACGACGTCTACGTCAACGAGGACGCCACCCTGGTCGAGGTCAACCCGCTGGTCAAGACCGGCTCCGGCGAGATCATCGCCCTGGACGGCAAGGTCACCCTGGACGACAACGCCGCCTTCCGGCATCCCGACCATGAGGCACTGGTCGACAACGCCGCGACCGATCCGCTCGAGGTCCGGGCCAAGGGGAAGGGCCTCAACTACGTCAAGCTGGACGGCCAGGTCGGCATCATCGGCAACGGCGCCGGCCTGGTGATGAGCACCCTGGACGTCGTCGCGTACGCCGGTGAGGAGATCGCCGCCAAGCCGAAGCCGGCCAACTTCCTGGACATCGGCGGTGGCGCCAGTGCCGAGGTGATGGCCAACGGGCTGGAGATCATCCTCTCCGATGATCAGGTGAAGAGTGTCTTCGTCAACGTCTTCGGTGGCATCACCGCCTGTGACGCGGTGGCCAACGGCATCGTGCAGGCATTCGACCTGCTGGCCAAGCGTGGTGACGAGGTCACCAAGCCGCTGGTGGTACGGCTCGACGGGAACAATGCCGAGGAGGGCCGCAGGATCCTGACAGAGGCGGCGCTGCCCCGACTGGAGCAGGTGGACACCATGGACGGCGCGGCGAAGCGGGCGGCCGAACTCGCCGGCGCGGCGAACTGAACGGGAGCGGACGGCAATGGCAATCTTTCTGAACGCAGACTCCAAGATCATCGTCCAGGGCATGACCGGCTCCGAGGGCCGCAAGCACACCGCCCGGATGCTGGCATCGGGCAGCACCGTGGTCGGTGGCGTCACCCCGGGCAAGGGCGGCCAGAGTGTCGACTTCGACACCGCCGACGGCACCGTGACGCTGCCGGTGTTCGGCTCGGTCGGCGAGGCCAGAGAAGCCACCGACGCGAATGTGACGGTGATCTTCGTGCCGGCGAAGTTCGCCAAGGCGGCCGTCGTCGAGGCGATCGAGGCCGAGATCCCGCTCGCCGTGGTGATCACCGAGGGCATCCCGGTCAAGGACTCCGCAGAGTTCTTCACGCTCAGCAAGGGCTCCAAGACCCGGTTGATCGGCCCGAACTGCCCCGGCCTGATCACCCCCGGCGTCTCCAATGCCGGGATCATCCCGGCGACGATCACCAAGCCCGGCCGGATCGGCCTGGTGTCCAAGTCGGGCACCCTGACCTACCAGATGATGTACGAACTGCGGGACATCGGCTTCTCCACCTGCGTCGGCATCGGCGGGGACCCGGTGATCGGCACCACCCACATCGACGCGCTGCAAGCGTTCCAGGACGATCCCGACACCGACGCGATTGTGATGATCGGCGAGATCGGCGGCGACGCCGAGGAGCGGGCCGCGGACTTCATCAAGGCCCACGTCACCAAGCCGGTGGTCGGCTACGTCGCCGGCTTCACCGCGCCGGAGGGCAAGACGATGGGCCATGCGGGCGCGATCGTGTCCGGCTCGTCGGGCACCGCGGAGGCCAAGAAGGCTGCGCTCGAGGCGGCCGGGGTCAAGGTCGGCAAGACGCCGAGCGAGACCGCGGAGCTGATGCGCAAGATCATGAACGGCTGATCGACCCGAGCCGTGTTGCCGATCCCGGACGCTGTCCGGACCCGGGCGATCAACCAGGGTGCCGAGGCCTGGCTGGCCGGGCTGGATGACGTACTCGCCGGGTTGTGCGCCGGATGGGACGTCCGGCCGGGGTCGGTGATGGGCGGCGGCACGGCAGCACTGGTTGTCGCAGTGACCTGCTCCGACGGAACGCCCGCGGTGATCAAGATCGCTCCGCCGTACGTCGGGTTCCATGATCAGAACCGGCTGCTGGCGGCTGCCGACGGCCGTGGCTATGTCAGGCTGCTGCGCTCGGCGCCCGACGTCCGGGCGATGCTGCTCGAGGGTCTCGGTCCCCGGCTGGAGACGATCGGCGATCCCGGCTTCCGGCTCGACGTGTTGTGGCGACTGCTGCCCGTGGCCTGGCAGGTGCCGGTCGACGACCACCGCGATCAGACCTGGGACAAGGCCGAGGAACTCGCGCGGATGATCGAAGAGCTCTGGCCTGCATTGGGCGGTCCGTGCTCGCGGCGGGTGATCGAGCGGGCGTTGGACTGTGCCGAGCGCAGGGCCGGTGCTGCGCGCCGGGTGGTGGTCCACGGCGACCCGCACCCCGGCAACGCACTGCGGCTGCGGACCAATCGTCCGGGTGCCGTCGCCGGCTACGTGTTCACCGATCCGGACGGTTTCCTCTGCGATCCGGCGTACGACGTCGGCGTCACGCTGCGGGACTGGAGCGCGGAACTGCTTGCCGCCGACGATCCCCGCGAGTGGCTGCGGGTCCGCTGCGTCGCGGCTGCGCGGGAGACCGGCCAGGATCCGCGGTCGATCGAGGATTGGGCGTATCTGGAGCGGGTCAGCAGCGGGTTGTTCGTCTGCCGGGTCGCCGATCCCGAGCAGGGGTCGCGGTTCCTGCAGAGCGCCGAGCTGCTGGCCGGGTAGCCGCGGCTACCCGCACCTGGCTACCGCACCTGGCTGGCGCGTTGCGCGGCCCGGACGGTCACGGTCTCCCACTGGTCGGGGGTCAGATCCCAGTCGGGCGTCCGGGGCAGGAAGGTGTAGACGAGTTTGTTGCCGGCAGCGACGATGCCGACCCGGTACTTCGACGTCTTGTTGGCACTGATCTTCTGGCTCACCAGGGCGACCGAGCCGGAGATCGCCGTCTCCTCCGCACCGGTTCCCGAAACGCCCGAGATCTCGCTGACGTCGGCCGTGGGCAGCCGGTCGGAACAGTTCTTGATGTTCTTGGTGATCAGCTTCGCCTCGTCGGATGCCGCCTTGGCCGATTTCATGGTCAGCGTGATCTGGTCCAGACCGAACGTGTCCGGCATGCCCTTCGGCTTGTCGATCAGCACGTAGCTGCGGGCGGCCCGGCTGTCCGCCGGGATCGTGGTGAAATCGACGTTCTCGCAGCCCGAGGTGACGACATCCGCCGGCGACCCGGGGGAGAGACCGCCCCAGGTTCCGGCGTGGCTGGTCGGAACGGGAATGTCGGCCACTGCCAGGAATCCCGGTTCGTCCCCGGCGACCGGTGGCGGCCCGTCGCCGACCCGGGGATTGCTGGCGCACACCCCGATGGCGGCCGTGCACTGCCGATCGGTGAGCTTGCCGAGCGCTGCTGCTGCCTTGTCCAGATCCGGCCCGGTCTTGGCCTGGGCGAAGTCGACCACGTTGACCAGTCGTCCGGTGCGGTTGGCCACCACCGCCCGATAGGCGTTCTGCGCCGGGTCGTCCAGCAGGATCGCCGTCGCCTGGTCGCCGAGCCCGGAGATCACCCGGGCCGAGGAGATGTAGCTGCCCTTCAGGTTGCATTCGCCCAGCGACTTGGCGATCAACGCGAACGACTCGGTGGCCAGTTCGGCGGACCGGTACGCCGCGGCCAGATGCAGCGCCGCCGGCCCGTTGTCGGATGTGGTGAGCGTACGGACCTGCGCTTCGGCCGGTGTCGGTGCATCGTCCTGCGGTTCGGCCAGACAGGCGGGGACCGGGGAATCCGGCGTGCCGGCCGGTTGGTCGGCGGTCACCTTCCACGACTGGTCGATCACCGCTTTGGCCAGGCTGGGGCTGAGCATCGTGTCGTCGGTGATCATGCTGGTGTCGACGGGAGCCGTGGGGGAGGGCACCGGCGGCTGGGTAGTCGGCGAACTGCGGTGGCTGGACCAGAACAGGTATCCCGCGGTCAACGCGGCGATCAACACCACTGTGATCGCCCCGACGGCCAGGGCAGGACGGCGGCGGTGGGCGTCAACGGCGGAGTCGGCGACGTTCTCGCGGTGGCCGATGTCCGGCCGGTCCGCCCGGTCGACCTCGACTCCGGCCACGCTGTCCCGCAGTTGTTGCAACTCCGCGCGCCGCTCGGCCCGCCGGGAGGCTGCGATCTTCTCCTCGGTCGTCGGCTCATCGGGCGTGCCGGGCTCAGCGGGCTCATCGGGCCTGCCGGGCGCATCGGGCCTGTCGGGCGCATCGGGCTTGTCCGGCCGGGCCCGGCGCGGTCGGTAGTCCCCCTGCTTCTTACCGACCATGCGCGAACGAACTCCCTGCTGACGTGCTGTTTCACCGGGCATCGGGACGGCCTCGCTGTCCGGCGGGCCGCTGGCGGGCCGTTGGGAACTGTACCTGCTCGGGCGTGTCTGTCCCAGATTGCGGCGACCACGGGGGAGCATGGACGGGCCATGGCCTCGCTGCTTTCATCCCGCCGTTCCGGCCGGTCCTCGCGCCGGCAGGGTCCGGACGTACGCCTGACGACGACCCGCGCCGAGGAGACCGAGCCGGAAACGGCGCCGTACGGTCCGCGGTACGGCTGGCAGTTGCTGGCGATCGGCGGAGCGTTGGCGACAGCCGTCGCCGGCTGGATCCTGGTCGCCGGACTGACTGTCGTCGGTTGGCTTGCCGCCGACCCCGGCGACCTCGGCGCGGCAATGCACACCGGAACGAGGTTGTGGCTCTTGGCCAACGGGACACCGGCCGAGCTGGCCGGCGTGCACTGGTCGTTGACACCGTTGGGGATGAGCCTGGTGATCGCCTTCATGATCAGCCGGTTCACCCGGGCGGCGGTCCGGTTCGCCGACCCCGATGACGCGGAGACGGCACGGGTGATCCTCGGCTCGGCCGGGCTGGCCGCCGTCAGCTACGCCGCGATCGTCGCCGCGGTCGGGCTCAGCTCGGGCGCAGAGATCGCCCGCGGAATCGTCGGCGCCGCGGTGCTGGCCGCCGTCGGCGGCCTGTGGGGCGCGGTTCGCGGCGCCGGCGTCCGGCCGACCGCCGACTGGCCGGACTGGGCGCGATCCATCCCGACGGCTGTGGCCGGCGCCGTGGCGGTGCTCGTCCTCGCCGGAATCGCCGTACTGACCGCCGGCATCGTGGTCAATGCGGACCGGGTCGGATCCCTGGCCGGCGGCCTGGGAGCCGGCGTGGTCGGCGGCATCGCCCTGTGGGCGGCCCAGGCGGCGTTCGCCCCCAACATCGTCATCTGGTGCGCCAGCTACGCCCTCGGAGCGGGCTTCCGCATCGGGCAGGGGTCGGTGGTCGCGCCCTCGGACTCCAGCCTCGGGCTGTTGCCGTCGATCCCGGTGCTCGGTGCGCTGCCCGACAGCGGGCCCGGCAGTGTATGGAACCTGCTCTGGCTGCTCTCCGGCGTCGCCGCGGGTGCGGTAGCCGCGGTGCTGGTGGTCCGCCGGCGGCCGGCGGCCCGTCCCGACGAGACCACCCTGGTGGGGGGACTGGCCGCTGTGCTGGCGGCCTTGGTCTTCACCGGTCTGGCCTGGACGACCGGCGGTGATCTCGGCGACGGCCGGCTGGCCGGTGCCGGACCGCGGCTGCTCGAGTTGCTGGTGATGAGCTGCACCCTGCTCGGGCTGTCCGGGATGATCAGCGGCCTACTGCTCGGCGTGATCGGGCTGCTCCGCCGACGCCGCACGGTAGGACAACCCGATCGGTCGATGGAGGAGGACGACACCGTCGCCGTCGACGTCCCGCCGGGCGCCGAGAGCGACACAACACGGATCCCGGTCGGTGCGAAGGGCGGCTCCGGATAGGCTGCCCGGCGTGGCGTTTCGCGTAGTGGTGCTGGTTTCGGGATCCGGGACCCTGCTGCAGTCGTTGATCGACGCGCAGGCCGATCCCGAGTTCGGTGCCAGGATCGTTGCCGTGGGCTCGGACCGTACCGGCATCGAGGGTCTGGAACGGGCCCGGCGGGCCGGCATCCCGACCTTCATTCACCCGCTGAACAAGGGGGCGGATCGCGACCTGTGGGACCGGCAGCTCACCGAACTGGTGGCAGGTCACCACCCGGATCTGGTGGTGTTGGCCGGTTTCATGAAGTTGGTCGGCGCCGCCTTCCTCGAGCGGTTCGGCGGACGGATCATCAACTCCCATCCGGCGCTGCTGCCCTCGTTCCCGGGCATGCACGGTGCCCGCGACGCCCTGGAGTACGGCGTCAGGATCACCGGCTCGACAGTCTTCCTGGTCGATGACGGTGTGGACAGCGGCGTGATCCTCGATCAGGCGGCGGTCCAGGTCCGCGACGACGACACGGCCGAGACGCTGCACGAACGGATCAAGGTCACCGAACGGGAGTTGCTGGTCCGGGTGGTGGAGCGGATGGCCGGCCGCCCCTGGCGGATCGAGGGCCGGAAGGTTCGCTGGGACGCCTGAGATGGGGACCGAGCGCAGGCGGGTGCCGCCGACCACGCCCGCCGAGGTGGCGCCGCTGGCGCTGGTCGTGGCGGGCATGCTCGCGGGCGTGATCGCCGTCGTCCTCGGTCACTGGAGGTTGGGCAGCGTGATCATCGGTGCGGCCCTGACCGTCGGCGGGATCGAACGGTTGGCGCTCAACGAGCGCGCCGGACTGCTCCGGGCCAGGAACCTCCTCTTCGACGTGATCGCGTTGCTCGGCATGGGCATCGCGATCATCGTGTTGGCGATCGTTGTGCCCGACGGCAACCCGGCCCCGTGAGGGCCGGGAGGCTCAGGACGAGGTGCTGGCGATCGCCGCGGCGATCAGCACGATCACGTAGATGAGCACGCCCAGGCCCTGCAGGATCACCGAGATGATGCCGCAGATCCGGCCGGCGTTGACCGTGCCGCGGTTGGTGTACGCGCCCGGGTTGGCGTCGATCTCCCGCAGTGCCCGGTTGCCCATCACCCAGGCCGCGATGCCCAGGCCGAAGCAGATCACGATGCCGAGGATGCCGAAGATCAGGATCATCGTGCCCTGCGGATGTTCCCGGGGTGCTCCCCCGTAGCCGCCGTACGGCTGGGCGGACGATCCGTAGCCCGACGACCCGTACGGCTGTGCTCCGTAGCCGGAGGCCGGCGTCCCGTAACTGGACGGCGTCCCGTATCCCGGCTGCTGCTGTTGCCCGTAGTCCGGTTGTTGACCGTAACCGGGCTGCTGACCGTAGCCGGGCTGCTGACCGTAGCC
>Ga0164242_10001857_pt1 | contig 24742 bp, 22 predicted proteins | sample OricomgcompostMG_FD_108783 | JGI IMG/M metagenome (GOLD analysis project Ga0164242, IMG submission 108783) | Miracle-Growth compost microbial communities from Emeryville, California, USA - Original compost - Miracle growth compost (MG) ...
GCCTCGCTCATTGCTCTACTTTCGCTCCGCGAGCCTCGCTCATTGCTCTACTTTCGCTCCGCGAGCCTCGCTCATTGCTCTACTTTCGCTCCGCGAGCCTCGCTCATGCGACCAACGATACGGACCGAACCTGAACGGGCGCCGACTACAGTCGGGGCGTGGGAGTTCGCGAGGCCGTCTACTCGGTGTACGAACGGCGACTGCAGGCACAGTTGACCGGCCTGCCCGTGCCACACCACATCGCGATCATGATCGACGGCAACCGTCGCTGGGCTCGGGCAGCCGGATTCGACGACGTCAGCCAGGGGCACGTCGTCGGCGCCCGGCACATCGCCGACCTGCTGGGTTGGTGCACCGAGGTGGGCGTTGCGCACGTCACCATCTGGTTGCTCTCCACCGACAACCTGCGGCGTCCGGCGAACGAACTCGAGCCGCTGCTGCAGATCATCACCAGGGTCGCCGAGGAACTTGCCTCCTCCGGGCGGCCGTGGCGGCTGAATGTCGTCGGCGCCCTCGACCTGCTCCCCGCCGACACCGCCGACGCGCTCAAGGCCGCGCAAGAACGGACCCAGGATCGCGACGGCCTTAATGTCAACATCGCGGTCGGGTACGGCGGCCGCCGCGAGATCGCCGACGCGGTCCGCTCGCTGATCACCGAGCACGCGGCCGCGGGCACCTCGATGGAGGAGCTCGCCGAGATCATCGACGTCGACCACATCGCCGACCACCTCTACACCGCCGGCCAGCCCGACCCCGACCTGGTGATCCGCACCAGCGGCGAGCAGCGTCTCTCCGGTTTCCTGCTCTGGCAGTCGGTGCACTCGGAGTTCTATTTCTGTGACGCCCTCTGGCCCGACTTCCGCAAGATCGACTTCCTGCGCGCGCTGCGCGACTTCGGCCTGCGACAGCGCCGCTTCGGCGCCTGAACCGGCTTTCTGCCGCGGGCCTCGAAGACTGCCGGCGTACCGGTCGATAGGGTTCGTGGTAGCGCAGTCATCTGGGAGGGAACCATGACGGAGCACAACGGTCCTGATTTCACTGTCGGCGATCCGATCGAACCGCCGACGGCACCCGCCGCGGTCGACGAGCCGGGCTGGGATCCGCCCGCGCCACGACCCGGCCGGAAGCGGCGGCGCTTGCTGGTGATCGGCGCTCCGATCACGGTCGCGGTGCTCGCCGGGGGCGCATTCGCCGCCGCACAGTTGGTCGGTGCGCTCTCCGGCACGGGCACGCCCGGCCTCGCCTCCGCGCTGCCGTCCAGCACGATCGCCTTCGCCCAGGTGAACCTGGACCCCGACGCCGACCAGAAGATCGCGATGTACGACATCGGCAAGAAGTTCCCGAAGGTCAAGCACGCCGTCACCAAGAACGATCCGGCGCACTCGCTGATCGACTACTTCATCAAGCGGAGCGGCAACGCCGACGACGCCGTCACATGGAACGACATCAAGTCCTGGGCCGGCGTCCGCGTCGGCCTGGCGCTGCTTGCGACGTCCGACGCCAAGCCCTACCCGCTGCTCGCGGTGCAGATCAAGAACGCCGACAAGGCTGCGGCCGGGATCGCGAAGCTGAAGTCGAACGAGGCGGACACGGACGACTTCTTTTACAAGATCGACGGCAAGTACGCGTACGCCTCGGACAGTCAGGCCCATCTGGACGCCGCGATTCAAGACCTCGACACGAACGGCGCACTCGCCGGTACCGCCGCCTTCAAGCCCGCGGCCAAGACCGTCGGCGACGGCGACATCCTCGGCGGCTACGCGAACCTCGCGGCGCTCAAACCGCTCGCCCGGTCCTACGTGGACCAGCTCGCCGACAAGCACTCCGAACTCAACAGCGTCGACGTGGGCGGCGGCTTCGCCTCCAGCGACGGCAGCGAGTGCGCGTCGTCCTCCGCTGACTCGTTCGACGACGCCGACTCCTCCGACGGCAGCGAGTGCGCCTACTCCTCGGACGTGTCGGCCCCGACGTTCGACCCGGCGCAACTGGACAAGACCCTCGATGCGCTCAAGGGCGTCATGTCCCTGCACGTCCAGCTCAACGGCGGCGGTGGACAGCTCAAGGTCGACGGCTTCGGTATCGGCAGCTCCACGGTCGCGGCGGGGACGGCGTCCGGCGTCTTCTCCCTGCCGAGCGACTCGACGATAGGTCTGGGCGCCACCGGACTGAGCACCGTGCTCAAGGCCGAGCTGGGCAACGACGCTCTCGACTCGGTGTTGTCCGGCAGCGGCCTCACCGCGGATGACCTGAGGGGCCTGCTCGGCAACGACGCGGCGTTCAGTCTCGGCGCCAACCTCGGCAGCGACTCGCCCGACTGGGGCGTCATCGTCCACGGCGGCGATGCGGCGAAGGCGAAGGCGTCGTTGAACAAGATCGTGGATCAAGCCGGTGGAGATTTCTCCGGTGCGATCGGTGGTTCCGGCGACACGTACACGATTGCTAGTTCATCGGCGTACGCCGCGAAGCTGGGTTCCGGCAGGCTCGGTGACGACCCGCTGTTCAAGAAGGCGGTGCCGGACGCGCAGGGTTCGCAGGTGATCGCCTTCATCGATATCGGTTCGCTGGTCGTTGCGGACGACGGTGCCAGTGCCGTGGCGCAGCAGTTCTCGGCAGTCGGTGTGACCGCGCGGTCGACCGGCGACAGCATGCACGTCGAACTGACGGTCGTGCTGAAGTAGCTCGATCCGCCGGCCGGACCGAACGGTCACAGCTCGACGGTTCCCTCGACCGAGGCGGCGACCCGCCCGCCGATCCAGATCTGGCCGTCGTCAGTGCGGTCGATCGACACCCGACCGTCTCGCCCGAGTGCCGACCCCTGGGTCGCGAGGTACGGCGGTCTCACCCGGCCGGAGCCGATCAGCCACTGTGCCACCGACGCGTTGAGGCTGCCGGTGACCGGGTCCTCCACCACCTGACCGTTGACGTCGATGAAGGCACGTACCTCGTACGCCGAGGCGAGGTCCGGCTCGTGGAAGCCGACCACGCCGAGCGGGATCGGCGCGGCGGACGGGCGTACCGCGAGCACCGCCTCGGCCGAGGCGAGCAGCACGGCGACCCAGCCGGGTCCGTTGTCCACCCACGCCGCGTCGACGATCTCTGTGCGCGGGACGCCGAGCGCGGACGCGATACGGTCCAGGTCGGCGCCGTCCACGGGGCCGGATCGGATCAACGGGGGCGCGGCGAAGGCGAGCCCGTCCGCCGAGCGCCGGATCTCGACCAGCCCGACACCGCATTCCTGCACGATCACGTCGGCGAGCGCAGGCCCGCCGACGCTGTCCAGCCACACGTGCGCGCTGCCGAGCGTCGGGTGCCCCGCGAACGGCAACTCACCGGAGGGCGTGAAGATCCGCACGCGGTAGTCGGCCTCCGGCCGGACGGGCGGAAGCAGGAACGTCGTCTCGGACAGATTCGTCCAGTTCGCGAAGCGCGCCATCTGCTCCTCGCTCACGCCCTCGGCGTCGAGCACGACCGCGAGTGGGTTGCCGAAGTACGGCACCTCGGTGAAGACGTCGACCTGACTGAACCTGCGCTTCATGCCCTGAGCGTAGGGTGCCGCGCATGCCATTTGACGGGCCGCTGGTGAGCGCCGGTTGGCTGCGCGATCACCTCGACGAGGTGGCGGTCGTGGACGTGCGCTGGTACCTGCAGCTGCCGGGCACCGAGCCCAGGTCGGCACTGGCCGAGTACGAGGCCGGCCACATCCCCGGTGCGATCCACCTCGACATGGACAGCGATCTCTCGGCACCCGCGAGCGCCGCCGCCGGCCGGCACCCGCTGCCGACCGAGGCGGCGTTCGCCGCAACGCTCGGCCGGATGGGCATCGCCGACGGGCAGCCGGTCGTGGCGTACGACGACACCGGCGGAGGACAGGCCGCCCGGCTCTGGTACCTGCTGCACGTGCTCGGCGAACCGGTGGCCGTGCTCGACGGGGGCCTTCCGGCGTGGACGGCCGCCGGGGGCGCGCTGAGCACTGAAATCCCCGTGCCGTACCCGGTGCGACGTGCCGTGCGCGAGTGGCCGGCTGAACGGTTCGTCGACGCCGACCGCCTCACCTGGGCGATCGCCACCGGCACCGCGACCGTCTACGACGCCCGTGCGGCGGACCGGTACGCGGCGGGCGGGCCGATCGACCCGCGACCTGGGCACGTACCGGGCGCGCGGAACCGGCCGTGGCAGGAGAACCTCGGGCCGGACGGCCGGTTCCGCACGCCCGAGACCCTGCGCGCAGCCTTCGACACCGACCGGCCGGTGATCGCTTACTGCGGCTCGGGGGTCACCGCGTGCCACAACCTGCTGGCGCTCGCCGTCGCCGGCATCGAGGACACCGCCCTGTATCCGGGCTCGTGGAGCCAGTGGGGCGCCGATCGCTCGCGCCCGATCGAGGAGGGCCTCGGTGCCGGCTGACACGCGTTGCCCGGTTCACGCCTCGGTCGGCGACACGCCAGCACGCCGTTCCCGGGTAAAGCTGGAGTAGCGACATAGCGTTCGCCTCAGCGGACCGGAGGATCCGGGCCGCCCGGGAGGTCCCTGACCCGTGGTGACAACCAGCGAGTGGGGACCGGTCAGCCCGGCCCTGCGCGTCGTTGCCCGGGGCCGGGCCGGCCGGAACCCACGCAGCGCCGGGCGGCGCGCGCTGATCTTGTCCGCGCCTGCGGGCGCGGGTTGCGCGTATGCCCGACGCGGACACCACCCGCCAGGAGCGACCTCATGACTGCTGCCCAGCCGACTGAGTCCACCACCGCAGTTCGTACGTTCGTCCTCGACACCTCCGTCCTGCTCTCCGACCCAGGGGCGCTCGGACGGTTCGCCGAGCACGAGGTCGTCCTGCCGCTCGTGGTGATCAGCGAACTCGAGGGCAAGCGCCACCACCCCGAACTCGGCTGGTTCGCCCGCCAGACGCTGCGCGTGCTCGACGACCTGCGCATCAAGCACGGCCGCCTCGACTCGGCGGTGCCGATCGGCGCCGACGGTGGCACGCTGCGGGTGGAGCTGAACCACTCCGACATCTCCACGCTCCCGGCGGGTTTCCGCATCGACTCGAACGACTCGCGCATCCTGGCCGTCGCGTTGAACCTGGCCAGCGACGGGTTCGACGTCACCCTCGTCTCCAAGGACATGCCGCTGCGCGTCAAGGCCGCGGCGGTCGGGCTGAAGTCGGACGAATACCGCATGCACCCGGTTGCCGACTCCACCGGCTGGACGGGCATGGCCGAGATCGATGTCGCCGGCTCGACGATCGACAAGCTGTACGACGGCGAGCTGATCGACCTGGTCACGGACCCGGACTTCGACATGGTCAGTGACCAGCCGACGCACACCGGCCTCGTCCTGCACTCCGAGAAGGGTTCGGCGCTCGCCCGGATCACACCCGACAAGCAGGTGCGCCTGGTACGGGGCGACCGCGAGGCGTTCGGCCTGCACGGACGCTCGGCGGAGCAGCGCATCGCCCTGGACCTGCTGCTCGACCCCGAGATCGGCATCGTCTCGCTAGGCGGCCGGGCGGGCACCGGCAAGTCCGCGCTCGCGCTCTGCGCCGGGCTCGAGGCGGTGCTGGAACGGCGGCTGCACAAGAAGGTCGTCGTGTTCCGGCCGCTGTACGCCGTGGGCGGGCAGGACCTCGGCTACCTGCCCGGCAGCGAGGCCGAGAAGATGGGGCCCTGGGCACAGGCCGTCTTCGACACGCTCGGCGCCTTGGTCAGCGGCGAGGTCATGGACGAGGTCATGGACCGCGGCATGCTCGAGGTGCTGCCCCTGACCCACATCCGCGGACGGTCGCTGCACGACGCCTTCGTGATCGTGGACGAGGCGCAGTCGCTGGAGCGCAACGTGCTGCTGACCGTGCTCTCCCGCATCGGGCAGGGCTCTCGCGTGGTGCTCACCCACGACGTGGCGCAGCGGGACAACCTGCGGGTCGGACGCCATGACGGTGTCGCCGCGGTGATCGAGGCCCTGCGCGGCCACCCGCTGTTCGCGCACGTCACGCTGACGCGTTCGGAGCGCTCGCCGATCGCGGCCCTCGTCACCGAGATGCTCGAAGACCTGCCCCTCTGACCCGAGTGGCCACTTCTTGCCCGAGTGGGCCGCTACGGCGGCCCACTCGGGCAGTAACCGGCCACTCGCCGTAGCCGTCGGGCCGTCGGTAGCCCGGTGCGAGATCCTTCACACCGGGTTACCGACGGGTCGCGGATAGGGTCGGGCGGACTACCTGAGGAGGTACCACCCGATGTCTTCGTCCTTTGCGTTCCCGCTGGCGCCCGCCCGCCGTGCCGTGCTCGCCGACCTGCTGCCTGCCGCCGGCGCCCGTGCCGTTGCCCGTGACGCAGCCCTCGTCGCCGCCGGCGCCGGACTGACCGGCCTGGCCGCTCAGGTCTCGATCCACACCTCGATCTCGCCCGTGCCGTTCACGCTGCAGACAGCTGCTGTCCTCGTCACCGGCGCCGCGCTCGGCTCGGTACGCGGCGTGCTGTCGATGCTGCTCTACTTGATCGCCGGTACGGCCGGCGTCCCGTGGTTCGCGAACCACGCGCACGGCTTCAGCGGCCCGTCGGCCGGCTACTTGATCGGCTTCGTCCTGGCCGCCGGCCTCGTCGGCGAGCTGGCGCGGCGCGGTGCGGACCGGCACGTGTTCACCACGGTGCTGCTGATGATCGCCGGCAACATCGTCCTGTACGTCCCAGGCGTGTTCTGGCTCCAGCACGAGAGCGGTATGTCGTGGGGCCAGTCGGTGCACTACGGCGTGACCGTCTTCCTGATCTCGGACGCGCTCAAGCTGGCCGTCGCCGCACTGGCCTTCCCGACGGCCTGGAAGCTCGCCCGCCGCTGACCTGCACGCACCCGGCCCGAAACCCTTCCCGAAAGATCGTTCCGAGGGTTTCCGGCCGGGTGCAGCTGAGTAAAGTGCGCGTATGGCTGCAATGTCACCGACGCGCGCCCAGACCGCCGAACGCGCTCCTGAGACGCTTCCCGAGCAGGTTCGGCCAGCTGCCGCCGAGCTGGCGCCGCGCGGGCTCACCCCGATCGCGGGCCTGGTGCACGGCACGCTTCGCCGTACCGCCCCGGTGGACTCGGTCGACCCGCTCGGTGGCACGGCCGTCGAGCCCGGGATAGCGACCGCGCTCTCCCGACGCCGTGGCAAGGGAGCGCCGCTGAACGGCGAGCTGGCCGCCTCGCTGGGTGAGCACTACGGCACCGACCTGAGCGGCGTACGCGTGCACACCGACCGCGAGGCCGACACCATCTCCCGCTCCGTACAGGCGGTGGCCTTCTCGTACGGCAGCGACGTCTACTTCAGCAACGGCAGCTACTCACCGGCGACGTCCTCCGGTCAGCGTCTGCTGGCGCACGAACTGGCGCACGTCGCCCAGCAGGGCCGCTCGTCGTCCGCCGCAGCCACGTCCGGTCCGATGATCGGGCGGGCGAACGATCCGGCGGAGGCAGAGGCCGACAAGATGGCCGACGGTGCGCTCTCGGCGATCCGCCGGCAGGCCACCCGGACGACTCCGCACGCGCCCGGTCACGTATGCCCCTCCTGCGCCGGAGGCGCCGCGACCCACCGCCGGACCGACCCTGTCCAGCGCTCGACGGTGGGAGCGCTGCGACGTCAGGCCTCGCTCGTCGGAGCGCCGGTCATCCGCCGCGAGGGCTTCTTCGGCAAGCTGTGGAACAAGATCAGCGGCGGAGCGAAGAAGCCCAAGACCGATGACACGAAGACCGAGACCGGTGGCGGTTGGAGCCAGGGCGCGAAGCCGGGTCGTCCGGGTGGTGAGTCGGGTTTCACCCTCGGCGACCGTCCCAAGATCCAGGGACCTCAGCTGCCGGGTCTCGGCGAACGCGGCGATCTCGTCGGCGTGGGCGTCCAGTCGGGCGTGCAGGCCGTCGGCGAGCAGGTGCAGGACGGCAAGGTCGGTTATCCGAAGGACATCACGATCGGCAAGGACAAGATCCGCGTCGAGAGTGCCGACGAGGAGCTCGAAGCCGAGACGATCATCGCCGAGATGCAGACCAAGTACGGCATCACCCTGTCGGGGCAGAAGACGATCGACGGGATCAAGGGCAGCTACGGCGAGGTTCCTGCCGAGGAGCTGCAGAAGCTGAGCACGTCGGTCTGGCAGATGAAGGAACTGCGCGCGTTCCAGTACGCGATGAGCAAGTACGCCCCGATCCTCGGCGAGGATCGCAAAACCTCGACGCTGGCGAAGTTCAAGCAGGGTGTCACGACGATCGGCAAGCTGAAGAACGCGATCGACGAGGACAGCCCGGAGGGCAAGCTGGACGATTCCACGCTCGGCGAGACGTTCAGAGGAACCAGCAACGTGGCGCTGTTCGACAGCATCACCGAGTACGTCAACCCGGCAATCACCGGCGAGGGGCGTAACGCGCCTGACAACGAGACCACCATTCGCAAGACGGCGATCCACGAAATGGCGCACGCGCTCATCGAGCCGCTCTATCTCCAGTCGTTCATCAATGCGTCGAACTACTGGGCGGACTTCGGCAACGTCAAGACCGGCACCAAGCTGGAGAGTCCACCGTCGCCCTACGGGGAGACCTCGGCGGCCGAGGACCTGTGCGAGTCGTTCGGCTTCTACTTCCTCAGCCCGACGGACTTCAAGGCCGCGTGCCCGAAGCGCCACGCCTTCGTGCAGGGCGTCATCAAGGGGTGGAAGCCGGTGGAGAAGAAGCAGGTCATCGACGGGGTCAAGAAGGCGCCCGGGAACGAGAAGCAGGAGGTCGGCGTCGGCACCGGCGGGGGCAAGTCGTGACCTCGCTGACGCAGCTGCTCGGGCTCTCCGGCGCCGACCTGCCGACCGTCCTGGCCGTGACGGGTGCCGACCTGTCGGCTCGGGTGCATGCCTTCGGATATCAGGGGCTGGCCGACGCCGACATCGTCGAGTTCGATGGTGGACGCCTCGCGCTGTCCGGCGACGAGGTGCTGCTCGTACAGGTCAACGCCGCCTACTGGTTTCCCGAAGGGCTGACGAACCAGGATCTCGTCGTAGCGGTCGGTGGGCCCGGTCAGCGGCTGCGCGGCCGGGGTGGAAAGCTGGCCAAGCTGCACGTCGCCGCTGAGCACGGCGTCGCGTGGGAAGAGGTTCAGGGCGAGGTGCGCTACCTGGAGTTCTTCCCGCCGAGCGATGTCGCGACGTACGAGAGGACCGTCTACGCCGAGCCGCCGCGCTTCGTGGAGTGACACCTCCCGAGTGGCCAGTTAAGCGCCGAGTGGGCAGGTATACCTGCCCACTCGCGCTCGGACTGCCCACTCGACGTAGGTACGTGCGTTACGTGCCGGGCTTGGTCATCGACAGGACGTCGAGGACCTCGTCCAGCTTCTCCTCGGTGAGCTTGTCCGGGACGTGCCCCCGCTCGATCACCACGTCCTTGATCGTCTTGCGTTCCTTGATCGCCTGCTTGGCGACCTTGGCGGCCTCGTCGTAGCCGATGTAGTGGTTCAGCGGCGTGACGATCATGGGCGTGCCCTCGGCGTTCATGCGGCACTGCTCCTCGTTCGCCTCGATGCCGTCGACGCAGCGGTCGGCGAAGACCCGGCTCACGTTGGCGATCAGGCGGATCGACTCGAGCACGTTGCGGGCCATCATCGGCAGGAAGACGTTCAGCTCGAACGCGCCCGCCGCGCCGCCCCACGCCACCGCGGCGTCGTTGCCCACGACCTGCGCGACAACCTGGGTCACCGACTCGCAGAGCACGGGGTTGACCTTGCCCGGCATGATCGAACTGCCCGGCTGCAGGTCCGGGATGAAGATCTCCGACAGCCCGGTGCGCGGGCCAGAGCCCATCCACCGGATGTCGTTGGCGATCTTGTTCAGGCCGACCGCGATCGTGCGCAGCGCGCCCGAGAGTTCCACCAGTCCGTCGCGTGCGGCGTTGGCCTCGAAGTGGTTGCGCGCCTCGGTCAGTGGCAGACCGGTCTCGGAGGCGATCAGCGCGATCACCTCACCGGCGAAACCGGCCGGGGCGTTGATGCCGGTGCCCACGGCCGTACCGCCGAGCGGCAGTTCGGCCACGCGCGGCAGCACCGCCTGCAGTCGCTCCACGCCGTAGCGCACCTGCGCGGCGTACCCACCGAACTCCTGGCCGAGCGTCACCGGGGTGGCGTCCATGAGGTGCGTACGCCCGGCCTTGACGACGGTGGCGAACTGCGCGGCCTTGCGCTCGAGGGACTCGGCGAGGTGGCCGAGCGCCGGGACGAGGTCGTTGAGAGTCGCCTTGGTGGCCGCGACGTGGATCGCGGACGGGAACTGGTCGTTTGAACTCAGCGGGTCGTTGACGTCGTCGTTCGGGTGAACGCTTGCGCCGAGCCTCTCGGCGGCGAGCGTGGCCAGCACCTCGTTGGTGTTCATGTTCGACGAGGTGCCCGAGCCGGTCTGGAAGACGTCGATCGGGAACTCGCCGTCCCAGTCGCCGCGGGCGACCTCGACCGACGCGGCGTGAATGGCCTCGGCCTTGGTGGCGTCGAGCAGACCGCGCTTGGCGCGCACGCGCGCACCGGCACCCTTGATCAGGGCCAGGCCCGCGATCAGTTCGCGCTCGATCGTCTGCCCGGAGATCGGGAAGTTCTCGACCGCACGCTGAGTCTGGGCCCGCCACTTGGCGTTCACCGGGACCTTGACGTCACCCATCGAATCCTTCTCGATGCGGTACTCCTGCTCCGCCACTACACGCTCCTTCGAGGCTCGGTTCGCCGAGGCTGCCCCCGGTCCCCCGAGCCTAGGACCGCGGTCTCACTCGGAGTTCGCGGGGTCGGCCATCCCATAGCCCAACTGCTGGGCGGTGAGCCGGGCGCCCTCGTCGACCGGCGCCGCGAGGACGGCCGTGCCGTACGCGCAGATCTCGGTCCAGGTCTCGCCGAGCTCGGTGGTATCGAAGCGCATGCACACCACCGCGTTGCCGCCCTTCTCGCGGGCGGCCTCGAGCAGGCGTCCCATCGCCTCGTTGCGGCTCTCGGCGAGGTTCTTGGTCATGCCCTGCAGCTCGCCGCCGAACATCGACTTGAACCCCGCGCCGAGCTGCGAGAACGCGTTGCGCGAGCGCACGGTCAGGCCGAAGACCTCGCCGCAGACGCGCTGGATCTGCCAGCCCGGCAGGTCGTTCGTGGTGGTGACGAGCATGGCGCAGCCTCCGCGGGGGGCTAGTTGCGGTCGAAGTCGATCGCAGAGTACGCGCGGAGCTTGCCGAGCTGGTGCAGGGACGTGATTATGCGCGTCGTGCCGGACTTGGAGCGCATCACGATCGACTCGGTCTGCACGGAGTCCTGGTAATAGCGCACGCCACGCAGCAGTTCACCGTCAGTGATGCCGGTCGCGCAGAAGAAGATGTCATCGCCGCGGACCAGGTCACGCGTGGTGAGCACCCGGTCGAGGTCGTGGCCGGCGTCGATCGCCCGCTGCCGCTCATCGTCGTCCCGCGGCCAGAGCTTGGCCTGGATCTCGCCACCCATGCAGCGCAGCGCAGCTGCGGCGATGATGCCCTCGGGCGTACCGCCGACACCCAGCAGCAGATCGACGCCGGTGCCGACGCGGGCCGCGGCGATCGCACCGGCGACGTCGCCGTCGCTGATGAACTTGATCCGTGCGCGGGCCTCCCGCACCTCGTGCACCAGGCTCTCGTGTCGCGGACGGTCCAGGATGCAGACCGTGACGTCCTCCGGGCTGCCGCCCTTGGCCTTCGCGACCCGGCGGATGTTCTCGGCGACCGGAGCGGTGATGTCGATGACACCCGCGGCCTCGGGACCGGTGGCGATCTTCTCCATGTAGAACACCGCGGACGGGTCGAACATCGAGCCGCGCTCGGCCACGGCGATGACGGCGATGGCGTTGGCCATGCCCTTGCTCATCAGCGTGGTGCCGTCGATCGGATCGACCGCCACGTCGCACAGCGGGCCCGTGCCGTCGCCGACCTCCTCGCCGTTGAACAGCATCGGGGCCTCGTCCTTCTCGCCCTCACCGATCACGACGACGCCGCGCATCGAGACGGTGCCGATCAGGGTGCGCATCGCGTCGACGGCCGCGCCGTCCCCGCCGTTCTTGTCGCCCCGCCCGACCCAGCGGCCGGCTGCCATCGCGGCGGCCTCGGTGACGCGTACCAGTTCGAGCGCGAGATTGCGGTCCGGAGCCGGCTTACGCACGGCGAGAGCGGGGGGGAGCGTGTCGGGGTCGGTCATGGCGGGGGCCCTTCCACTCGGTGATGCGGCCGATTCTTTCAGACGCCGCGTACGGGTCGGGCGGGTGTTGATCAGAGAGCGCTCTCAGGATCAGGTCGGTCGCCGCGCGCCTCATCGTGTGCCTTGATCGCCTCGTCCAGCTTCTCGCTGGCGCCCTTGAGCCATCGCGCGCAGATATCGGCGAGTGCCTCGCCGCGCTCCCAGAGCGCCAGCGACTCCTCCAGGCTCTGCCCACCGGACTCGAGCTTGCCGACGATCTCGCGCAGTTCGCCGCGCGCCGCCTCGTAATTCGCCGGGAAGTCCTCGCCCATAGGAGGACCCTAGCGGCCGGTGGTGGGGACGGGTCACCGGCTGCGGAGGGAGTGCCGGGGTCGGTGCACGCGCTGAGGTGAGCAGAGCCCGATAGGCGCCGAAGCCGGCCCGGTCAGGTACGTGCGACGTGGAATTCGCCAGCGGCGACGCGAACGCGCAGTGTGCCCTCGGCCTGCTCGGGATCACGCACCACGGATCCGCTCGCGGTCGTGATCACCGCGTAGCCGCGGTCGAGGGTCGCCTGCGGCGAGAGGGACCGGATGCGGGCGCGCACGTGTTCGAGGTCATCGCCGGCGCGGGCGAGGAGAGCGACGGTGCATCGTGTGGCGCGGGCGCGCCACTGCTCGATTTCGCCGGCGTCGCGGGACAGCCGTGTGTGCAGGGTGGTGCGCATCCGTTCGGGCAGGGCCTCCATCAGGGACGTCTCGGCGTCCAGCCTGCGGTGGGCGGCGGCACGCGCGCGGCGGCGCAGCTCGTCCAGCGCACCGAGTTCGGCGGTCAGGTCGGGGACGATCCGCTTGGCCGCGTCGGTCGGCGTGGACGCCGCGAAGTCTGCGATGTGGTCGAGCAACGGGACGTCGCTCTCGTGCCCGATCGCGGAAACGACCGGCGTGAGCGCCGCGGCGACCGCCCGCAGCAGTGACTCGGAGCTGAACGGCAGTAGATCCTCGACGCTGCCACCGCCGCGCGCGATGACGATCACGTCGATCGTGGGGTCGGCGTCCAACCGCTGCAGCGCCTCGGTGACCTCGCCTGCCGCGGACGGCCCCTGCGTGGCTACGTTCTCGATGCGGAACCTCGCGCCGGGTAGGCGGCGGCGGGCGTTCTCGACGACGTCGCGCTCGGCCGCGCTGGCCCTGCCGGTGATCAGGCCGATCGTCCGCGGAAGGAACGGCAGCGGCTGCTTGCGGTCGGCGGCGAAGAGCCCCTCACGGGCGAGCCTCTCGCGCAGCTGGTTCAGCTGGGCGAGCAGTTCGCCGAGTCCGACCTGGCGCAGCTCGAGCGCCCGCAGGCTCAGGGTCCCGCGCTCGACCCAGAAGTCGGGCCGGGCGCGGATGACGACGCGGCTGCCCTCGGCGACATCTGGGGACAGGACGCCGCGCGGGCACGTCACCGACAGCGAGATGTTGGCGTCCGGGTCACGCAGCGTGAGGAACTGTGTGGCCATGCCAGGACGCCGCGACAGCTGCGCGATCTGCCCGTCCACCCAGATCTCGCCGAGTCGCCCGATCCAGTCACCGATCTTCTGCGCGACGACCCGTACCGGCCAGGGCTCGTCGAAGGACTTGCCGGTCGGCACGGGCTACTCGTCCTTGTCCTCGTCGGCTTCGACCTCGTCCTCGTCCTCGTCTTCGTCGAAGATCACGGTGTCGAACTTGGACGGAGCCGGCGCGTCCCGCCCCGATACGTCCTCGACCAGCGTGATGGAGGCGCGCTCCTCGGCGTCCGCCTCGTCGTCGAAGCTTGCCCAGGCCGGCGGCTCGTCGGTGACGCTCGGGCGGCTCAGCAGGGCGTCCCCACGCGCCACGAGGTCGGCGTACCGCTGCTGCGCCTTGAGCGAGTACTGCAGCGCGGTGCTCATCGCGGCCGTCGGCAGTTCGACCGCCTTGTCCGGCAAGGTGCGGATGCCCTCGACGGCAGAGGCGGCCAGGCCCAGCGCGGCGCGCAGCGGGGACGGGATGCTCGGCATGTGTCTAGCGTGCCGCATCAGCGCGGTCCGTACCATTGCTGGCGTGACTTCCAACGCTTCCGCCCGCAAGGTTCTGCTCGCCAAGCCGCGTGGTTACTGCGCCGGCGTCGACCGAGCCGTGCAGACCGTCGAGAAGGCGCTGGACCACTACGGCGCACCGGTCTACGTGCGACGTCAGATCGTGCACAACCTGCACGTCGTGAAGTCGCTCGAGGAACGCGGCGCGATCTTCGTCGAGGAGAACGCCGAGGTACCGGAGGGTGCGGTCGTCGTCTTCTCCGCGCACGGTGTGGCACCGGAGGTGCACGAGCAGGCCGTCACGCGGCAGCTCACCACGATCGATGCGACCTGCCCGCTGGTGACCAAGGTCCACCAGGAGGTGCGCCGTTTCGCGGGCGAGGACTACGACATCCTGCTGATCGGCCACGAGGGGCACGAGGAGGTCGTCGGCACGTCCGGCGAGGCGCCGGAGCGGATCACGCTCGTCGACGGGCCCGAGGCCGTGGACTCCTTGGAGGTGCCCCGCCCGGACAAGCTGATCTGGCTGTCGCAGACGACGCTGTCGGTCGACGAGACGATGCAGACGGTGGACGCGTTGAAGCAGAAGTTCCCGCTGCTGCAGTCCCCGCCATCTGACGACATCTGCTACGCCACGCAGAACCGGCAGGCCGCGGTGAAGCGGATCGCGCCGCAGGTCGAACTGTTCCTGGTGGTCGGCTCGTCCAACTCGTCCAACTCGGTACGCATGGTCGAGGTCGCGCTCGCGGCCGGTGCGGGGCAGGCGTACCTGGTCGAGAACGCCGAGGCGATCGATGCCGAGTGGCTGGCGGGCGTGACGACCGTCGGCCTGTCCTCCGGCGCTTCGGTACCGGAGGTGCTGGTGCAGGGTGTGCTGTCCTGGCTCGCGCAGCACGGCTACGGCGAGGTGGAAGAGGTGCTCGATGCCGACGAGCACACGACCTTCGCGTTGCCGAAGGAGCTGCGCAAGGCCATGCGCTGACAAGCCCGGTCGAGTCGGGCCGCGCGGAGCTATTTGTGGGTGATTAGCCGCAGGCCGGCGATCACCAGCACGACGGCGGTCGCCGCGGCCAGCGCCGGAAAGCCGTAGACCAGCCAGTTGGCGGCCACGTCGTAGAGCGCCTTGCGGTTGCTCAGGCCACCCGAGCGGATGATCAACAGGATGATCGAACCGGCCGCATAGACCAGCGGCGGGGCGATGATCACCGGGAAGATCCCGGAGCGGCGCACCAGCACGACCGCGACGAGGGCGGCGACGACGATGCCGATGTTCAGACCGCCCTTGGCCGAGCTGCCGCGGGCGAGGTCGATGATGCAGCCGATCGCCGCGATGCCGATCATGATCGCGACGGCCAGCGATGCGGAGAATCCGCGCTGGGCAGTCGAGAAGCCACCGTCACCGAACGCCTGCTGGCGCCACTGCGCGGTATCCCCGGCGCCTGGAGCGGGTGTCGGCGCCGGCCTCGCCTGTGCGGCGGCGGAGGGCCGACGGGTGCGGCGCGGCTCGGGAACCGGCGTGCTGAAATCAGGGGCAGCCGACGTCGATCGGACGGTGGTGGCCTGGCCCCACCCGTCGTCGTCGTTACTGCGTGAATTCACGGGCCTCACCGTACCGTTCGATGATCCCCTTCGGCCGCGACACTCGCCGCGCTCACAGAACCTCGGTCAGGCGCTCGCCCCCCGATCCGGCCGGCGTGCGGGGAACGGCGTCCGTCAGCGGCGGCAGCGGGGCGATCGACGTGTCAGGACCAACTACGCCCAGCGACTGCAGCTGTCGCGCCTTGGTGAGTACGCGCCGCTCCAGCGAACCCATGGCGTCGTTGTACGCATCGACCGCCCCTGAAAGACTCCTACCCAATTTGGCGAAGTGTCCGCCGAGGGTGGCCAGGCGCTCGTAGAGTTCCTTGCCGAGCCGGTGTACCTCATCGGCGTTCGACGCGAGTTCCCGCTGCCGCCAGGTGTAGGCGACCGTGCGCAGCAGGGCCACGAGCGTGGACGGCGTCGCGAGCACGACGTTGCATTCGAAGGCGTGCTCGAGCAGGGCCGGGTCCTGGGCGAGTGCCGCGTCCAGGAAGGCATCGGCAGGCACGAAGCACACGACGAACTCGGGGGTCGGGGCGAACCCGGACCAGTACTCCTTGGCGGCGAGTTGGTCGACGTGCCTGCGCAGCGCGCGGGCGTGTGCCTTGAGCCGGGCGTCCCTCACCGGCTCGTCGTGGGCCTCGCTCGCCTCGAGGTATGCGTTGAAGGCAACCTTCGAGTCGACCAGCAGCGTGCGGCCATTGGTCAGGCGCACCACCAGGTCTGGACGCAGCCAGCCATCGGGCCCGGCGGCGTTCACCTGTTCGTCGAAGTCGATGTGCTCGGTCATTCCCGCGGCCTCGACCACGCGACGCAGCTGCATCTCGCCCCAGCGGCCGCGTACCTGTGGCGCCCGCAGGGCCGTGACCAGCTGGTTCGTCTCGGTGCGCACCCGCTCGGAGCTGCGGCGCATCTCGTCCACCTGCACTCGCAGGGCGACGTCGGACTCGAGGCGCCCGCGCTCGACCTCGCCCAGCTGGTCACGCACCGCGGTCAGCGAGTCGCGCAGCGGGGCCACGAGATCGACCAGATCGGTGCCTCGTAGCAGCAGTTGCTCGCGGGACCGGGCGGCGTACGTGGCGAGCGCCCAGCCTGCGGCCAGCCCCACGACGAGGCCGAGGATCAGCAGCAGAACGTCCATGGTCACAGGGTGGCCCGCGGGTCTGACAAAATTGATTCCCGTGTCAACCGGAGCAGACGCTCGCCGCCGCGCGGGCCAGACCATGGGTCAGGTTTAAGTTCGCATGTCTCTCACCATCGGCATTGTCGGCCTGCCCAACGTCGGAAAGTCGACGCTGTTCAACGCACTGACCAAGAACGACGTTCTGGCCGCGAACTACCCGTTCGCGACGATCGACCCCAATGTCGGGGTGGTCGGCGTCCCCGATCCGCGGCTCGAGAAGCTCGCCGAGATCTTCGCCTCCGAGCGGGTCATCCCGGCGACGGTCAGCTTCGTCGACATCGCCGGCATCGTGCGCGGAGCATCCGAGGGCGCGGGCCTGGGCAACAAGTTCCTGGCCAATATCCGCGAGGCGGACGCCATCTGTCAGGTCATCCGCGTCTTCACCGATCCTGATGTCGTGCACGTCGACGGCAAGGTCTCGCCGAAGGACGACATCGAGACGATCAACACCGAGCTGATCCTCGCCGACCTGCAGACCATCGAGAAGGCGCTGCCGCGGCTGCAGAAGGAAGCGCGGACCGACAAGTCGAAGTCGGACGCGGTCGCGGCCGCCGAGGCCGCCTCGGCCGTGCTCGAGCAGGGGACGACCGTCTTCGCGTCCGGCCTGGACCCGGAGCCGCTGCGCGAGCTGCACCTGCTCACCGCCAAGCCGTTCCTCTACGTCTTCAACGTCGATCCGGACGAACTCGGCAACACGGCTCTGCAGGACGAGATGCGTGCGCTGATCGCGCCGGCCGAGGCGATCTTCCTGGATGCCAAGACCGAGTCCGAGCTGATCGAGTTGGACGCCGAGGAGGCCCTTGAGCTGCTGCAGTCGATGGGGCAGACCGAGTCCGGCATCGACCAGCTCGCGCGGGTGGGCTTCAACACCCTCGGGCTGCAGACGTATCTCACCGCGGGCCCGAAGGAGGCGCGCGCCTGGACTATCCCGGTCGGGGCGACCGCCCCGCAGGCGGCCGGCGTCATCCACACCGACTTCGAGCGCGGCTTCATCAAGGCCCAGGTGATCTCCTTCGACGACCTCGTCGCCACCGGGTCGGAGCAGAAGGCCAAGGAGGCCGGCAAGGTCCGCATGGAGGGCAAGGACTACGTCATGCGCGACGGCGACGTGGTGGAGTTCCGCTTCAACGTCTGATCCGTAGGCTGTCGGCATGCCGGCCCCGAAGCGGATCAACCTCGAGGACTACTACGAGCAGCTGCCCGAGATCGCGCGTGCCCACCTGCGTGAGCTGCAAAGGCTCTGCCGGGAGAACCTGCCGAAGGCGCAGGAGGTGCTGCACTGGAACAGCCCGGCGTTCGTGCAGGACGGCGTGCGGCTGATCATGCTGCAGGCGTTCAAGGGGCACTGCTCGCTGCGCTTCCCGACCCGGCAGTTCGCCGAGCAGAAGGCGGCGGTGGAAGCAGCCGGGTACGAGGCGGGCGAGGGCTTCATCAAGCTGCCGTACGACCGGGATCTGCCGACCGCCCTGCTGAAGAAGCTGATCAAGGCGCGGCTGCAGGAGTACGAGACCACCGGCGCCAAGTGGACCTGACGGAGACCTGTGGGCGGGATCAGGTGCTGCCGCGGGTGATGTAGGACTCGAGCACGGCGCGGTCCTGTTCGAGCTGGCGGATCTTGCCGGCGACGACGTCGCCGATCGAGACGATGCCGACGAGGTGGTCTGCGTCGATCACCGGCATGTGCCGGATGCGCCGCTCGGTCATGGTCTCGGCGACCTCGTCCACCGAGTCGTACGGTGCGCAGCCGACGACGCTACGGGTCATGATCGCGCTGACCGGCCAGTCCAGGACGGCGTGCGAGTGCTTGTGCATCGCCCGCGCGATGTCGCGTTCGGAGACGATGCCGCAGATCGTGCCGTGTTCGTCGCGGACGATCACGGCGCCGATCCCGTGCGCGGCCAGCGTCGCGAGCAGCGCGGTGACTGCGGTGTCGGGTCCGGCGGTGATGACCCTGGGCCGTACGCCGCCGGCCTGTTCGGTCTTGTGCCGCAGGATGTCGGAGATCTTCATAACGGCCACCTCGCTGTGTGCCACCGTTGGCGGTGGTCTGATCCGTTATCCGCCGATGCCGCGCCGGGTGCAAGGCGACATGCGCGGTCAGCGGAAGTCGCGCGAGCTGGTCCGCACCCCCAGTGCCAACCGTTCGATCTTCTCGGCCAGCACGTTGACCACGCCGTCCTCGGTGCGTTCGAGTATCCCGCGGATCATCAGTCCGCCCGCGTCGCGGGCCACCCGGCGATGCCGTGCCCACACTGTCTCGGGCACGATCACGTTCACCATCCCCGTCTCGTCCTCGAGGTTGAGGAAGGTGACTCCGCCAGCCGTGGACGGCCGCTGCCGGTGCGTCACCACGCCCCCGACCCATATCCGGGAGCGGTCGTCCACGCCGGCCAGCCGGACTGCGGGGATGATTCCCAACGCCTCCAGCTTCGGGCGGATCAACGCGGTCGGGTACGTCGTGGTGGTGACGCCGGTGGCCCACACGTCGGCGATCAACTGCTCGGTCCCGTCCATCGCCGGGATCCCGGCCGGTACCCCGGCGGAGAGATCGACATCGAGCTGGCCGGGCCGGGACCCCGCCGCGGCACCCGCGCCCCAGAGTGCCTCGCGCCGACCCGCGCCGAACCCATCCAGGGCCCCGGCGGTGGCCAGCGCCTCGAGCTGCTCTGTGGTCAGACCGACCCGGCGGGACAGGTCGGTCATCGACTCGTACGGGCGCCCCTCGCGCTCGGCGGCGATGCGCTCGGCCACGTCCTGGCCGATCGTGCGGACGGAGGCCAGCCCCATGCGTACCGCCGGCTGCGCCGGTGAGTCGCCGCAGGCGCACTGCGGTGGCCCCGAGCCGGCTTCCAGCGAGGCGCCGGCGAGGGAGTGCCCGAGCGAGGGAGGCCGCACCACGATGCCGTGCCGGCGGGCATCCTGCACCAGCGACTGCGGCGAGTAGAACCCCATCGGCTGGGCGTTGAGCAGCGCGGCGCAGAACGCCGCGGGGTAGTGCCGCTTCAACCAGCTCGACGCGTACACCAGCAGCGCGAAGCTGATCGCGTGGCTCTCGGCAAACCCGAACGAGGAGAACGCCTCGATCCGGTTGTAGATCATGTCGGCAAGCTCACCGGTGATCCCGTTGGCGGCCATTCCGTCGTAGAGCTTCTGCTCCATCGCCGCGATCGACTCGAGGCCCCGTTTGGAGCCCATAGCCCGGCGCAGCTGGTCGGCGTCGGCACGGGTGAAGCCGGCCACGTCGATCGCGAGTTCCATCAGCTGCTCCTGGAACAGTGGAATTCCCTTCGTACGGTGAAGGGCTTTCTCCATCAGGGGGTGCGGCGCAGTACTCGGTTCGAGGCCCTTGCAGCGGCGGATGTACGGGTGCACTGCGTCGCCCTGGATCGGTCCGGGCCGAATCAGCGCGACCTCGATGGCCAGGTCGTAGAGCGAGCGCGGTTTGAGCCGCGGCAGCGTGCCGAGCTGGGCGCGCGACTCGACCTGGAACACCCCGATCGCGTCGGCGCGGCCGAGCATGTCGTAGACGCACTTGCGTTCCTTCGGCAGCGAGGCGAGGTCCCACGTGTCGCCGTGCCACTCCGCGACGAGGTCGAAGCAGCCGTGCAGCGCCGAGAGCATCCCGAGGCCGAGCAGGTCGAACTTCACCAGGCCCGCCTCGGCGCAGTCGTCCTTGTCCCACTGCAGCACCGTTCTGGTCGGGATCCCCTTCGGTGCGAAGCGGCCCCACTCGACGGGGCAGACCTCCAGCACCGGGCGGTCGCAGATCACCATGCCGCCGGAGTGGATGCCCAGGTGTCGCGGCGCCCCCTGTAACTGTGCCGCGAGCTCCGACACCGTCGGCGGAATCTCGGGGATCGCGTCGCCGGACCAGTGATAGAGGTCGGCCTCCTTGCTCCACGCGTCCTGCTGGCCGGGGGAGTGGCCGAGGGCACGCGCCACGTCGCGTACCGCCGACCGTGGCCGGTAGCTGATCACGTTCGCGACCTGCGCGGCGTGCTCGCGGCCGTACCGGTCGTAGACGTGCGCGATCACCTCCTCGCGGCGTCCGGACTCGATGTCGATGTCGATGTCCGGCGGCTCGCCGCGTTCGGGGCCGAGGAAGCGCTCGAACATCAACTCGCTGGGTAGTTCCAGCCCGATCGGGTCGACGGCGGTGACCCCGAGGGCGTAACAGACCGCGGAGTTCGCCGCCGAACCACGGCCCTGAGCGAGAATCCCCTTCTGCCGGCAGAACTCCGCGATCTCCCACACGATCAGGAAGTAGCCGGGGAAGTTGCGTCCTTCGATGATGTCCAGTTCGTAGTCGATACGTTCGCGTGCACGCTGCTGCTTCTCGGCGGCGAACCTGCGCGGGACGGCGTCGTGGGCCACGCGCCGCAGCAGGCTCCTCTCATCCGGATGGCCGTCCAGGTCTGGGAACGGCGGCAGCTCGGGGCGTACCAGCTCGAGGTCGAAGGCGATCTGTCTGCCGAGTCGGGAGGCGGCCTCGACCACGCCCGGGTACGCCGCGAAGCGCGCGGCCATCTCGTCGCCGCTGCGCAGGTGCCCCGTCGATGCGGCACTCGCGGGCAGCCAGCCGTCCAGCTCGTCCAGGCTGCGCCGGGCGCGGATCGCGGCCACGGTCATGGCGAGCCGGCGACGCGAGGGCACGTGGAAGTGCGCACCGGTCGTGGCGACGGCGGTGAGCCCGAACTCGCGGGCCAAGTCGGTGAGCACGGCGTACCGCTCGTCGGCCAGCGGGTCGAGGTCGTAGGTCAGCTCGACGGCGATGTTGTCCCGCCCGAACCGCCCGACGAGCTCGGCCAGCACGCGTCGGGCGGCAGCGGTGCCGCTGGTGTCGAGCGCGCGGCGTACTGCTCCCTTGCGGCATCCGGTGAGCACGAGCCAGTCGTCGCGTCCCAACTCGGCCAGCTGGTCGAGGTCGTACGCCGGGTGACCCTTCGCCCCGCCGCGCAGCTGCGCCTGCCCGATCGCCCGGCACAGCCGCCGGTACCCATCCGGTCCCCGGGCCAGCACCAGCAGGTGATCGCCGGCCGGGTCGGGCACGGCGCCGCGCGCGCTGACCTGCGCCTGCGAGCGCGTGCGCGGCGGCGGGGCTGATCCTTTCGCGCCGCTAACCAGTGTCGCGGCGATGTTCAGCTCGGCCCCGTACCCGACCGGCAGCCCGACCTGCCGCGCCGCCGTCAGCAACTGCACGATGCCGTACATCCCGTCGTGGTCGGTCAGCGTGAGCGACTCCAGGCCGAGCCGGTACGCCTCCTCGACCAGCTCATGCGGCGAACTCGCGCCGTCCAGGAAGCTGTACGCGGAGTGTGCGTGCAGCTCGGCGTACGGGGTGCGCGAGACGCCCCTGGGCAGCTCGTCCGGCGGTCGATACGGCTCGCGGTGGTGCGAGCGCGGCGTGTCCCTGGGGTCGGGCAACGTGCGTCCGGAGAGCGTTCGCTCGAGCTCACGCCACGGCATCGGCGGATTGTTGAAGCCCATCAGTCGCCCCGGCTCTCAGTCATAGAGCGCCTCCACGACCCAGCGGCTCCCCTCGCCGGCGAGCAGGTACGCCCGCCCGCGCACGTCCACGACCTGGCATCGCACTACCCGTCGCGCGTGCTCGGCCGACCACCACCGCTCGTCCACGGGCCAGGGGCCGGCCCACGCGGTGACCGCGACGGGGCGTTCGTCCCCGAGGGCGAAGCGCGCGGGCGGGTGGGGCACGGCGCCGCGGTCGGTGATCACGACCGGGGCCCCGTTCGCGTCGAGCACGCGAGCCGGTCGTGGCGGATCGAGCAGGACCGATGGCGCGGGGGGCGGCAGCCTGCCGGGCCAGGGCTGTTCGGGGGAGTGCACCAGCATGGAGTCATCGCCCCCGCGTTCTCGGTGGGGCTCGTAAACGTCGCCCCCGCGTTCTCGGTGGGGCTCGTAAACGTCGCCCCCGCGCTTTCGGTGGGGCTCGTAAACGTCGCCCCCGCGTTCTCGGTGGGGCTCGTAAACGTCGCCCCACGGCACGAGCGTCGTCCGGGATGCCGGATCGCGGCCGCCACTGAGCGCCGGACGCAGCACTGACCCGTGCCCGAGCAGCGTCTGCACACGGGACAGCGCCCGGGCCGCCCGCTCGTCGCCGTCGCCCGCGCCGCCCCACAGCGCCTGCTGGTGCGCACCGGTGGGCACCGTGTCGATCGGGATGAGCCGTAGCCGTACCACCCCGGCGGTCGGCGTCCCGGACGAGAGCCAGCCGGTGAGCTGCCAGCGAACCCGGTCGAGCACGTCCACAGCGGACAGGACGCCGGTGTGCCGCCACTGGCGTACCGCCTCCTCGCCGTTCTCGGTGATCACCTCCAGCTCGAAGCAGGTGCAGGCCAGGCCGTACGCCGCGAGGCCCCCGACGAACCGCTCGGCGCTCTCGCGGGCGCTGAACGCGATGGCGTCGACCCGGTCGAGCGCGGGTTCGAGAGTGAGCTCGACGGACAGCTCGGCCGGTGGGCGGCGGGCGGCTACGGGGCGGTCGTCGCGGCCGCCGGCCTGCCGGTGCGCCCAGGCCCCGGAGGGTCCGAAGCGGGCCTGCACGTCACGGGCATCCAGTGCGGCGAAGGCGCCGAGCGTGCGCAGCCCGAGCCGCCGCAGCAGGTTGACGAGATCCGGGGCGTCCAGGGTCTCGATCGGCAGGTCGGCGAGGAAGCGGTCGGACTCGCCGGCCGGGACGATCACCCCGCGGCGGGCGGCCTGCTCGGCGGCGAAGGCGCCGTCGGCGACGCCGAGCAGGACGTCCGGCGGGGCGGGGTTCAGCGCTTCGTTCAGCGCGGAGGCGAGCGCGCGCAGCACCCCGGTCTCGCCGCCGAAGTAGCGGCTCGGCCCGCGCGCCCCGATCGCGGCCAGGCCCGGGCGGGTGATCTCGACGCCCGGCGCGATCGACTCCAGCGCAAGGACGACCGGCTCGAACGCCCGCGCCTCGGCGGCCTCGTTGCGCGGCAGCACGGCCAGGGATGGACAGCGGCCCTGCGCCTCGCGGCGGCGTTGCCCGCGGCGTACGCCGTGGGTCCGCGCCGTGTGCGAGCAGGCGACCACCTGGTTGCCGTGCAACACCGCGACCGGGGCGCTCGTATCGATCTTCGTCTCGCGGATCGCCGCCGCCACCGGCCAGTCCGGGCACCACACCGCGATGGTCCTCATGCGCTGGCCAGTTCGGTGATCACGGTCGCGACGCCGCCGTCGTCCGCGGGCAGCCAGAGCCGTGCGGTGCGGGGACGGGCGTACGAGCCTCGACCCTCGGCGCGTACCTCGACCTGCCGGGCCTTGAGCCGCCCGCCTCCGGTGCCGGCACCGACCCAGCGACCGTGGGCGGCGTGCAGGCGTACGTCGGCGCCGGTCCACGGCTCGGTGGCGCCGTATGGGATGAGCACCGCGTCCTTGCTGCGTGCGCGGGCCGCGAGTCTGCGGACGTCGCCGGGCACGGGGCGCACCGGCGGACGTACCGCGACCACGTCGAATGCGTCGAGCAGGGCGCCGATCACGGTGGGCCAGTCGGGGCCGGGCTTGGGGACGAGCGCGAGCCGATCCAGGGCGATGCCGTATTCGGCCGCCGCTTCGGCGCTGACCCGGGGCATGCCGACCAGTGCGCACCACGCACCGTCGGCCGACGCCGCGCCCAGCAGGGCGAGCAACATGGACACCGAGCCGGTGACCGTGGCCGTGACCCCGCGCCGCAGCCCGCCGGGGAGCAGCGGCTCGAGTGCCGTCGCCACCGGTAGCGCAGGGACGGATGGGGTGCTCAGCTCCGAAGCACGGA
>Ga0164242_10001858_pt1 | contig 24737 bp, 21 predicted proteins | sample OricomgcompostMG_FD_108783 | JGI IMG/M metagenome (GOLD analysis project Ga0164242, IMG submission 108783) | Miracle-Growth compost microbial communities from Emeryville, California, USA - Original compost - Miracle growth compost (MG) ...
CGACGCCAGCATCCGCATGAACCTGGGCGAGATGGAGACCGTCACCACCTACGGCCTGCCGCTGAAGGTGGTGGTGCTCAACAACATCGGCGACGGCATGGTGCGGCAGTGGCAGAAGCTGTACTTCAAGGGCCGCTTCGCCGCCTCCGACAAGAGCCTGCACCGCAAGAACTTCGTGCTGGCCGCGCAGGCCGACGGCTTTGCCTGGGCGCGCCGGCTGGAGGACAAGGCGGCGCTGGAGGCCACCATCGCCGAGTTCCTCGCCTTCGACGGCCCGGCCTTCCTGGAGGTGATGATCGATCCCGATGCCGGGGTCTACCCGATGGTCGGCCCGGGCGCCAGCTACGCGCAGATGATCACCGGCGACTTCATCGCCTCGCGCGGCATGGCGCCGGTGGACGCGGACGAGGCGCCGCCGACGTCGATGTTCTGAACCCGCGGCGGGCAGATCGGCGGGGCCGCCGGTTTGCACGGCGCAGCCACCGCGAGCCGGGGCACTAAGGATGTGCCGAATGAAGGTGGCCCGAGGGTGCGTCGAGACTGCAACGTTGCGTTTCGGCCGCACCCTCACCCGCCTGCCGGCACCCTTCTCCCGACGGGAGAGGGATTTCCATCCGGAGGATCCGGACGACCGTATTCGAGAGCATGGCCATGAGACACACGCTATCCATCCTGTTGCAGAACGAAGCCGGCGCGCTGGTGCGCGTGGCCGGGCTGTTCGCCGCGCGCCACGTCAACATCGACTCGCTCACCGTGGCGGTCACCCACGACCCGGCGATATCCCAGCTCACCGTGGTGCTGCACGGCGACGACGCGGTGCTGGAGCAGATCGTGCGGCAGACCCGCAAGCTGGTCGACGTGCTCGACGTGAGCAGCCTGTCGATGGTCGGCGCCGGCGCGGACGGGCGGCTGGCCGCCGGCACGCCGGCATGAGCGTCCGCGTCGCCGGCACCCGCGACGACACGGACACCGGCGCGGCCCCGTCCGACCACGAGCTGCTGCGCCGCACGCTCACCGCGCGCGTCTACGAGGTGGCGCGCGAGACGCCGCTGGAGCCGGCCGCGCTGCTTTCCACGCGACTGGGCAACCGCGTGCTGCTCAAGCGCGAGGACCTGCAGCCGGTGTTCTCGTTCAAGCTGCGCGGCGCCTACAACAAGATGGCCGGGCTGGACGCGGCGCAGCGCGCGCGCGGCGTGATCGCCGCCTCCGCCGGCAACCACGCGCAGGGCGTGGCGCTGGCGGCGGCGCGGCTGGGCATCCCCGCGCTGATCGTGATGCCGGTGACCGCGCCGCAGGTGAAGGTGGACGCGGTGCGCCGGCTCGGCGGCGCCTTCGTCGACGTGCTGCTGGAAGGTGATTCCTACAGCGACGCGCAGGCCGCCGCGGCGCGGCTGCAGGCCGAGCGCGGCTGCACCTTCGTGCATCCCTTCGACGACCTCGACGTGATCGCCGGCCAGGCCACCGTGGGCATGGAGATCCTGCGCCAACACGCGGCGCCGCTGGACGCGGTGTTCGTGCCGGTGGGCGGCGGCGGCCTGCTTGCCGGCGTGGCCGCCTACGTCAAGACGCTGTGCCCGCAGACGCGGGTGATCGGCGTGCAGGCCGCCGATTCGGACGCGATGGCGCGCTCGCTGGAAACCGGCCGGCGGGTGTCGCTGGACGAGGTGGGCCTGTTCGCCGACGGCACCGCGGTGAAGCGGGTGGGCGCGCTCACCTTCGCGCTGTGCCGCCGCCACGTGGACGCGATGCTGCGAGTGGACACCGATGCGATCTGTGCCGCGATGCGCGACGTGTTCCAGGAAACCCGCAGCGTGCCCGAGCCGGCCGGCGCGCTGGCGCTGGCCGGCCTCAAGCAGTACGCCGAGATGCACGCGCTGCGCGGCGCCGCGCTGGCGGCGATCGTCTCCGGCGCCAACATGAACTTCGACCGCCTGCGTTTCGTCGCCGAGCGCGCCGAGGTGGGCGAACGCCGCGAGGCGGTGTTCGCCGTCACCATCCCCGAGGAGCGCGGCAGCTTCCGGCGCTTCTGCGCGGTGCTCGGCCAGCACGCCATCACCGAGTTCAACTACCGCATCGGCGACGCGGCACAGGCGCACATCTTCGTCGGCGTGCAGACCGCCGGCGCCGCCGAGCGCGCCGCGCTGGCCGCCGCCTTCGCCGCCCACGGCTTCGGCGTGCTCGACCTCACCGACGACGAGCTGGCCAAGCTGCACCTGCGCCACATGGTGGGCGGCCGCTCGCCGCTGGCCGGCGACGAGCGGCTGTTCCGCTTCGAGTTTCCCGAGCGGCCGGGCGCACTGATGCACTTCCTCGACCGCCTGCACCCGGACTGGAACGTCAGCCTGTTCCACTACCGCAACCACGGCGCCGACTACGGCCGCATCCTGGTCGGCCTGCAGGTACCGCCGGCCGAGCGCGCGCAGCTGGCCGCCTTCCTCGAACGGCTGGGCTACCCCTGCCGCGACGAAAGCGACCACCCGGCCTACCGGCTGCTGCTGTGCCAGCCGGCGCCTACTGCACCGTTGCGTCGCGCACCAGGCGCTTCTTCGACCACTGCGAAATCTTGACGTACCCGGTATCGCCCAGCGTGGCGTAGCGGCAGGCGTACATTGCCGCCATCGGCGCGGCGCACTGCCATCGCCGCAGCTTCCGGTAGGCGTATGCCCAGTGCGACAACCAGGACCCTTGAACCGGCGTATTCATGGCTCGTTTCCTCCGATCGCTCTGCCTCACTCAAGGAACGTCCATGCGTTTTTTCTCGACGCACCGCGACCGGACGCGGCCGACATGCCTCGGCCGGACACCGCCCGGACACCCGCGGCGGAGCGTCCGCCGGTTGCCCGGCCGCATCGCCCCGCACGCCACGCCGCCCCCCAGTGGAATGGGCTGTCCCGGCCCGCTCCCAGACTTCGCGTCCATCCGTCACCCGTGCATCCTGCCGCCGATGCATGACGATCGCCGGTCGGCGGCGGCGAAGCGCACGATGGCCGACACCGGCGCCCGCATCCGCAGGCAGGCGCGCCCCAGGCCGATCGGGCCGGAACGCGGTAAACGACCACCGGAGTCGACGTCGGCCTGCGCGGCTCGGCCTGCGCACTGCCGACAGGTGGCAAGGGCCTGCGCCCGACCGCGCGGCAGGGCGCGGCGCGAACCGCTGCATCCTCGACTTCGAGGGTATCGAAAAGGCAATGAATCCCGGATAAGGGGCGCCTGCGCCATGGCCGCGGGCCAGGCCGCGCATGGCGCCCGCCCGACGGACCTCTTCAAGCGCGGCGGCGGTGACATGCCGGCCCTTGTCGCAAGCTATCTTGCGCCCAAGCCGCGCATGCCGACAAGCATGCCGTTCCCCGGGCCGTTTCCGCCGGGGCTGCTCCCCGCAGCGGGGCGAACCGCCGCTTGCCGCGCATCCCGCCGCCAGCTCCCGCTACACTTTCGCGATGGCTCCTCCACCCCGCAAACGCCAACGACGCAAGCACGCCGCGGCACCCGCCGCGCGGCCGCACGCGCGCGCCCCGAAAGCGCCACCAGCGCCCGCCCGTCCCGCCGACAGCTCCACCCGCGCCGCGCGCATACTGGACTGGCTGCTGCGCAAACTGCCGGCGCGCCACCGCCAGAAAGCGCACGACTACCTGGTGCTCACCCGCATGGACCGCCCGATCGGCGCCCTGCTGCTGCTGTGGCCGACCTGGTGGGCGCTGTGGCTGGCGGCGGGCGACTTCCCGCCGTGGAAGCTGCTGGCGATCTTCACCCTTGGCGTGTTCGCGATGCGCGCGGCCGGCTGCGCGATCAATGATTTCGCCGACCGCAAGCTGGATCCGCAGGTGCAACGCACCGCCGGGCGGCCGATCGCCAGCGGCCGGGTCAGCCCGCGCGAGGCGCTGGTGCTGTTCGCCGTACTGCTGGCGTTCGCCTTCGTGCTGGTGCTGTTCACCAACCGGCTGACCGTGGAACTGTCCATCGCCGGCGCCGCGCTGGCGGCGATCTACCCGTTCACCAAGCGCTGGACCTCGCTGCCGCAGGTGGTGCTGGGCGCGGCCTTCGGCTGGTCGATCCCGATGGGCTTCGCCGCGGTGCAGGGCAGCGTGCCGCCGCTGGGCTGGCTGCTGTTCATCGCCAACATCCTGTGGTCGGTGATGTACGACACCGAATACGCGATGGTGGACCGCGACGACGACCTCAAGGCCGGCGCCAAGTCCACCGCCATCCTGTTCGGCGATGCCGACCTGCCGATCCTCGCCATCCTGATGGGCACCATCGTGCTGGCGATGCTGTTCGTGGGCCAGCGCGCCCACCTGGGCTGGCCCTACGGGCTGGCCCTGCTGGCCGGCACCGGCCTGTTCGGCTACCAGCTGTGGCTGATCCGCCACCGCGAGCGCGCCGCCTGCCTGGCCGCCTTCCGCCACAACAATTGGTGGGGGCTGACCCTATGGGCAGGCATCGCGCTGGCGCTGGCGGTGCGCTGAACCCGATCGACAGACCAGGCAATCGAGGCGGTCGAGCCGGATCATGGCCTCCATTGCCTATGCTTGCGCGGGCCGATACAGCGCCCCCTCGCCGCGCTTCGCCCGTCCCCAGATCTCCTCGTCGGAAAGCGTGGTCTGGATGAGTTCGACGGGAACGCCCGCGTCGTTGATGATCGCCACGAAGTAGTCATCGATCGGCTCGTAGGGGCCAAGGATCACCTCCTCGCCGGCAATGGCCCGCTGGAGGTCGCTGACCTTGAACGCCACATGCGGCAACGTCTTGATCAGCGGGTGGAGCGGCGAATCCGGCGTGAAGCGATGCCACTGGATACGGAAGTTCCCGTCATTGTCCGACGTATACATACCGGCATTCGACGAGAAGATCTCGCCCTTGCGGACTTCCGAAGTGGGGATTCCGGTGTGGTGGAACTCGTAGGTGATGCCTTTTTTCATTGATGTCGCCATACGGAGCCTGGTCGACCAATACCACAACCCCGGCGCAACGCATGGCCGCCGCTCCTCGAAAACACCGGTTGCTTATGCGCCAGGCAATCCCCTTGTCGTCGCCGGGAACGGAGGATTATCCTGACTTCAATTGCCTTCGCCCTCTTGTCGTCGAGACAATTAAGGACTCAAGAAAGAGAGGCAATCAACCCAGGCCAGCGGCCCCAACAACCCCCAGCGCATCCACATGACAGCCACCCACCCAACGCCTCATGTGCTGGCCGGCTTGAGATAGATGGTACCGTTCGCGTAATTGATCGTCACCGTAAGATGCTTAAGAACGCCACTACCGATGATGCCTGCCATGTGCTCCATGGCGGCCATGCCAGTCGTTTCCGTGCTCAAGGCAAACTCCGGCAACTGTCCCCGAAATGGGCCGAAGTCGAATCTTTGGCCATGCGCCTCGCGGGCGGCAACGCGGCCGTTGTACCCGTGGCCCGCCGAAGACGGCGGATCCGCATGAAAGCGCGCATACAGATCATGCTTCCTGGAAAAAGGCGTATTCAGCATCACGAGCCCGTTGGCGCCAGTATCGACCAGAAACCAGCCAGGCACGCCGCCGATTGAAGCCTGGACGAAAGGTTTCTGGCCGCGAACCTGAAGCGGCAACGGCGTACCCGCGGCGGCGGCGCTGAAAGCGCCGGGCCGAACCAGCACGAGTTCGCGGGCTGCATAATCGATGCGTACCACGAAATCATAGAGCAGACCCGATCCAATGGCGCCATCCGCATCCTGCATGGGCTGGATCGCGAAGAGCTGATCGCCAAGCGTCACCCTGCTGCCCAGCGTCAGGCTTTTTACCCTGGTGTACGACTGGCTGGCGTGCCCTACCCCCAGGCCGGCGGAAGCAGCGCTTCCCTTTCCCACGATGCCCAGCGCCCGCGCCGCCCGGGTGGACAGGACGTTGGGGCCACCCGTATCCAGCATGAAACGAAGCCGGTGGCCATCGATCGTCACCGGGACGTAGATGTATCCATTCGCAAACTGAAACGGCAAAGTCACCTTGTCGGCGTTGCCCGCAGCCGAACCATCCCGATCAGGCCGCGGAGTCGCGAAGTCCCCGGGATGCACGGGTACGTTGATGCTGGCGGTCTTGATCTGCGTGACCTGCCGGCTTCGTGCCGTACGGTTGATCGTTTGCGTGCGAAACGCCAGCTCCACGCCACGCACGTCGCGGTAATCCCCCAACAGGACCGTCGTGGCAGCTCCTTGGACGACCTCGACGAAGCGATCAATGAAATGCGTCCGCGCATTGATCCACATGTCGAACGAAACGCCGCCTTGTGGCGTGATCCTCAGTACGTCAAAAACCGTGCCCTGGCTCGTTTCGCGCCCAACCCGCTCGATCTTCGCCGGCCAGCGTTTGGGGTACCACCAGGCGTATGCCTTTTGGTAGATGTCCGTCACATCCGATGCCGTCGGTGGCTTGTGCAGGGTGAGCTCGTTGTTGTCGCCCATCCGCCATGTGGCCTTGCCATCGAACCCGCTGCTTTGCTTGATCGGCCCCACCTCGGCACTCCCGGACCAACGGCCATCGGCCAGATCCCGCAGACTGCCGATCGAGCCGGTGAGTCCACCCACCTCGATGATGCCTTGCATGCGCAAGCTGCGAACGTCATCCCAGGCAGCGCCGCCCATCGCCGCCTTGCTCTGGGCGAGCAACGCTTCGGCCGTGCGTGGTTGCGAAACACCAACGGATACGCCCGAGGCAGGCAAGATCGCGGCGGCGTGAGCCAGGTTGCTGAACACGGCAGCTCCAAGCAGCACGGCAATACGGGTCAAACGTTTCATCGGAATGTCCATTTCGAAGCGCTGGGGATCAGAACGATTCGTCAGCCGCCATGCAGTCGGCCAACCAGCCAGACGGAAAACCTGCCGAGGGCGATGCCTGCCATGCCGCCGATAAACGCGCCATGAGCCAGGCGCGCGCTTGTGAAGTGGGCAGTCGTGGCGCCGACGACACATCCAGCAAGAACCAGCCAGGCTATTTTGCGCGCCTGGGCAAGCCGGATGGCCTCGGCGGCACGCCTGCGCCGGAGCTTCTCTTGAGCGCGAGCGTCCGGCTCGAGAATGGCTTGGACCATCGCGTCCACTCGCGTCCTATCCATGCAAACCACCATTCATGCCCTTAGGACAGTGGCCTCCGCCCCCGCATCTCCCGCCAACCGCGCGTAACCAGAACCCCGCCGCCGACCACGACGGCGAGCGTGCCGACGACGAGCCCGGTCATCTCGCCCGCGGTGTACGCGGAGCCGACATGAATCGACGATGCCGCCGCCGGAAGGGCAATGACTTCCTTGATGCCCTTGATGAGAAGAATGACGCCGATGACGAACTGCATGTAACGCATATACGCTCCCCTACGTCTGCGGCAACCCCATGCTCGGCAGAGCCCAATCCGGGGCATGTACATCCATGCTCGTTCCCTGCCGACTCAGCGTCAAGCGGCCAATTCCCCCTATCCGGGCAGGGCATCGCCCGGCTTGCTCCCCGCCGCTGCCGGTCACGCAGGGCTGCCGTCCGCCTTCACCGCATGGCGCATGCGCTCGCCGAAGCGCAGCCGGTTGCCGAACGGGTCGATCAGCTCCATCACGCGCAGCCGCGGCGGCATCACCCGGATGGCGGGGCGCAGGTGGCGATACTCCCTCGCGCGCAGCTCGTGGTGGAGCGCATCCAGTCCCCGCATGCCTATCCAGACCACCGCGCCGGGGCTGCCGTCGCCGTGGTGCTCGGAAAGGTGCAGTGCCTGCCGCCCGCGCGAGATCTGCATGTACAGCGGCAGGCCCGGCTCGAAGCGGTGTTCCCAGTCCACCGCGAAGCCGAGAAAGTCGCGGTAGAACGCCAGCGCCCGGGCCACGTCGAAGATGCGCAGTACCGGCTTGGCGGCGTAGTAGAACCGCACGCTGGGCTGGAAAACGATGAACGAGCCGGGCCGGGGCGGCAGCAGGGCCGGATCGCCCTCATGCCCCGGCGCCGACCGCGCGATGCGCGCCGCCAGTTCGTTCCAGCTCGCGCAGCCGAACTGCCCGGCCACCAGCTCCAGGCATTCGCCGTGGCCCAGTTAGATGGACTTCTCCGCCAGGCGCGCGCGCAGGTGTTTCGCCATCGCCTTGGCATCGAGATAGGTACGCATGGATAGATCCTCCGCAGTGCGGCGAACGAACCGCTTGCATCGGTGCCTGCCTTGCCGAGCCGTTCGCCGTGGACGAAGGGTTCGTGGAACGCTGCCGGACGTGCATTCACCATGCCCCGGCGGGGCGCAGGCGGCGGGCTGCACGAGCCCTGGCGCGATGATACCCGCATGGCATGGGCACCAGCCATCGCGCGTTTTCATGCAAGCGTCATACGGGCTTGCTAGCGTGCCGGCCGGCCGGGGGTCTCGACACCTGCCACCAAAGCCATGCCGATGCCCCCTGGAATACCCGTGAAGCCGGATCGCGCGCGCGGCCTGTCGCGCCTGTTCGCCGAACAACATGACCCGCTCAAGCGCTATTTCCTGAAGCGGACCGCGCACGCCTGGGACGCGCAGGACCTGGTACAGGAGGTCTACCTGCGACTGATCGCGGCCGACCGCGACGGCGCCGGGGCGATCCGCAACCCGGAAGCCTATCTCTACACGGTGGCCGCCAACCTGCTCAAGCAGCACGCCACCATGAAACAGCGCACCCCGCTCGGCAGCGACGGCCTGGAGGACCTGCTCGATCGCCTGGCCACGCCCTGCGAGGCGGCGGCCGGCGTGGACCGCGAGTTGCGCCGGCGCCGGCTGGGCGAGCTGATCGGGCGCCTCTCGCCCAAATGCCGCGCCGTGCTCACCCTGCACTACCGCGACGAGCTCGGCTACCGCGAGATCGGCGAACGCCTGCAGATCTCCACCCACATGGTGAAGAAGTACATCGTCAAGGGACTGGCCATCTGCCGCCAGGGCATGGACCGCTATGCTTGATCCGCAACACAACCCTTCCGCCGCGCGCGCCCGCCGGCGACTCGCCGAGCAGGCCGCGCTCTGGTACCTCGACCAGCGCGAAGGGCTGGACGAGGCGCAGCGCGCCGCCTTCCTCGACTGGCTGAAACACTCGCCCGGGCACGTGGCCGAGTACCTGGCCATCGCACGACTGCATGGCGACCTGAAGGCCGCCGCCGCCGCGCAAACGCTGGACGCCGGCCAGCTCGTCGCGCTGGCCGCCACCGAAAACGCGATCGTACCCCTGCGCCGCGCCGCCGCCCCCGCGGCGGCGGCCCAGCCGGCGGGGCCGCGGCCGCATCGCCAGCCGTGGCACCGGATCGCGGCCGCGGCGGCCGCGCTGGCGTGCGTGGCCGCCCTGTCGGCCGGCCTTGCCCTCAGGCAAGGGCGGATGCATCCAATGGCCGTCTATACGTCCGCTTCCAGCCCCGGCGGCAGCCTCGAACTGGCCGACGGCAGCCTGGTGCAACTGGACCGCGACAGCGCCATCGCCGTGCGCCTCGGCGCGCATCGGCGGGATATCGCGCTGCTGCGCGGGCGCGCCATGATCGACGTGGGCCACGACCCGGCCCGGCCGCTCCAGGTGACCGTGGGCGCCAGCGTGCTGCGCGACATCGGCACGGTGTTCGAAGTGCGCCGCCGGGGCGCAGGCGGCACCGTCACCGTGATCAGCGGACAGGTCGACCTGCTCGCCCCCGCCGCCGCGTGGCGGCGCCTGCTCGGCGGCGCGCCGCGCATCGCCGCGGCCCTGCGCCGGGGCGAGCAGGCCACGATGGATGCCAGCGGCCGGCTCGCCGCGCTGGCGCCGCATGCCGACATCGGCCGCGCCACCGCCTGGCTGCCCGGCGAGATCCGCTTCCGCCACCGCAGCGTGGCCGAGGTGGCGCGCCGCTTCAACGCCTACACCATGCACCCGCTGGTCATCGAGAACCCCAGGGTGGCGGCCATGCGCATCAGCGGCCGCTTCCATGCCCGCGACGCGGATGCCTTTGTCGCCTATCTCGCCACGTTGCCGGGTGTGCGTGTACGGCGCGGGGACGGCTGCATCCGGATCCTCGGCCGCGCAACGAGCGACGCGCCGCGATGAACGCAAGCCGGCCTCGCCGCCTGATATGCGGCGCCGTCCATGCGGCATGCCGATCTCATGCGGCGGCCCACCGGCGGCTGTAAGAAAAAATTCATCGAAAACGCGGTACCCGGTTCGCGCGCCGGGCACTCGTAAAGGGGCATGCGGCGGCCACCTTGGCAGGTGGATCGCCGCCCGCCTCCACCTTCCACGAGTTCCCATGCATGCGTAAACAGCTCGCCCTCCACATCGCCCTGCTGCTCGGCGGCGCCCTGCCCGCGGCGACGGTCCTTGCCGCCCCGCAGGACACCGCCGCCAAGACCCAGACGCAGGCCATCGCGCCGATGCCGCTGACCCAGGCGCTCGACCTGCTGGCCCGGCGCAACGGACTGCAGGTCGTCTACCGCTCGGACGTCGCCCGCTCCGTGACCAGCCACGGCGCCGCGGCCGGCCTCACGCTGCAACGGCAACTCCGTGCCCTGCTGCGCGGCACCGGCCTGGACTACCGCTTCATCACCCCGACCACCCTCACCATCGTGCCGGGCAAGCGGACGCCCGAGGCCGCCGCGTCGCCTGCACCGGCAGCCGACGCGGCCGAGGCCAAGAACCTGCAGGGCGTCGTGGTCACCGCGCGCTCCGGCGTGGAAACCCGCACCAAGGCGGAAACCAGCTACTCGATCACCACCATCGACGAGGACCGCCTGCGCATGCAGGCGCCGACCAGCGTCACCGAGGCGGTGAAGTCGGTGCCCGGCTTCTGGGTGGAAGCGTCCGGCGGCGTCGCCAGCGGCAACATCCGCGCGCGCGGCGTGCCGGTGGACGGCTTCGGTTCGGTGACCCTGCTCGAGGACGGCATCCCGGTCCAGCATGACCCGGCGCTGGGCTATCTCAACGCCGACCAGGCCTTTCGCGTCGATGAGACCATCGAGCGCATCGAGGTGGTGCGCGGCGGCCCCTCGTCGGTGTTCTATTCCAACGCCCCGGCCGGCGCCATCAACTTCATCCCGCGCAAAGTGGGCGACATGCCGGACGGGCTGATCAAGTACACCACCGGCAACTACGGCCTGAACCGCCTGGACTTCTGGTACGGCACGCCGCTGAAGAACGGCTGGAAGCTGAGCACCGGCGGCTTCTACCGCATCGACAACGGCGTCCGCCCGCCCGGTTTCCACGCCGACGACGGCGGCCAACTGCGCGCCACCTTGTCGCGCACCTTCGACCGCGGCAGCTTCAGCTTCGACGTCAAGCACATGGACGACAAGGTGGCGCTGTACCTGGGCATTCCCATGTACACCAACAGCCACGGCAAGATCCGCGCCGTGCCCGGCTTCAACGGCAACTACGGCACGGTGGCCGGGCCGGACACCGAGCACGTGCTGATGGAGGAAGGCGACGGCGGCGAATACAACTTCGACAACAGCGAGGGCACCCACGTCAGGCGCACCCAGTACACCCTGAAGTTCGACTACGACCTGGGCGACGACTGGAAGGTGGACGAGGGCCTGCGCTACAGCGACACCGACACCCAGCGCAACGGCGTCTTTCCGAACGCGGTGGAGACCGCGCCGGACTTCCTCGCCTCGGCGCAGTCCAGGCTCGAGCAGTACTACCCGCAGGCGGCCGGCATGCAGCTGCGCTACGTCGACCAACCGAACCGGGTGTTCGACCTGGCCGGGCAGAACGGCAACGGCCTGGTCATCCTCGGCGGCCTGCGCGGCGTCACCATGCCGCTGCACGAGGTCACCAGCAATACCCGTCTGATGCGCAAGTTCGAGCTGGGCGACCAGAGCCACGACGTCACCCTCGGCTACTACTACGCGCACTTCAACCAGGGCTTCGACCGCTATTCGTCCACCGCGCTGCTGGACGTCTCCGACCAGGCCCGCCTGCTGAACCTGGTGGCGGTGGACGCCGCCGGCAACCCGCTGGGCATGCTCACCGACAACGGCATCTACAGCTACGGCTACGAGTGGGCGCACTCGCACGGCACCTCCACCACCGACGCCTTCTACGCCTCCGACGAGTGGCAGATCAACGACAAGCTGCGCATCGACGGCGGCGCGCGCTGGGAAAAGGTCACCACCAAGGGCTGGACCGGCCTGTCGCAGACGGTGGACCTGGGCACCCCGGCGACGTCGGACATACTCACCGGCAACGGCCAGTACGCCGGCTACGACCACAGCTTCCACAAGCTCGGCTGGACGCTGGGCGCGAACTACCAGTTCAGCGAACACCAGGGCGTCTTCGCGCGCTACACCTCGACCTTCCGCCTGCCCAACCTCAGCTCCTACATCACCAGCCCCACCGCCACGCCGATCATCCAGACCATGGACCTACCCGAGGCCGGCTACAAGTTCAGCAACCGCTGGCTGGACGCCTACGCGACGCTGTTCTACACCAAGTACAACAACGTCAGCTTCAGCAACTACGTGTTCGACCCCAACAGCGGCGTCTCCACCCCGCAGACCGGCTACGCCGACACCAAGACCTACGGACTGGAGCTGGAAGGCACTGTCTACCCCTCGCGACTGTTCGACCTGCAATACACCGCCACGCTGGAAAACCCCAAGTACAAGGGCCTGCGCTACACCGATATCGAGGCCGGCGCGCCGGTGCTGCTCGACTACGACAACAACCAGCTGATCCGCGTGCCCAAGGTCAGCTTCCGCATCGTGCCGGGGCTGAACCTGCTCGGCGGCAAGCTGCGCCTGCAGATGGCCTACGAGTACGAAGGCAAGCGCTATGTCGACACCGCCAACTCGGTGATCCTGCCGCAGTACCACACCATCAGCGCCAGCGCGCGCTACCAGGCCACGCCCGACCTGTCGCTGTTCCTCTACGCCGACAACCTCAACAACTCGCTGGGCCTGACCGAAGGCAACCCCCGCGCGGGCGAGCTGTCGAGCAGCGACGCGGGCGCGTCCGTCTTCATCGCCCGGCCGCTGATCGGACGCGACTTCCGCCTGGCCGCGATGTACCGGTTCTGAGCCCGGCCGGTGCGCGACGCGTCCGGGCCCGGTCCCGGACGCATCGCGTGCCGGCCGTCGCAAGGCGCCGCGCCTTCCTTCTCCGCGTCCGGAACCCGACCATGAAACCGTTGCTTCGTCGCCTCTCGCCGATCGCCCTGCTCGCGCTGTGCCTGCTCGCCGGCGCCAGCCCCCGGACGCAGGCAGGCGCCACCGCCGCACCTTCCGAAAAACCCGACCTCGTGCTGCATGGCCGGATCGACGGCAGCGACAACCACAGCTATCGCGAACTGCCCTTCGACGTGCCGGCGGGCACCAGCCGCATCACCGTGCAGTTCGACTACAGCGGCCACGCGCGCGAGCACACCGCCATCGACCTCGGCCTGCTTGGCCCCGGCGGCTTTCGCGGCCAGGACGGGTTCCGCGGCTGGAGCGGCGGCTCCAAGCGCCTGTTCACCGTCGCCACCACCGACGCCACTCCTTCGTACCTGCCCGGCGCCATCCCGGCGGGACGCTGGAATCTGCTGCTGGGCATCCCCAACATCCGTCCGCACAGCCATGCCAGCTACACCGCCAGGCTGTGGTTCAACCGCGCCGACGACCCGGCCTGGGAACCGGCCGTGCTGAACCCGCCGCTGAAGCGCGCGGCTGGCTGGTATCGCGGCGACCTGCACATGCACACCGCGCACAGCGACGCCAGCTGCGCCAGCCAGGACGGCCGGCGCGTGCCCTGCCCGCTGTTTCTCACCGTCGAGGCCGCCGTGAAGCAAGGGCTGGACTTCATCGCGGTCACCGACCACAACGGGCTGTCGCAGTTCGACGAGATGCGCGAGCTGCAACCCTACTTCGACCGGCTGCTGCTGATCCCCGGGCGCGAGATCACCACCTTCAGCGGCCATGCCGGGCTGCTGGGCACCACCGCGCCGGTGGACTTCCGCGTCGACGGCAGCCACGTGAAAAGCTGGAACGCGCTGCTCGACGCCATCGCGCCGCTGCACGCGCTGATCTCGATCAACCACCCGATCCGGCCCAGCGGCGAGGCCTGCATGGGCTGCGGCTGGACCCCCGATCCGCCAGTCGACATGGCCCGGGTGCAAGCCATCGAGATCGTCAACGGCGTCGACGCCGGCACGCCCGATTCCGGCCTGCCGTTCTGGGAACGCCAGCTGGCGCGCGGCTACCGCCCCACCGGTATCGGCGGCAGCGATAACCACGACGCCACCCAGCCCACCGACCGCGCCGGCTCCAACCGGATCGGCCGGCCCACCACCGTGGTGTACGCGCCGGAACTGTCGATGCGCGCCATCCTCGCCGGCATCCGCGCCGGCCACGTGTTCGTGGACACCGAGGGCAGCCGCGACCGCCTGCTCGAACTCACCGCCGACAGCGGCGGCCGGCACGCCATGATGGGCGACGCGATCCGCGTCGCCGCCGGCCAGCGCGTGCGCTTCGGCATCCACGTCGCCCACGTGGCCGGCAAGCGCCTGCGCGTGCTGCTGGACGGCAGGCCGCTGGCCTCGCCGGCCATCGACGCCGCGATCCACGGCGACGACCAGCGCGACCGCGTCGACTGGACCGGCGACGGCCGCCGGCACTGGCTGCGGGTGGAAGTGGACGACGACGACGGCAAGCCGCTGCTGATCGGCAACCCGGTGTACGTCGAGCCGGCCCGCGCCTGAGCGTTCGTGTATCTGCAAACGTCCGGCCCGGCCATGGCGGGCCGGGCGCGGATCGACCCGCGCGGCATCATCGGCTACGCTGCGGCGCGACGGGCCGGACGCGGCGCGCCCGTCGGCGCGCCCGACGCCGCCGAGACCGCGCTTCCGGACCCGCCCATGCCGCCACGCCTCGCCGTCCTGTTCCGCCTCGCCGCACTGGCCGCGCTGGCGCTGTTCCTGCCGCCGCGGCCGGTCCGGGCGAACACGCCCGCCGGACAAGTCATCATGCAGGTGGTGCTGATCCGCCACGGCATCCGCGCGCCGTCCAAGGCACCACGGGATCTGGCCATCTATGCGTCCGAACCATGGCCGGCCTGGCCGGTGGCGCCGGACCAACTCACCCCCCACGGCGTGCAGCTGATGCGTTCGCTGGGCGCCTGGTACCGGCGCGATGCCGCCGCCTCCGGGCTGCTGCCGGCCGGCGGATGCCCCGGTGCCGCCAGCCTGCATACCATCGCCGACAGCCCCGCGCGCACCCACGACAGCGCCGCCGGCCTGCTGGCCGGCTTCGCGCCCGGCTGCCCGGCCGCGTACCGCGCCTACCCGCCGGGCCATGCCGACCCACTGTTCCACGGCCGCCGCGGCAAAAAGCCCAAGGGCCCGCGCGACCCCGCGCTGCCCGACGCCGCGCTGGCCGAGTTGCAGCGCACGCTGCTCGGCTGCGGCGATGCGCCCTGCCTGCGCCGCGCGCGCGATGCCGGCAAGAAGCTGCTGCTCGAGCAGAAACCCGCCAAGGCGCTGAAACACGCCGGTGCGCTGTCGGAAGACCTGATGCTCGAATACGCCGAGGGCATGCCGCCCGCCCAGGTCGGCTGGGGCCGGCTCGACGACGACGCCATCGACCGCCTGATCGTGCTGCACAACGCCGCCTACGCACTGGCCCACGGCACAGCGGCCGCCGCACGCCGGCGCGACGGCAACCTGCTCGCGCACCTCGCCGCCACGCTGCAAGCCGCCGCCGGCTCGCGCGGTGCCCTGCCGCCGCTGGCGCCGCAAGGCACGCGGCTGCTGTTCCTGGTGGCCCACGATACCGATCTGGCGGGGATGGCCGGCCTGCTCGGCCTGGACTGGCACGACGCTGCACAGCCGGACGACTTTCCGCCCGGCGGCGCGCTGATCTACCAGCTCGTGCGCTCCCGCGCAGGCGATGCCGTGCGCCTGCGCGTGGTGCTGCCCACGCTGGCCGGCCTGCGCGCCGGCGATACCCGTGCCGCCGGCGCGGTGCGCGTGGCGACGCTGCGCATTCCCGGGTGCGGCACCGCAGACGCTTGCCCGCTGGCCCGTTTCCAGGCCCTGGTGGACCAGGCCGTGCCGCCACGGGACGTAGTCCCGTCTTCCGGCGACGAACCCGTGGCGTCCCAGGAGCGTGGGCGGTTGCGCCTCTAGGAACGTGGGCGGCAGAAATCGTCCGGGTGGCCAAAGCCTGCCTGCGGTCTATTTTCCGCCGCTTCTTGGCTCATAGAACCAGCGATGACGCGGCCCCGGGCGGGCGCAGGCGCGGCGCGACCTGGCCGGGAAGGGATGACACGCCCTAGCCGCGCGGCGACGGCGCCCGCGCCAGCGCCCACACGTCGACGCGCCGCACGCCCGCGCGGCGCAGCACGCGCGCGCATTCGGCCAGGGTGGCGCCGGTGGTCATCACGTCGTCGAGCACCGCCACGTGCGGCGGCAGCGCGATGCCCTCGGCCACGGCGAAGGCGCCGCGCACGTTGCGGCGACGGGCGGCGGCGTCGAGCTCGGTCTGCGCCGCGGTGCCGCGCTGGCGCCGCAGCACGTCGTGGCGCAGCGGCAGGCCGAGCTGGCGCGCCAATGGCCGCGCCAGTTCCAGCGCCTGGTTGTAGCCGCGCCGACGCAACCGCTCGCGGTGCAGCGGCACCGGCAGGACCAGCCCGGGCAAGTCGGCGGGTGGCGGCGTGTCCTGCCATAGCGCGGCCAGCGCGCGGCCGGCCGGCAGGGCGGCGCCGAACTTGTAGCGCGACTCCAGCCGGTCCAGCGGCCAGGCATAGCGGAACGGCGCCCACGCCGCGTCCCACGGCGGCGGCCGACGCAGGCACTGCCCGCACAGCGGCGCGGGCGACGGCAACGGCAATGCGCAGCGGGCGCAGCAATTGCGGTTGCGCGGCAGCTCGGCAGCGCACGCGGCGCACAGGCCGAGGTCACCATCGCCTGGCGCGCCGCACAGCAGGCAACGCGACGGCAGCAGCCAGCGCCGCCATGAACCGATCCATTCCCGTGCGAATCCATGCACGCGCGTTCTCCTTCCCTGTCGATGGATCGAGGATAGCGCCCGCCGTGTGCCGCCGCACGTCAACCCATGAAATACCTTTCAGGTTGACAGTGCGCCGGCCCCCTTCCACACTTTTCCTTTGCCTCTGCGAGCCATCGACCGTGACCGACGCCCCGATCCGCCACGACTGGACCCGCGACGAAGTCGCCGCCCTGTTCGACCTGCCGTTCAACGACCTGCTGTTCCGCGCGCACGGCGTGCACCGGCAGTACCACGACGCGAACGCGGTGCAGGTGTCCACCCTGCTCTCGATCAAGACCGGCGGCTGCCCGGAGGACTGCGCCTACTGCCCGCAGGCGGCGCGCTACGACACCGGCGTGCAGGCGCAGAAATTGATGGACGTCGACGCCGTGCTGGCCCGAGCCAGGGCAGCCAAGGCCGCCGGCGCCAGCCGCTTCTGCATGGGCGCGGCCTGGCGCGGGCCGAAGGACCGCGATATCCCCAAGGTCGCCGAACTGGTACGCGCGGTGAAGGACCTCGGCCTGGAGACCTGCGCCACCCTGGGCCTGCTCGGCGAGGGCCATGCGCAGCAGCTCAAGGACGCCGGCCTGGACTACTACAACCACAACATCGACACCGCGCCGGAGTTCTACGGCGAGATCATCCACACCCGCGAATACCGGGACCGCCTGGAGACGCTGGAGCAGGTGCGCGACGCCGGCCTCAAGACCTGCTGCGGCGGCATCGTCGGCATGGGCGAGACGCGGCTGCAGCGTGCCGGCCTGCTGCAGGCGCTGGCCAACCTGCCCGAGCACCCCGAGTCGGTACCGATCAACCAACTGGTGCCGGTGCCCGGTACGCCGCTGGGCAATGCCGAAAAGCTCGACCCGTTCGAGTTCGTGCGCACCATCGCAGTGGCGCGCATCCTGATGCCGCGCTCGGTGGTGCGGCTGTCCGCCGGCCGCCAGCAGATGGACGACGCGGTGCAGGCGCTGTGTTTCTTCGCCGGCGCCGGCTCGATCTTCGCCGGCGACAAGCTGCTCACCACCGGCAACCCCGACGCGGCGCACGACCAGGCGCTGTTCCGCCGGCTCGACCTGCATGCGACCGAGGTGGAGGAAACCGCGGGCACCGTGCATGCCGACATCCTGGAAACGGAAGGCGAAGACTGCAGCCGCGCCGCGTAGCGTGCCTGCCGGCGGCACCACGCCCCTGCCCCTCGCATCGCGCCCGGAACCCGCCATGACCTCGATCTTGAACGGCCGGCCGGCCTGTCGGGCAAGCGCCGGCGCGCACTGCGACCGGCCACGGCCCGGTCGCGCCGCAGGCATCGACGCGGCCCGCCGCCTGGCGGCCTGCATCCACGCGGCAGGATGCCGGCGCCTGGCCGACCAGACCGGCACCATGCCGCGTATCGCCGGGCGCCCGGGCCATGCAAGGCGGCGGGCCGGGCATTCCGCTCCACGCGCGGGCCGGCTACCGGCCGCCGGCCGGGCGCAGCCGGTAGAACCGGTCCGGCTCGCCGACCACGTAGAGCACGCCCTGTTCGTCGATGGCCACGCCCTCCGCCTGCGCCAGCGGCGGCTCGCCGGCGCGGCGGCCGTCGAGCAGGCGCTGGCCCATCGGCACGCCGTCGCGGCTGACCTCGGTCACGCGCTGGCCCTCGTCGCTGAGCAGCAGCAGGTGGTGGGTGCGCGGGTCCACCTCCACCGACGACAGGTCGTCGCTGGCGCGCAGCGGCGCCAGCAGGTCGCCGCGGTCGCGGATCGACAAGCCGCGCAATGCGCCCTGCCCGCGCAACCCGGCCAAGCCGTGGACCTCGTACAGGCGCGTCGGCGAATGCTCCTTCGCCACGAACAGGGCGTCGTCCGCCGCGTCGTAGGCCAGCCCCTCGAAGCCGGCGTTGCCGCCGTCGTTGGGCGACAGGTCCAGCTTCAGCAGCATCGCCCGCGCGTGGTCGATCCCGCCGCCGCGCCCGTCGGGCGGCACGCGGAACATCGCCAGCTGATCGCGGCCTTCCTCGGTCACCGCGTACCAGTCGTCGCCCAGCGCAGCCACCGCCTCGGTATCGGAGAAACCGCGCAGCCGGTAGCGCGCCTGCACGCGGCCCTCGCGGTCCATCAGCAGCAGCGTGGCCGGCCGGTTGAGCACTGCCGCGAGCCGGTGCCGGCGCGCGTCCCAGGCCAGGCCGGAAAGATTGTCCGCCCCTTCGACGCGGCGGCCGGCGATGTCCATGCGATAGGCCGACAGCGCCAGGCCGCCGGCGCCGCCGCTCCACGCCGGTACGTCCGGCTCGCCTGCCAGCCATGCGTACAGCCGGTGCTCGACGTGGTGGAAACGCACCGCCACGTACAGCACCCACAGCAATGCCAGCGCCGGCAGCAGCCAAAGCAGCCGGCGCACCGCATGCCATGCGCCGAGCGCCATGGCGCCGCCGGAAAACGACCCAGTCATCGCGCAACCACCCGCGAAACGCGGCGCGCCCCCGCGACGCGCCTTTGCCCGATACTCGCACGAGCGTCCGCGCCATGCACCTGACCCCGACCATCGGGCCGCCGCGACCCGATCTCGCCCGCCGCCTCGCCGCGCGCCTGCAGGCCAGCGAACGCGAGCGCCTGCGCCGCCGCCTGCGCACCATCGAACACGCCGACGGCGCGTGGCTGGAGACGGGCGGGCGCCGCCTGCTCGGCTTCTGCAGCAACGACTACCTCGGCCTGGCGCGGCATCCCCGGCTGGTCGCCGCGCTCCAGCGCGCCGCCGACGAGGCCGGCGTGGGCGGCAGCTCGGCGCACCTGATCTGCGGCCACCACCGCCAACACGCGATGCTGGAAGAGACCCTGGCCGAATGGACCGGCCGCGAGCGCGCCCTGCTGTTCTCCACCGGCTACATGGCCAACCTCGGCACGCTGCAGGCGCTGCTGCAACGCGGCGACGCCTGCGTGCAGGACAAGCTCAACCACGCCTGCCTGCTCGACGGCGCGCAGCTGGCCGGGGCGGAACTCAGGCGTTACCCGCATGCCGACGTCGAGGCCGCCGCGCGCCAGCTGCGCAGCCGCCCCGGCGCCGCCGCGCTGCTGGCCACCGACGGCGTGTTCAGCATGGACGGCGACACCGCGCCGCTGCCCGCACTGGCCGCGCTGTGCACGGGCGAGGGCGCCATGCTGATGGTGGACGACGCGCACGGGCTGGGCGTGCTGGGCCGGGACGGCGCCGGCAGCGTCGACGCCGCCGGCCTGGCGCCGCACGAGGTACCGCTGCTGATGGCCACGCTGGGCAAGGCGCTGGGCTGCGCCGGCGCGTTCGTCGCTGGGTCGGCCGCGCTGGTCGACGGCCTGGTGCAGTTCGCCCGCCCCTACATCTACACCACCGCGATGCCGCCGGCGCTGGCCGCCGCCGCGCGCACCGCCGTGGCCCTCGCCCGCGAGGAAGGCTGGCGCCGCGACAAGCTCGCCGCGCTGGTCGCCCGCTTCCGCTCAGGCGCGCGCCAGCTCGGCCTGGCCCTGATGCCGTCGCACGGCGCGATCCAGCCGCTGCTGCTGGGCGACGCGCAGGCCGCGCTGGACGCCGCGCAGGCGCTGGAACGGCAGGGCCTGCTGACGGTCGCGATCCGCCCGCCCACCGTGCCGCGCGGCCAGGCGCGGCTGCGCATCACGCTGTCGGCCGCGCACGAGGAGGCCGACGTGGACCGCCTGCTGGCGGCGCTCGAATCCCTGCGCCTGCCGCCCGTACATCAACCGCATGGCGATCGATGACCGCAGCCCGCTTGCGCGCCGACGGCGAGCCGGCGCCGCAAAGCCGGCGGAGCGGCAGCGGCGCGCCTCGCCGCGCCGCCCGTCATGGGCCGCGGCGCCCCCCGCGTATAATTCCCCGCTTGCCGTCCAGGTTTTTCGCATGTCGACCGTCAATCTCGCCGCCTACCGGTTCGTGGACCTGGACGATCTCCCGGCCCTGCGCGACCGCATACGCCAACGCTGCGAGGCGCTGGCGCTGAAGGGCACCGTGCTGCTCGCCCCGGAAGGCATCAACCTGTTCCTGGCCGGCCCGCGCGACGCGGCCTTTGCCTTCATGGACTGGCTGCGGCGGGACCCGCGCTTCGCCGGCCTCGAAGCGAAGGCATCGCCATCCGCCGAGGCGCCGTTCGGCCGCCTGCGGGTGCGCCTGAAGCGGGAGATCATCACCCTGCGCCAGCACGCGATCCGCCCCGCGGACGGCCGCGCGCCGGCGGTGGCGCCGGCCACGCTCCAACGCTGGCTGGACCGCGGCCGCGACGACGACGGCCGCGAGGTAGTGCTGCTGGACACCCGCAACGACTACGAAACCGACGTGGGCAAGTTCCGCGACGCGGTGGATTACCGCCTTGCCCGCTTCACCGACTTCCCCGCCGCCGTGGCCGCCGACCGCGCGCGCTACGCCGGCAAGACCGTGGTGTCCTACTGCACCGGCGGCATCCGCTGCGAGAAGGCCGCGCTGCACATGCGCGAACTCGGCATCGAACGGGTCTACCAGCTCGACGGCGGCATCCTCAAATACTTCGAGGACAGCGGCGGCGCGCACTGGCAGGGCGCCTGCTTCGTGTTCGACGCACGCGGCGCGGTCGGCCCCGACCTGCATCCTCTCCCCTCGCCGGAGAAGCGGACAGGCACGCCGAAGGCGGTCCTCGCATGAGCCTCTACATCGAGCGGACCGGCCGCGGCCCGGTACCGCTGGTATTGATCCACGGCTGGGCCATGCACGGCGGCCTGTTCGCGCCGCTGGTCGAGAGCTTGCGCGAGACGTGCACACTGTACGTGGTCGACCTGCCCGGCCACGGCCACTCGCGCGGCAGCGCGCTGCCGCTGGAACCGCGCACCGTCGCCGCGGCTATCGCCGCCGAGGTGCCGCCGGCGTTCTGGCTGGGCTGGTCGATGGGCGGCCTGTTCGCGCTAACCGCGGCGCTGGATCTGCCCGACCGCGTGCTCGGCATGGCCCAGCTGTGCGCCACGCCCAGGTTCGTGCGCGGCGAGGACTGGCCCTACGGCAACCCCGCCGCGATGGTGCGCCAGCTCGCCCAAGACCTGGAAACCGACTACCGCGCCACGCTGGAACGCTTCATGGCGCTGGAGGCGATGGGCAGCGCCGACCCGCGCGCCGAACTGCGCCGGTTGCGCGCCGAGACCTTCGCCCGCGGCGAGCCCGAGCTGCGCGTGCTGCAGGAAGGCATCCGCCTGCTGGAAAGCTGCGACCTGCGCGACCGCCTGCCGTCGCTGGCCATGCCCAGCGCCTGGATCACCGGGCGCCGCGACCGCCTGGTACACCCGGCCGCGATGCAGTGGTCGGCCGAACGCGCGGGCGGCCGCTTCGTGGAGATCCCGCATGCCGGCCACGCGCCGTTCATCGGCCATGCCGGCGACGTCGCCGCGGCGCTCGGGCCGCTGTTCGCCGGCGCCACCGAGGCTGCGCCATGAACGACTTCCGCATCGACCGTGCACAGGTGCGCCGCCACTTCGGCCGCGCCGCGCGCAGCTACGGCGAGCACGACGCCCTGCAGCGCGAGGCGCAGGAGGTTCTGTTCGGACGTCTGGACTTCTATCTGGAAGAGCCGTCGCGCATCGTCGACGTCGGCGCCGGCCCCGGCCGCGGCAGCGCGCGGCTGAAGAAACGCTGGCCCAGGGCGCAGGTGATCGCGCTGGACGCCGCGCTGCCGATGCTGCGCGAGGCGAAGCGCCACAGCGCCTGGCTGAAGCCGTTCCAGCGCGTCTGCGCCGACGCCACCGCGCTGCCGCTGCCGGACCACAGCGTGGACCTGCTGCATTCCAATCTGTGCTTCCAGTGGATCGACGACCTGCCGGCGCTGTTCGGCGAATGCGTGCGCGTGCTCAGGCCCGGCGGCCTGCTCGCCTTCTCCACCTTCGGCCCCGACACGCTGAAGGAACTGCGCGCCGCCTGGGCCGCCGCCGACGGCCGGCCGCACGTGAGCCGCTTCCTGGACATGCACGACGTCGGCGACGCGATGATCAACGCCGGCCTGCGCGACCCGGTGCTGGACGTGGACCGCTACACCCTCACCTACAGCGAACCGCGCAAGCTGCTGGAAGAACTACAAGGCCTGGGCGCCACCAATGCCGACCATGCGCGCGAACGCGGCCTCGCCGGCAAGTCGCGCTACCGCGCCATGCTCGACGCCTACGAGGCGATGCGCACCGCCGATGGCCGCATCCCGGCCACCTGGGAAGTAGTGACCGCGCACGCCTGGGGGCCGCCACCCGGGCAGTCGCGCCGCGCCCCCGGCGGCGGCGAGATCGCCAGCTTCTCGGTGGATAGCCTGCGCGGCACGCGGCGGCGCTGAGCGGATGTCCGCGCTCCCATTGCCGCCGCGCCTGTGGGAGCGGCTTTTCCTGTGGGAGCAACTGTCTGGGGGCAGTGCCGCCGAAGCAAGCCTTCGACTTCGCTCAGGGCGAACGACAGTGGTTTGCCATCGCCAACCGACTTGTACTTGTGGGAGCAACTGTCTCTGTGGGAGCGGCTTCAGCCGCGATGCTTTTGCTTGAGAGATCGGTAGACCGGAACAAGAGCATCGCGGCTGAAGTCGTTCCCACCGAGACCACCCTGAACCCCGCGGCACGAAGCAGATGTCCCACCCGCGCCCCGGGTTCGCGAACAGCCCCCGGATCAGTCCGCCAGCGGTTCGCCCAGCGGCGCGCGCACCGTATACGCGGCGCCCGCCGAGGCGGCGACGATGGCCGCGACCGCCAGCCACTGCAGTACGTCCAGCCGCTCGCCCAGGAACGCGGCGCCGGCCAGCGCCGCGATCGCCGGCTCCAGGCTAAGCATCACGCTGAAACTGCGCGCCGGTAGCCGGGTCAGCGCGATCATCTCCAGCGAGTAGGGCAGCACCGAGCTCAGCGCCGCCACGCCCAGGCCCAGCGGCAGCAGCGCCGGCGACCCCAGCAGGGCGCCGGCATGCGCGAGCCCCGCGGGCACCGCCAGCAGCGCGCCGATCGCGATGCCCCAGGTCACCGCGTCGCCGCCATAGGCCGCGCCGGCTTTCTGCCCGAACAGGATGTACAGCGCCCAGCCCACGCCCGCGGCCAGCGCATAGGCCACGCCTACCGGGTCGAGCACGTGCGCCTGCCCGCGCAGCGGCAGCAGCAGGGCCAGGCCGGCCACCGCCAGCGCAACCCACACCAGGTCCAGCGCGCGGCGCGAGCCGAACAGCGCGATCGCCAGCGGCCCGGTGAACTCCAGCGCCACCGCCAGCCCCAGCGGGATCGTGCGCAGCGCCATGTAGAACACCAGGTTCATCGCGCCCATCGACAAGCCATAGCCCCACAACGCGCGCCAGTCCGCGCCCCGGTGCGCACGGCGCCACGGCCGCCGCGCCAGCAGCAGGAGCAGCGCGCCCAGCCCCAGCCGGAACGCGGTGGCGCCCTGCGCGCCTACGCGCGGGAACAGCTGCTTGGCGATCGCCGCGCCGCACTGGTACGAGGTCATGCTGACCAGCAGCGCGGCGATCGCCAGCCACAATGGCGTCTGACGGGAAAGGCGGGGCATGCGCGGGGTCCACGAAGTGCGAGGCAGGCATGGTGCCAGCCTACGCGGGCGAAACCCAATGCCTACGGGCGCCACTGCTGACGATGGCTGGCAGCAGCCTGTCGCGACGGCATGCCTGGGACCGCTCCTTCCCGTGCAAGCCATGCTCTTTCGCCACCCCGGGTTATCCCAGGTGCCCTCACTGCTGTCCGGAATAATTTTGAACACTCGTGACTGGGCACAACATGTACCGACCCGTCGCTCTGGCGCGTCATTCCGGCGCAGGCCGGAGGCGCTTTTCAACAGACGAAGGTCTGGTCATC
>Ga0164242_10001859_pt1 | contig 24735 bp, 31 predicted proteins | sample OricomgcompostMG_FD_108783 | JGI IMG/M metagenome (GOLD analysis project Ga0164242, IMG submission 108783) | Miracle-Growth compost microbial communities from Emeryville, California, USA - Original compost - Miracle growth compost (MG) ...
CATAATAAATCACGGCGTACCTGGTATACCCTCAACTTCAATGTTTACCCAGCCGTCACCAAGCCCCTCGGGCGTGATGTCGCTAGATATCCATCCCATACACTCGGCAGATCCTTTCCCTGCCGCCAACACGCGGCCGACAACGCAGGCAGTGCTCCAGAAGCTCTTCCCGCTGTAAACAAACCCGCCACATAAATTGGCCATCGGTCCGAGACTCGCCATTGCCTCCGGATCGTTCTCCAAAAGCGTCGACATCAAGAAATGGCAGATGCCTTCGCCGGGGAGCATTAGGCCGGAGACATAGCTCTTCGAGAGCCAGCCCGAAGGATGGAGTGCCGCTGATATCTTCTGTCGTCTTAATGGCGTCTTCTTATCATGCGATTCCCCCCTTGAGACTCCAAAGTAGGAGGAGGACTGCCGGCTAGCACGGCTGGCCGGGGTTGGTAGCGGCGAGGTCAGAGGAGTTCCCTCTGTCACGGCGCGGCAATTGTCCGAGATCCTCGAGGCGTATGATTCGATGCCTGGCCATCTCAACCTCGTGGCAAAGTGCGTAAGCCCGTCGACCTGCCGCTCGCAATGCTTGCCTCTTACCACATAAACTGGCGCTTGATGCTGGTGGCCTCCGTGTTCGTGAGATAGCGACATGCGTTTCGTTAATGTTGCCAGCCAACCCGATGGCTTCTCTATTTGCTCCTCTGGTTCCTTCCGTTCAGACCTCACCACCTCGATATTCTCTAGCCACGCCCGCGCTAGATGCATTGACCACTTCACTGACCGGTTCGCGTCCTTCTCGAAGCGATGTATTTCGGAGGGCTTGATGCATTCCATGCCTATCTCATCGCCTTCCGTAATGGCGTCTAGCCGGATGAGGAGCTCGCAGGCTAGTAATATCTGCAGGAGAAGCCAATAACGCTCGTCGTGAGCCCCCTTGGCCGAACTTCCGCTTTTAATCGAAGCTGTGTCCTCTTCCGCTTCGTCTTCACCGGCCCAGAGCACCTGGCCTAATCTGATCCGCCATTCGACGTGGGAGAAGTCAATCCACATGCTCGGTGCCGCCAGGATCCTGACAAGTGATTGTATCTGCACCGAGAGGCTATACGGGTCATTGTGGTCAAGCACCCTGATCGGGGGGTGCAGGATGTGCTGGAATAGCTCATTGTAAAGTTCACTTGTCACGCGGCGTTCCCTGGGGTGCGGCTCGGAGTACCTCGTGCCGTTCTTAACAAGAAGCTCCAATATCGCGGTCTCGTCGAGTCGCCGCAGGCCGTCCTTGGCCACCAGCATCTTATGGCGCTGCTCGACAACAGCGGGATCCCTCGAGCCCAGGGTCTCAAAGCCAAACTGCTCCTCCTGCAAGGCATCGGCGACGCCCAGCTCCAGCGCAGCCTGGTACCCCACACTCCCCTTCTCGAGTCCCACCATGCTCAGCATATTGGGCCTCTCGCGGCATCTCGGATAGAAGTGGGCGCGCTGCCTCTCCGCCGCCGACGCCCTCCTCGGCGCGGGCCCGGTCTGGATGTCGCGCGTGATGTGCGGCCAGGCCGTGACGCAGCCCCAGGCCTTGACCTCGATCTGGCCGTGGTCGGTGAGGTCGCGGATCTGCAACTCCTCGTCCCAGGGGAAGGCCACGGAGGGGTGGGGCGCGCCGGTGAAGTGGCCCTCGGAGCGGGCAAAGTACTGCGGGGCGCCGGAGAAGAGCTTCTCGATCTCGGAGTCGGTCAGGCTCGCCATGATGCGGTCGAGCTTGAGCACGGGTTTCAATGGCGGGCCTCTTGCCTGCTCGCTGCCGGGCGGGGGCGGGGAGGGGAGTGGCTTGTTGGAGTTGACGGGGGATCGTGGGGATAGAGATGATGCCTCTGAGCCATGAACTGGAGAGGCCTGGACAAGAGTCGGAAGCGAGTCTAAGTCAGCCGCATGCTATTAAAAGTTTCAAGGATTGAAGTGAAGAAATTCAGAAGATCAAGCCAAGAGGTCCTTGTGGGAATGTAGGGTCTTGAAGCTTCCCTCAGATGATTGAATGCAGGAACAGCCGATCCCCGGAGGTGGTCACGCACTCAAGAGGCTCATGTCATATGGGAGGCGGGAGAGGGGGGTTTACGCCAATTCAGTGACATGGGTCTCCGGGAGTAGCGTGCTGCACACTGCAGGATGTTGGGGAAAGCGGGAGTGGCCTTTCTCTCGTGTGACTAGTGCGCTGCAATGGGGCAATTGGCTGGGGGGGCGGGCAAGCGAGAGAAGGGAGAGGGGGGGGGGTTGAAGTTGCACAGTCCGGGGAAAGGAAGGGCGGAAAACGTACAGCTGCACCAGCGAGGTGCGCCGACCCAGATCTTCCCCGCAGAGGGGTCGAGCTCGAGGACGCGGCCGAGCCGGCGGGGGGCGGGCTCGACGGCGACCTGCCAATTAGTCGCGAACGTCCGATCAGGTCGAGAAGAAATTCCCGTTTCGAGTTCCTCCGCTCCCTCCCGGGCGTAGCAGAAGACGGCTGCCCGCTTCCGGCACTCCCGACGCCGTTGTCATCGCCACCCCCGACAATCTCGGGGCTCTGGCAGTTTCGTGGGGACTCGGGTGGATCGCGGGGCAGCCGTTTCAGCAGCGATAGTGAGGGCATTGCCGCCGGAGGGGGGGAAGGGGGGCCGGCGCCGGCTGCACTGCGTCCTCTAGAGCATCAAAATTAAAGCCTCCCGGGGATGTGCAGCGGCAGCAGAACGGGGTTGCGCAGTGTGCGGACTGGAGAGAATAGATGGGTGGCGTGCACGTGGGGATCTCACAACACCGGGGAATTGACTTTGTAGATCCTTGGTGATCCAGGTGTCAGGGGGCGGCGGCGGCGGCGAAGGGGGGCAAAACCGAAGCAGTAGGATATAAAAGAGGACGGGAAATGGAAATGGGAAAAGAAGGAGAAGAAGGGGAAAAAGGAAGAACTTGAGACACGGGATAGGCAACTGGGGGAAAAGAAGAATATAGCAGAAACGAGTTAAGGCTGACCTGCGCCCGTCTCAGATCTATCAGCTTGTATATAAATGGCTATCGCCGTCACTCAAATGGGCGGTGGCATCCGAGACCATCTTATTTACCTCCCCTCCGGGTTCCATGGCCCCATAGCATTCTGGTGATTCGTACCGGCAGTGTGGCTACTTCGCCCGGGTGGCACGCCTCGCCTACATAGGACAACTACACGACGGGTACAAAATGGAGGAGCCGGAGAACGGTAAGGGACGGACACAGAGGGTTGCGTCATGGTGGTCAATGGCATCATGGATGGGTGGCTTGATGGATAATTCCTCAGCAAACGGGCACCTACACTACCTCGCACGTACTGTGTAAAGCGAGAGCAGCTGAAAGCCCCACGAGGGCCACAATCAACCCTTACTGTGTACCGGTTTTGCTTGGTGCAAACACTAGCACTGAATGCTGACGCAATGGGGGTCCCCTTCAAGCCCTTTTTGGCGGAGATCAGAAACGCAACCTTGATTTGTTAATCTGGGAAGACCGAGGGATAAAGATCAAGTTCACCTGGCTCGCCTCGCCCGATTCGCAGCTAATCCACCCGGCGATCATCCCACATCGCTCCCGCCCCACCCACGCGACATTTCAAGGTTTGTTGTTTCAAAGTTGTGCCACCGAAGGAAAATGTTGTGCTCTGTTATGTATGGAAGGGGGAAAGAGTTATGGCGCAGTAAGCGCAGTAACACCGAACACCCCCTCCCCTCTTTCGCCTCCCACTCGGGATTCCCGCTCATCTCTTCTGCGACAGCCTGAATGCCCTGTTGTGCCTGGACCAGTCGTGAAACAGCGGCCGTTATATTGCCTTGCAGCTCCCCTCTCCGGAGCCTCAAGCTGACGTCTCTCCCCTCCGCCCCGACTACATTAGGGTGGGGTGGGGGGGAGGATTCCTTCGAGAAGCCGCCTTCCCGGACGAGAGAAGGGGGTTGGAGCTTGGGGGATATTGGGAGGCGTTCATGTAATCGAACTACCACACTGCCTGAACATATATCAGCCGTGCCTTCTCCTTGTTAACCCTCCATCCGCAATCTCGGGGTTTGTCTGATTTTGTAAAATCGCGAACGCCACTTTGAACTCCGTAACTCCGTCTCGCCAAGACTTTCTTATAATAGGACACATCTGCCTTCAGCGCATCCTAGGCGATTCTCCGACCAATTCTGACAGCACCAGGGGGTGAACGTGTCAAGCTTGGTACGAAAATTGCAATATCCTATTCGCTTCGCCCGTAGGTAAAAAGATTCCGCACCAATCATGCCGGAGGGGTATCGTGTACGACAATCAGCAGGTATTTCGGGTTAGGTACGACGACCAGCTCCTGTTTCTTCGTCCGCAGCCGTAGAAGTTTCAACTCGTCCTTTCCCCCCATCGTGCGTCAGTTTCCGCGGCGAAAGCTACTACTCCGCACCACCGTTTTATATAAAGGACCTACCTCGGTATCTAGCTCTTGCACGAGGCCACCGGCCGAGTTGACGAAATTCCACACGAGGGCCGCCAGCTCTTCCGCGCCTTGCGACTCGCCGCCGCCGCCGACCTGTTGGGGAGGGTTCGTCGCGTCGCCTGGGAAGGACCCGGCAGCCGGTCCGGATAGAGACGATCCGTTAGACCTGCGTATCGACGCTATTTGGCCGCTCATCTTCAGTATCGCGCCCGAGGCCCTGTCGAGGACCATCGTTGCCTTGACGCCGGCCTTCTTGGAGAGACGGCCCAGCGTCTCCTCCAACGCGTCCGGGCCACCGCTAGACTGCACAGGGCGTAAGATGTTAGGAGGCGCGCTTTGGTAGCATTGCGGGAGGAACGTGCAAAAAAACTTACAATGATAGGGTCTGCCATTGAAAACAAACATGTGCCTATGTCTAGGATACGCTTTGCTCGGTACTTTCCGCGTGTTGACTCTGGGCATTTGGGCGGCTTGGATCACCCCGTGATTCTGCCGCCGCTGACCGCTGACGAAAGCGGATCCCTTCTCGCCCTGACCCACTTTGCTTGAACAAGTAAGGAGCTCGGCCGCAGAACTGTGAGCCAACTCACGAGCCGTCAGGCACGAGTTGGAACGACGGAATACAACATGGGGTGAGGTCGTGGAATTATTAGGGAACCCTATGATGAAGTATCCGCTATGATCCTCCATTCTACCTTCACAACTGTCAATAGTAAATGCAGCATGGCGGCACAAAAGTCAACCGTTGATTGGACATACTTCCACAAAATCACAACCTGTTCGAGGCTGTGGTCACTTCAAGGCCACGCTGTGTACGTACCATTCAGTTTCAGACTCTCAGAGAATGGCACCGTCCCGATGCTGAACCTAGCATGGGGTGAGGTTGCCCGACTCTTCGCATCTTGGACACAACACGGAACTGTCATGAGCGGTCCCCTGTCCTCCATATCCCGTATCCATGTCTGGATACAACCATTTGGGTGGTGAGGTTCAAGATGAACTCCGTATGGGCTCATATGGACACTTGGGACATATGATGTTTATGTCCATTGAGATGCAAAGGAGCTGCTCGCTCTAGTTTTGTAAGCCGCGGTCTAGTGTCTGCCCCTGCCTCAGCCCGACGCACAACATCGGAGAGAGCCGTGTAAAAGTCCCCCTGATTAGGGCCCGTACGGTTCCCTACCGTTTACAGATGATATTCCACCATGCTGCTTTGCCGGACACCTACGTAGATGGGCGGTTATATTGGCTTGGCCACTTTTATGTTAACAGTCTCTGATATACATCAAGCAACAACTACCTCGACCGGGGACCTGGTCATATTAGAGCCTAGCTATACCGTCTCAGGGGTAATTCACAGTCGTACCAGAGAACACAAGCACGCTACAAAAGGCAGGAGATAGAGGTTCGTCTGAAGTCTCAGTGTATTTCAATAATTTGCACCTCCCGGTGTATATACCCACCATCTGTTGTGGATATTTTGGTATCTAGAAAATAGTCCCGCCCATCCAAATACACCGACGCCCCAACGCTTTGCGCTTGCGGCTGACCGGCTTCGTGCCTTGGTCCAGCCCGTGAATAATAATAATAAAAGAAACTTGTCTTTTTTGTTGTACTTGTACAAGAAGTTGCAGCTCCCAAGAAATGAGCCCCTCCTTCTTCACCCCTACCCCCATCGCACACACCAGATTGAGGCTTCATAGTCCGTCTCCTAGCCGCGCGTAAGGCAAGTCTCGAGCCGACCGCCTCCTTGCGCTTGTAGATGCGCCCTTTCCGCCCTTGGCGCCGCTCGCGGTATGGACGACGAGGTTGACTAGGTCGATGGAATTGCCGTTACCAAGGGTGACGTTCTTTGCAGTGTCGATATCGACGCCTCCCGTCACCCTGCCGCCAGCATCGGCAAACAGCTGCTGAATCGTGATCTGCGCTGTTTCTGCTGCGTCTAGGGTTGTCTCCTGCAGGATGAACAGGACCGCCACGCGCGCAAAGTCCACTGTACCGTCTGAAGGGACGAAGCCTACGCCTGGAGCGGGCGTCGGGGCAGCGCCGATGGTTGTTGTTGTCGTGGTCGTGCTCGTAAATGTTCGCTCGGGGATGGAGATGGTTGTGGCGAAGATGGTCGAGAACTTGGCCGGGGCGGGGACAATTGTCGCGAAGCCTTCTTCCGGCGCACGCTTGACCTTGGACGGAGGCTCAGCTGCAGCGGAGGCACGGGGCAGGACATTGAAGGATGGTTGCGCAACTGCTCGCCGAACCACTCGCCGAACCACTACTGTGGGCTCCGCACCGACAGTCACAGTGACGGTCTCGACCTCCACCCCATCAACAGCATTAAAAGCGTTGAAAGTGTCAGATGAGTCGGTGGTTCCGGGAATCGATTGGCCGTCGAAAGTAACTAGAGCGTTCTCGGCAGAGCAGCTCAGGTTGCCAGCGTTGAGTTTCGCAAGGATAGTCGTGGGGGAGAGAGCGACAGAGAAATTAGACTGCGCCTGCTGAATGAGGCGGGGGATGGCATCCCCCAGTGTGACATTATCGATATTAGTGTCGCCGGCAATGGTCGTGGTGGTGCAGCCAGTCGCGCCCGGAACTGTGCAGCTAGAGCCTGTAAACCCGCCGGTGCAGATGCACGAGCAGACGTTCTGTTTCACCACGTTGGTGCCGCCGTTCTCGCATGTGAGTTGGGCCTCGCACTGCGTCAGGGCTGGTTCCGAAGGTCCGTTACGCTTCCGGAGGACGAGGAGCTCCAGGGGAATAACGATGGCTGCCGCCACAAGAACCAAAACGACGAATGCGAGAACGATGAATTTCCAGAACGGAAGACCGCAGGCCCTTCGGCCTTTCTGTTGCGAGTTGGACTGCCCCTGAGGGGAGCCGTTGTCTTGCCCGCGATTAGCATTAAGGGGTAGAGGCCAGGACGGGATGTTGAGCCGAAGGCTCTCCCGGAAGCTCCGACGAGGCTGGGCAGGGGGTGGGAAGGCAGCGAGCATGTCCGATAAGCCGGATTGATGTTTCTCGCCGTCGACTATTAAGGCAAAACCAGCCAGATTAGTATATGCTCATCATAAGACGACTTGTGATCTCTCGGGGAACTTACCTGACATCTCCTTGTCTCCATACCGCCCGAAAAGATCGGGCCCAGAGGAGTCGTTGAGATCGTCAAATCGGCTTGCTGGTCTCCGTCCCCGTTCCAAACTTGCGGCCAGCCTTGTTGCCCGGCGGATGAGGTCTGGCAAACTCGTGAGACTTGCTCGCGACTCTGCCCTCGTGGTCGCCTCAGACTCGGGGCGCGGAGTTTTCCAGATTGCCGAGAGTCGGTTGTACGGCCGACCACCACGGGGTTGTGGGGATGGCGTCGGTTCTGACGGGTTGGAGGGATCTGCAGCACTAGCCGCGCCGTACGCATTTAGGATGCTGTCTGCGGTTACCGACGCAGCTGGTGCCCTCACGGTTGGTAATGTCCCAGACGAGCTCGATGAAGCCTCCACATAAGCGGTCCCGTCCTTGAACGGGTCGCCCTGTATTGGGGTCGGTGCGGGCCTCTGGCCTGGCTCTCCTCCATTCTCCAATGCACGCGGAGTTGTAGTAACGAGCGTGGCCTTCCCTTTCTTCCCTAAGCTGGCGCTTCTGACGAGGCGGCTTTCGTCCCCATCGTCATCGTACGCCGACCCTCCTCCACCTTCCTCCGCTATGATATCCTCGTAGGAGGGGTCTGGGTAATTCGGACTCGGTCCTGGAGATGGTGTACCCCAGCTCTCGGGCATCGCAGCACTTGAAGCGAATGAGGTGTGTGACCTTGACCGAGGGCTCTCCTCGGGAATAGGCGACACGTAGGATAAGTTGGAATAAAATGAAGAGGCGCCACGTCTGGCGGATGGTGGTGGTCCGAGATTCACACTCCGCCTTGGGGGTGCCAGTGGTACTGGGAGAGGAAAATCGGGGATCGACCCTACTGATGAGAGAGTAGAAGGGCGGGATTGTGACGTGGGCGTTTCGGAAACTGACAGCCGATCCTGTTCTGATGGCTCTCCCTCGGATTGTGGCCGGTACTGAAAGGAGGGTGTTGGATCCTGTACTTTGGAAGCGTCAAGCATTGAAGGGACGCGACTCGGCCGTGGTGGCCGTTGTGGTGGTGATTTGCCGCGTGGTGGTTTGTACGGTTCTGCGTCCGTCGCGCTCGGTGGGGATGTAAGAGGACCTGGCAAGGGCCATTGCGGAACCTGGGTTGGGCGCGATATAGTAGCACCCCTCTGGCCATCCTTCATCTGCAACCCCGGTGGTGCTTGCAGTCGCTGGGTTCTCGGTTGTCCAGCAGTCGGCCCAGCGACCGGTCGCCGAGGAACTGAAGGTTTGGCCATCTGCGGTTCGTCCGCCATCGTGTCAGGGAGTTGGCGTGCCTGGGGGGGATCTGTTTGTTGGAAGCCGGCCTGGACGCGTTCTCGTGCTCTCCTAACGGATCCCCCTGCCCCAGGACGTTGATCCATATCTCTCCCATCCTGAGGGAAACTCATTTAGTCGTGGCCACCTTGACAACGACTGAGAAGGCATCCAACTGCTTCCCAATTTCCCCCGCTCTTTCTCCCTTTCCTAAAAGAGCTGCAAGAGTCCAATCACAACGAGCCTGTCCTACTATCTCGATTGCATATGCGAGAGCCCGTTCCGAAACCCAATGGCCGAGGTGATTTGGGTAGGTGTTCGCAACTTTCGGCGGCGTGCGTGTAACGAAGACCCTTTGATCTTGGTGAGACAAGTTCGCGGCCTCCCGATTGTCCGGTGGTACGAGTGTAAAGTTCGGGTGAACTGCGTGCGCAGCTTAGGTATCGCAAACGACGACGAGCAACTCTCTTAACTCTAAAGAAGGTTGTGGAACCAGGCGGTTGTTCGTGTAGGTATCCGCGATCGATGACGAAGAGAATTAAAAGGCAATCTATGCGGAGACAAACAAAAAAAGAAGACGAGAAACCTCGAAGGAACGTGGCCAGCCGGATGGGTGGTGTGGAGGAACTTGCAAAGGAGGACAAAATTACAGGGCAGGTCAGGTCCAGATGGTGACGGCCTGTACGAAACAAGAAGGATTAGTTAGTCTATGAGGCCGCAAGAGCTGGAGGGAGAGGGGACCAGCCGAACAGGTGTGCCACGGAACATGGAACATGGAACAAGGAAGACAAGACGAGGAGGGATGTGGGAAGATGGGCGTTGGGTTCAACGGGGTTGACTGAGTGCCAGCTGGTGAAATTGCCTGATCCGGACCAGCCGTGGGAAAGCTGGGCTGGGCCGGGAGGGTCGCTGGCATTCGGCCACACCCAGACAAGGGACACCATATCAGCCGGGTCGCAGGTCGCAGGAGGGGCCCCCCGTCAAGAAAGGGGATCACGTACGCTTGACGTTTCGAGACCTTGGCGAGGTGAGTTGTGGCCCCAGGGGAGTGGTCCCGCCGTGTTTACAGTTCTCGAGTTGGGCCAGTGAGTTGGTCACGACGCGGCCGTAATAAAGGAGGAAGTTGAGCTGGCCGTTGCCTATCTCACAACCTTAAGATGGTTGGCCGAGAAAGATGAAGATGAGAACCCACAGCTGAAGTAACAGCCAGAGGATGAGATCGAGGCTTTCCCAGTGGTGCCGGGAGGTGGGCAGGCACGAAGAAAGGTCAAAGGGCCCTGGGTTGTTGCACAAGGGTGGATGCGTTTCAGGATTGCGGGACGAGCACCAACATCAGCAGCAGCGAGTGAGCGGCCAGGGTAGACGTCTGAGGCCGGGGGGTCGATGATCAAGAGGAGATCAAGCAAAAGGCTGCAGGTGTTCGCAGGCAGGCCAATAATTGTGGAGGGCGAAACGTCACTCGGAAGAGTCCCCGTGATCAAATGGGCAAATGAGTGGGATGATGACGGCCGTGATGTTGAAGCCGAGGGGGCGGCCAAAAAAAGGGCGGACGGGACGAGGCAAGGCTGCTCTGGGCGGCCCGGATATGAAACGAAAAAGAGAGTCGAGACGAAGGTAATTGGGCGAGACCGGGCAGCGGTCTTCGTTCGTGTTCAAGAAAACGTGTGGATGGGTGGAAAGAGAGGAGAGGCAGAGCAGCGTTAAGTTGGAGAGGAAACAGCAACACGATGACAAACTAAGGGAGTTACTTGACCGAGTGTGGTTCACTCCTGCGCAGTGCAGTCCTTCTGGTTGGTGTGATGACAACCCATGTCAACCAAGAGGGTAGGCACGGTTGGCCTGCATGCATGTTGCTTTACGTTGCCGACCATACCTTCTTTTCCTCCGCATAGACTCATCGGAGCATTGGCCATGTGCTCCTTTGACACCGCAATGCGTGCCTCCCGCCCGAGTCTTCAGGCCAAGAGATATCGGACGATTCAATAGTCTCAACGATAGTCGCCGTTAGCCCACATGGGTTTCGGGCGGATTCCCACGTTGAGACCTTCAGCCCCGGCCACGAAGGCGCGAACTACGAAAGCCAAGGCGCACAAGGGCGCATGCGCAATTTTCCTTTTCTTCGTCCCCGTTCGTTCCACGCCCCGTCGGCTCGAAAGCCCCGTCTCTTCCTCGCTCGCGCTTGAGGGCGAGCCAGCCAAGCGGGTACGTTGCACAAAGAGACCTTGAACCCTGAACGTTGGAGGGAACCCCTGACAACTTTAACTTATTCCAGCCAATCAGGCGTGGCGGAGACTTGAATCGGAAACACTAGCGCAGCGACCCGCATCATTCCCCTTTTTCTAAAATTCCACGCGAAAGTACGCACGGTCCCAGATCCTGACACTCGACGACTTTGTCCAATGCCTGTCGACTTTCCCCTTCGTCAAAGATGCCTGGCCCCTTGACCGACCATGGCTAATCGATAAGGTCTGAACGTTTATACACAACCAAAAAGGCACGCGAGGGCTCAGATCATCAACCCATACACAACACGGGGTGTGAAACGAAACAAGGGCAGAGAGAACCAGATAATGGTACGGATTATTCTTGAGAGAGCGAGAGAAAAGAAAGAGAGGGAGCGCAAACGCCAGACTGGGGAACAGAGACTCATCACGCCAACCAGGTTCCAAATTTGGACATACCCTCGTCGACTTCGTACCTGGATGTTCGCCGTTCTGGGAAATTTCAGGCACAGCCTAATATATCCCTCACTACAGTCTTGATTGCAATCAATTGGCTCCTTAAAATTTCCAGGGACGAGAGAGCATCGCCCCAGCAGCCAACCCCAGTATTAATCCTTCGACAGCTCTAGGCGTACGCATACTAAGCCTCCGCACTGGACCAGGATTGCAAGATCCCTGAGCCCTGGATGTCGTGACGAGCCTACGTCGTAAGGAGTCTAGCGAGTCTTAGCAGATCTATTCGTGGCATTCGTGAAAATTATACCGATCCTCCGTGTATGTGACAGACAAGCAACGAAAGACGAATGATGAAGATGGATGATTTGCAGCGTGTCCCGCGAATCTAGTATCTCGATCGGGCGATCATCTTCATTCCGAGCCAGGTCTCTCACGCTCTCTTCCATGACAAAGCCTTCCAAGGTGGTTATTACCGACCGAGCCGTCACGTCGCCCTTGAGTCCGCGTTTCAGGATCCAGAAAGCTTGGGCCGGGTTCCGGAAGCCTCCGGCATGGCTGGGATTTTTCTTTCTTTCTTACTGCTCACGCTGCTCAACACCGGCCGCCGAGACAACCGTCACTTTTAGCCGGACTCCTGACACCCAACTCGGGGCCAGTTGACTGACGGCAAAAGGCTTCGTCTCGTGACATCTCGTCATGCCGCGACCCATCCGTAGTGTTTTTTTTTGCTCTCGTCAGCGTGTCGAGACACGTTACGAACTGAGTTCGGCAGGTATGCGGCCCGTCCTTGCTTCTGCAGCCTACCTCCTTACCCAGACCCACCAGGCGGCCACCCACTCTGGCTGGCGCCTTGCCGTCACCCAATGTCCTACATGCTTCCACGAGTCTTCCATGCCTCGATCTTCGCACGAGGGCCCAGAACTGTGCCGCTTGTGACACCTAGAGGCGTCGAAACAAAACAGTTCGCAGGTCGCGGAGCGGCACAAGGCCGGCCAAGAATGGCATGGACCGGCAACTCGTTCTTGCGGCCGCACTTATACATCGTTCCTTGCGGGTTTGCTCGGAAGTCCCTCTCATGGCCCTTTCCCTCCCTCCGCAACCGACCCTCAAAAAGGGATCGTCGCTCCAACTTACCTTACCTACCGAGGGCCCAGTAGATCCGTGCAATTCATCCGAAGACAACTCCGCGCTTCCGGTAACGAACAAAGAGAATTCGCAATACCCGCCGTGACTTCGAAAGATGAGCTTTCCGCTTGTCCTGTTGCCCAAAGGTTCCAGCTCATAAGAGAGAAAGCTCGGGCTTTAGTGTGTATCGAACGTATTCTACCTAATTGCCATCCCACCCATCTCGCCGGTCTACGTAGCTACCGTGGGGAAATCCCCGGTTCTCCGCGAAAGTTTAATTAAAAGGCGCTGTAGCTCCCGGGAGGGCTAATTCAGCTTGCCTTCCTTCCTTGTTCCCGGCGTGCCATCTGTGATATCTGCATCCGACTCGGGAAACCCAGCCTTTTAGCCACTTAGCGACTGGCCTTGTCGTGGGAGGACCTAAGTAGGATATTGTTTGCGTGACATTGCCTTTGCAACCAGCTCTCGGCGCCTCGTGGTTGGATATTCAGTCGCCGAATGCCAAACCTATCGTTGCTTTGGCCTCCACGAGCTAGTGTCATAGCCGGTCGACGATCTGCTGCTCGATAGGCTATGGGGCGTGATCGAATGATATCAACCCGCCTGGTAGAATCAGATCTGAGCACCTCGCCCCTGGCGCTGCACGAGGAGGTTCCCTATCAAACAGTAATTTGCGCTGAAATTGCTCTGTAAATCTATACCTATAGAGAGAAAGGGGCTTAGTGTTTGGATTGCCTACCGGTCTGTCGTGATAAGGGGCTCGCAAAACCACCCCGTCGTCTCCGCTAGCTGTCATGGCTTCAAACCAAACACATGCTAACATGTCTATAATCTTCATGCTTTCGAATTTGGACATAAATATCCCTGACAAGGGAATATAAGAGAATAGACAGAGAAATAGAAGAGGACAATAAATCCGTGACTTGCGTTAGGGGCGTCCGCTCGACCTTCGCCTGGTTTTGTTCCCCAAACACAGATAGAAACGGGCCCTGAAGGAACATCTCAGTTCAAATAGAAGATGTAGCAATTCTGATCAAGGGAAAATGCTCGTGGCGGCTCCATCTGACGGCGTCCTAGATATCCCGGCGCCAGTATGTAAAAAAGAAATTGGTTAGTTTTTCCCATGATTCCCTTTGATAGCCAAGAAACTGCTCCATCACGCCTTGCGCAACCCAGTTAAAGAAGCCGGAGAGTGGGACGGCGGGGGGTGTTCACAGAACAACGCATTTGTGCTCCCGATACTTTCTCTTCCTCCGGCGTCTGATGCCGTAGGGGCCACCCTCCTGCTTGTCGTAAAAGTCGTCATCGTTATTGTTTTCGTACGAATCGTCTCGGCGTAGCATCTGCCTGCAGAGGTCGATGAAGACTTCGTCGACGTTTGCTGGGAGGGGGAGTTAGGAGGTGAGTGCGAAAAAAAGAAAGAAAGTAGAGTGTAAGATTAGTTGTTTCGGACTTACTCCTCGTCCTCGCGCTGCATTCGTAATACGGCGCCTCCCAGCGCTGCGAGATGGAAAACGCCTTGGCGCGTTCAACACCCCGTTGGTCCTCAAGGTCCGCCTTGTTACCGGCGATGACTATTGGGACACTCTCGTCGTCCTTAATACGGATAATCTCCTCGCGGAGATTTACTAGCTCGGCAAGGGATGACTTGGAGGTGATGCTGAAAACTAAGAGGAACCCTTGGCCAGTCTTCATGTACAGATCCCTCATAGCAACTGTTCAAGCGTGTCAGGGGTAAGGTACAGAGACTCAGCGAAGGTCGGAACTTACCAAACTGGTCCGTCCCGGCAGTATCCAAGCTGGGCAGCCTTGTTAGAGAAAGGTCCTAGGGTAGGATTGGTGGACATGTTTGCCTTACATCTCGAGAACTACCTGGCGGCCCTAGGAAGAGAGTTAGCGCGGTGCCGTTAGCGGTCCTTTTAGGGCCTGAGAGTCAACCACATACATCAATCGAGACCTGGGTCCGATACGAGTCCTCGATGGTGGGGTCATAACTTTCAATCCACTCATTGTGAACGAACTGGGCTGATAGTTGGTCCATATCAGCAGATATTCACGTGGTACTTGCAACATGTTGGGCCATACCAGTTAGGCAACTTTTCCCAACGCCACCTATACCGGGTGTTAGTGGGTCATGGCTTTTAGAACAAGCGGACAAGCAAAGGGAGAGGGGAGAGGCTGGGAAAAGAAGGGAGGAAAGGAGGCTTCGGGAATACAGAGCCCATCTCGGTGATAATAAAAACGCGAAGGGGTAGGTGGGGGAAGACCAACCTGCTCCAAGGACGACTATGTGAAATTCGCGACTGGACCCAATGTATCAGCACAGGAGCCGGTAGAAGAATGGTTGGGACGGAAACCCCGATTGAAGACGGGGTTTCAGCGAGGAAGGAAGGGCAATTGGCACCGACCAAGGCTGGTATCTCGGCGGCATGGTCTCGGCGGTGCGAGGAGCATGCTCCGGAGGGGTTTGTGTGGAGAATCTGCTGCTGATGACTGCCCAACGTGGTCCCCAAGGGTAGGGTAAGGTAGGGTAGTGCCCAATGCCCTTTTTTTCGTAGGGTGTCCGTCTAGCTCCTTGCCCCTGTGCTTGGCGCACCAGCTCCACAGGAACAACGCCTAGAAGGCGGCTCAGACGATCTCAGGTCTAAGGCTCGCGGCATGCAGTGTTCGTTTTTCTTTGGCGTGAGCCCGAGAACGGTATTGATCGGTGTTGTTTGGGGGGGTTATAACAACGACGAGAGGTCGACGAGGGATGAACCCGTGGCCCACTTTGCGGTCCGGGACTTGTGTGAGTTGCGTGGTTGACTTATGTAAACCAATTGGGGGGAACCTGTGGGAGTGGGGAGTTCCTTTCGCGGGGTTATCTGAGGGAACAACTCCTGAGTTTCTGCTGCTACGTCCTTCGGGGGGTTCAGGTATTGGGGTTCAGGGAAGGGGGCTGCGAGATTGAAACAATTCGAGATAAAGTAGGCGCTGGGGATTTGACTTCGCCCGAGACGTCGAGTTGGAGGTGGGAGGGTGGGTATAAAAGAAAAGAAGTAAGAGGAGGGCGAGGGTGAGAGGAAGAGAGAAAGGGAGACCTGGAGGGCGCTGAACCGACAAGGCGATGGAAGGGCGAGCCCGGGCGGTCTGGGTCGGCGATTTCAATGCTTCAGCCAGCAGCAGCAACAGTAGTAGCAGCAGCAGCAGCAGGGAGCAAGCAGGACACGCGGGTTCGAAGTAACCACAGGCTAGAACCAATTCCGGTAGCTCTAGAGTCGCCACAAGGAATTCGCCGGTCCAGTGACGGTCCAGTGACGGTGCCTTCGCCGAGTGCAGCTCTCCTGCCGTGTGGCTGTAGCCTGTCGGCCGTGCCTCCGTGGGGGAAAAAGCCTGGAGGCGGGTGGCCTGCAGTGGACGCTGATGGGCTTTTTCGCAAGGCGGAGCCTGGGGTATTTTTATTTTTATTTTAGGTGCTCTCTCGTCTCTCCACTTGACAGCCACTTATTCAAGGGAGGGTAGGTGAGGTAAGGTTACACGTCAGATTTGACGATGGAGGAAAAAGAAAAGAAGAGACGGGGGAGGAGTGTGACAGAGGGGGAAAGGTTGCGAAAAGTTAAAAAAGAAAGAAAAAAACCATTGTGTCGCGGATTACGACGACATACCTCAACCCAGTTACTGTAGTCCTAAGATGTGGTACCTCCTCCTGGTCTTCCGGGCTCGCCACACTAGAGCTGTACTTCTCCTGCATCCTCCAAACTCGTGTCTTGCGCTTTCTGCTTCTTCTGCGACGACTAACTGCTACTCCTTGTGCTGCTGCTACTGCTGCTCCTCCTCCTGCTCCTGCTGCTGCTACTCGCGTTCCTGAGCTCCACACCGGCCTGCATGGAATCGCCAACGACAAGTGGACGGAGAAGCAAGCTAGATGCGCAGCGGGGGCCAAGCCAAGCTGCAGACTACTGCTTCCCCGGTCGTCATGGCGAAAAAGAAGGAGCTTGCGTGTGCCTCTGTGTGTGCGCTCGCGCGAATTGTGGCCTCTGCCGGGGTTTCGAGCCCCGTTCCTGTCTCGTTCTCTTCTTCGCTCGCCCTCTTGTCTTGTCTCGCGCTCTCGCCCACTCACTCTGCATTCCCGTTCTCATTTGTCCTAAACCTCCTCCTCCTCCCCCTCTCGTCACTCCTCCGCTTCAACCCCCTTGCCTCAAGCTTCCCCTGCCCCACCTGATGACTGGCGGCAGGCATCTTAAACCACAGCTGCCTTCGAACATGCCCTCTCACCACGCTCTAATGGCCAAGTGTCCAGTTTCTCCTCCTCCCCCTCCTCCGCCTCCTCCTCTTCACCGAATCCTTCTTGCGTTCCCCGAACGAACCTTATGTATTAGCTCTACATGGATCCTCCATGAACCCTTGATTCCGACTACTACTACTAGGGTCTACAACGTACTATGTAAGGGGGGTGCATCACAGACCTTCCATTTCGTGCTAAGAGCCCCGCAGCTCCTTAGCCAATTGATACGCGACCAACCTTCTCTAGCACCAAAACTGGGAGGTGGGCGCAAAGTGCCGACCATCCGCCTAGCCATCTGCCTCTCACTGGTGGGAATGCGGCCCTCAGGGGAGGGAGGGGTTGTGGGAAAAGGTCGGAAGCCTGGAGCTTCTTCCACCGGAAGGAAGCTACAGTCCCCGTACGTACCTTGATGAAGGATTTGTGGCCGGGACTTGTAATCGCGCTTAGCCGAGCCGCCGGCGATCTCGCCATGGCCTCGGGTTTCTTGGGGTCGGCCCCCCTTCTCCTCGCGCCATTGGGCTTACTTCTCCATTGGACTTGGAGGGGTGGGCGCTTCCTCTCGACCCCCCGTAGACGTCCGTGGCCAATCGACCCCAGTGCTAATCTTCCGCGGAGTATGCTGGGGGCTTACATATCGAATGCTTCCGGTCTCGTCACCACCTGTCCAAATGAGATGTCCCCCAAACTAAGGCCAATTGGCCAACCCTTTCTGGTCGGCCGTGGGCCGCGCCTCGGTGATGTGATTAAATGCTTACCCGGCGACATGCAAGGAATCCCTACTTGTCTCCACCCCCTTATATCAGCTTTTTGTGCGGCTTGCAGTCGTCGATCGGTTTTGGCTCGAGATAGGGCTGCCTAGTGTTGAAATGGCTGGCCAAAGATTTGCCCGGCACTAGGAGGAATGTTCCGGCCTTCGACGATGAGGGACGCTATCCGCGTAGTGCATCCTACGTACTATACCTAGTGCACATACGACGATCGACCGACCCACCGGGACCAATCTACATCTGTATCACGGCACTTCTGTCGAACTAGGATGGGAATGGCTTCAGGTTTCTCGTGACACGCTGGATCTGCGGCCTCTATTGTGTCCTTTATAGTATGTACATCATCCCTTGACCTGGAAGTTCCGGATTGTGTTCACTACCTAGCCGCCATCGACCTTGCTCAAGTCCACCGCCTCGTCCGTCCTCTCACGAGCTTCCTCCTCGCTCGACAGCGTCTCCCCCTTCCGCCGGCCCTTTCTCTCTGCAAACCTGAACGGGACTCCCCGGGCCTCGTGCTCGGCAGCGATGTCGTCAAAGGTCTTGCCAGCACTAGCTGCTTCCTTGCGGATCTTCCGCGTCCGGAACCGCCAGACGATATGCGATGTGAATATCCCAAGCTCAAGAAAACAGCTGTGGGAGTTTGCGTTTCTCGATTAGCCACCTTGTCTTCCTGGAGGCGTGTGCTCGAACTTACCAGAGGATGTAGAGTACACCGCCCAATATATCGAACGTGTTTTGTGCCACTGTGAGGCTGTTTAGCTCCGTCTCGGCCGCCACTTATATCAGGCTAACCCGATGCGAAGCAGGTGAGAAGCACTTACCGAGGGCCATGAGGGAGAAGAATGCGCCGAACCAATCCATCGTGAGGAAGATCTGCAAAAAAATAAAAATCAGCTCCCACCGACACTATCCTTGAACTTGCTGGCGACGTACCCAGTTGAACCCAATGACTCGTCCCCGACGCTTCCACATTTCTACATAAGGAGGTAACAACCCGGCCGCGAGCAAAACCGCTGCCACAATTCCAACAATGAGGATGGGCAACTCATTGCCGTTGTTGTAGAGGGGCTTCCCAATATCGTTAGACTTAAACATCATGACTTTACCTTCCCTGGGGAAATGTAGATACGCACTCTTACGGTGACGATAAGTGCTGCCTCGATGCCCGCAAAGACGGCCGCAACAGTCAACGCGAGGAGAGTTGCCTTCCAGGCTACCCATTTGCTAGTTGATCGAGGCGTTAGCCACCTCCCATCCCCGTAGACATTCCAGGTTAGCCGCTTGATGATCTCCATTACACACCTGTGGTATATAAGGATCTGGGTCCAGCTAATCAAGCACAGGGCCATAAAGATCTGGGGTTGGATCTGGATCGGCAAGTTGAAGTTCTGGACCACCGCGTATACCCCAAACGGCGGGCCGCCTAGGAGAGAACCAAAAGAGTCAACGTCGATCTACGGCGTGTGTCCGCGCCACAGCGCCGCGAGAGGACTTACACGATGCCCACAGGAACATCATGACGGCGGGAAACCCGTCTGTCTTCTTTGTCCGCCAGTTTGTCCATATTTGCGGAACCAGCTGTAGGAGTGGAGAATTAGCATTGATACGGAACACGCATTCTGGGTAGGTAGTCATCGACGAACTTACCTGGACACACCAGAGCCTGTTACACGGGAAGACTCGATGTCAGTTTTCGAGCAATAATGCATGTGAGGTACTTATTCAGTAGAGGGTGGGGGCCATGGCTGGTCTTACACTGCAGGCGGTCAGCAATACTGGTCGCCAGCAGCAGCTCCTCAGAGTCAGCTCATCAAGGTTTTACTATTCTTACCTGTACCAATCGTCTGAGCAGCCCGTAATAGGAGTCACGGTTAACTATGCACCATCCCAAAGTGCAGCATTGGGTTGGGTGGTCTCTTGTCACTTACACCAAGCACGTTGGCCGCCTGCAGGAGTACCCAAATATTGTCAGAGCGAGAAGCGAAATGCAGTGAAACGTGTCAAAGCACCAAACTCACCACCGGTATGTTTGTCTGAGGCGCCATAGCAGGGACAAGCTAAGGGCACACCGAGTCGGCACAGGAAAGGGGGTTCCCGGTGGCTGCACGGCAAGATACCAGAGCTTATAATAGCCTGGGAGAAGGAGGGTAGGTAAAAAGCCACCAGTCCGGGCAAGTGATCGCGGAGGCTTTCGCGCTGGAATTAGACTTTCCCCACGCCGAAGGATATCATGGCACAGACCGGGCGCCGTGTGTCAGAGCATGAACCTATCAACGGCCGGAGGGTCACGGTCGTTGGTTGTGCACGGCTCCGGAAGGTTCCCCGAAGGAGATATGCGTCCCAGTTCGGAGTATAGTTCCCTGGTAGGAATGCATGCACTGCAGCCCTTTCGTTTCCAAAGGGGGGGTGTATAGAGGATATAAGGAATATATATATAGCAGGTAAGTTAAGGAATCAAGTGTAGGGAGCTCGAGAAAACCCAACACCAAGGCGTGGTCTGAAGAGAGAGCTCTGTCGTTTTTGGTGGGCTATCCCGATGTTACCCCTCACTATCGAAAAAGTGCATGATGAACCCCCACTATCGATATCGGTGTGTGGTAATCTGATAATGGCTTCCTTGCCACCCACAAAACATCTACCAGTCAACTTGGAGGAACGAAGGTGACGCACCTTGGTTCCCGGGTAGATATCCATGCCAGCATCGAATTATTGACGACCAATCGTAACCTCTACCTAACCCCCCGGCGTTGAATTGTATTACAGCGTTACAGTATTTTGCGCACGGTATTTTTCCCGCCTGGCATGGGCCTATATCTGCTATATCCGCCATTAAAAGAGTCCCTATAAACTTAGGCTTCAGGGAGTGTCTGCGCTAACCATACTGTGTTTAATACAGTGTGCAACTGTCCACCGCTTAACCAAAAGTCTTCAAAAAATTTTACTGATTCTTTGCAATTCTGCTCGTGTGCTTTGATAACGACCATTTATATCACACCCATTGAAAGTGATAAAGAACTGGAGATCTTTCAAACATATTTCTTTCCTGGCTCGAGACTTCCTAAACTTAAACCTTAGGGCCATCTTCTTTGCAATCCGTGCTGCCTCGCGCTTGGATACTTGGTGTGATTCTCGAACCCAAGCTACAAAAGGGCCACACCAGTCTGATCTCAGAGGAAGGAAGTCGAGCACCAAGCATAGACAGAGCCATGGCCACCGAGAGCAAGTCTAGAAAAAGGTCGTCACCGGGAGAAAGTAGCGGCGGCGCGTCGAAGAGGAAGCGGCGCAGGGCAGCAGCTTCCCAAGATGAAGAAGCAGACCTTGACGTTCAAGTGGGCGTCAACAGGGCCTTTGAGCGGATGGACGGCCAGCTGATTGCCGACCACCTTGCCCAGAAGGCGAGACGTTTTGGTACGGACCTGAGCTCGATCGAGCTGTCGGACTTGTACGTCTCGGCGGGCGCCGTCAAGGATACAACCACCTTCACCAAGCCGCGGACGGTGGAGAACCTGCCCGAGTTTCTGGAGGTATTTGTCGAGGACCCAAAGGTTCTCGCCGAAGCATCCAAGGATAAGGGTGCTCCGCACACAATCGTTGTTACCGGGGCCGGGCTGCGTGCTGCTGAGCTAGTCAGGTACGAAGCGCCTCTGGGATTTCAGCGCCCCCTGCGCAACCCCCTTTCCACGTAACATCATGAACATCAGCTCATGGGAACCTACAGGTCGTTGAGGAAATTCCAGAAAAAGGAAGCACCGGTGGCAAAATTGGTGAGTGAAGCCCGGCCGGCTCGCAGCCCTAGGGCACTCTGCTAATAAGATGTGCAGTTTGCAAAACACATCAAGCTCGAAGAGGCTGTCACTTTCCTCAAAAACGCCCGAACAGGCATCGCTGTTGGGACCCCTGTACGACTAATGGATCTTCTTGACAATGGTATAGCTCTATTTCCCGGTTCAGTCCAGTATTGTAATCTGACAGAGCTTGTAGGCGCCCTCTCTGTATCACACCTCAAGAGAGTCGTTGTCGATGCGTCGCACATCGACCAAAAAAAGCGGGGAGTTATGGACTCGAAGGACACCATGATTCCCCTTGCCAGGTGGTTATCAAGGACGGAGTTCAAGGAGAGATATACAGACCCGGACAGTACTATTGAGCTACTGTTTTATTGATCTGGGATTTGCGCATAGAGGATAGAGTGAGAGAGCGTCAATCGCCGTTTTAAACCTTGATACCCTACATTGGAGAACTTGCTATTGGTGACACTTGTGCGTTAAGGTCTGGATGGAGAAACAAGCGACTGTCTGCCAAGATCTACCAATGCCTATCTATTCAGCTCTATCAAGGCCCGCAGTGAGTTTACAATCGTCTCCTTAGGCGCTGGGAAGCCATGGGTCTAAACAGGACCAGTGTTCTAGCCCGGTTGAATGGGCTACACCCATCAGGGGTCGCATCGAGAATGACCTAGAACCATCACATAATGGCTCGCCGAAATATCGCCGTCGGCTCTGAGAGAGTTGGATCTTAGACACCGACCGGGATCTGCGATCTGGTGGAAGTCATTCCAAATCCGAGATGAGCATGGCGGTCTCCGGAGCGCGGAGTGACCAGGATGTATCATACGACACGAGGTAGACAGTCCAACCATGCCAAGTCAATCTAGATCTGAGGCGGGACTGGTGATCGCGGTGTGCGTAGTGTCAGAACTCGCCGACTATGCTAAACAGTTCAATGTCATGCGTTAAAAGGGCGGGTTCCGGGGGAAGCGGAACGCCGCAGGGGTCCCTCTCTCCTGTCCCATCCTCTCGGGTATCTTCCAGGGATGGACGAACTCGTGAAAATCAATCCTAGCACAGGTACATATCGTCTCGTGACCTAGTATATGCCAGCATTGGGCAAGCGGCAAGCATGTGAAGGGCAAACGAGGCTCGTCAATAGCCATGAGGCTGAGACTGGTTAACGATGTCGTTTCCGAGCGGTAAGCGACCATATGCAATGCAACCGAGCCTCATAATTCGATTAAGCAGGTGCTAATTAGACTACCAACGCAATACCTGGAAACATCCACGGCTCTGTATACCAGTTGGGACGAAGTCGCTGAGGTTGGCATGGCATGTGGAGCACAAAGCCTCAGGTCAACCCCTTTTTGGACTCGCTAGTGGAGGTCGCCGAACGGGCCGCATCAGACCGCATCGAGATTCCAACCCCACCTTAAAATCCTCCCCGCCTTTTCATGGCCGGCAGAAAAAAAATAGAGAGAAAACTGAAAAGTTGCTATCGAGATTGGCAGAAGTCTACCGGTACTCAATCAGATCTGTAAGTCGATTCTTTTCCAATACTTACCTTCTAACAACATAAAGTACTAAACAACTCTCTTAGCTCGCACATAGAGAGGTCAATTCTCAATCACTGAATAACCCATCCTTTCTTCAAACCACCATCATGTCCGAATCCAAGAAACGCCGCCGACAAGAGGTCGAAGCCGACACTTCGGCGACCACAACGGTGCAGGCTTCTTCCACGGAGGATAAGCCTTACCAGGAAGCCAAGCCCAAGAAGGACAAGTCTTCCAAGAAAGACAAGTCTGCGAAGAAGGAAAAGTCTTCCAAGAAGGATAAAGCGCCCAAGGAGGACCGGCCCGCCAAGAAGATCAAGCACGAGAAGGAGGCCGCGGCTCTGGCTTTGGACAATCCTTCCAACGGCGAGACGCCTTCCAAGAAGGAAAAGCTTTCCAACGGAGAGACGCCTTCCAAGAAGGCGAAATCTTCTACCGAGGAGAAGCCTGCCAAGAAAGAAAAGTCGTCCAAGAAGGACAAGTCGTCCAAGAGGAAACGGGCCGACGACGAAGAGGCCGATATCCCCAACCCCTCGCAGTCCCAAGCCGCCGAACCCGCCTCAGAACCCTCCACCGACAAGCGCGACAAGAAGAAGCGAAAGAAGAACAAGGGCGCCAAGACCGACGCCGCGGCCGCAGATAGCACCGCCGCGGCGACCGTCGCCACCGCCGAAGACGAACCCGCAGACGACGCAGACGCCGACGCCGAGGGCGGCAAGTCCTCACGCTTCATCTGCTTCATCGGCAACCTGCCGTACACGGCGACGGCGGGCGCGGTGAGGGCGCACTTCTCGTCGCTGTCGCCGATCGACGTGCGCGTGCTGACGGAGCGCGACGACCCCAAGAAGTCGCGCGGCGTCGCCTTTATCGAGTTTGGTCGCTACGACCATATGCGTACCTGCCTGGACAAGTATCACCACTCCGAGTTCTGCGACAATGTGTCGCCTGCGAGGAAGATCAATGTTGAGCTTACGTGAGTTACCCCCAACCCCCTTTTCCGAAGCCCATTACAAGCTGCTATTCCCACCCTCGTCTCCCGTTGCAAACTAACGCCATTCTGTAGTGCCGGTGGTGGAGGAAAAAAGTCCAAGCCGAGAATGGAGAAGATCAAACAGAAGAACAAGAAGCTGAACGAGGAGCGGACGAGGAAGGTCAAGAAGGACAAGTCAGAGAAGAAGGAGCCGGCCAAGGAGGTAGAGAAAGAGCGGGAGGCTAGGGAGGAGGATAGCATACATCCCAGCCGACGGGGTATGGTACCCCACCGCAGATGATAAATGTCTGTATGACGTCGAGTATTTCTTGAAAAAGGGGTGTGGGAGAAGACGAGTTTGGCGTCTGGCGTTTAAAAGCACGGGCATATATCTGGGTACCTTGCCCGGAGCTGCTAGAAGGATGGTACTAATAGAGTCGATATCGATACCCCCGATATAACAGGATCACGATTAGGAGGCAAAGTAGGAGCGACTAGAGAGGTTCGCAGGTACAACAAAGCAAATTTCATTCATCAGGAACGAACAAATATCTTCGCATTTCAAAAAAGCTGCACAACGTAGTATTCTCTCGCCCCCCCCCGTCTTAACTCATCCCCTCCTCCCAACTCCCCTAATAGGGGGGAACATGCAGCGATATCTACAGAAAAAAAAAAAGCGGCAAATCCCCAACCCCCCCTCACCATCCAGATATAGCACCCATACCTCAACCCGTTTGGGGGAAGGCGCGAAACACCCGCCCGCCGCACCTTTATCCGAGGACAGCCACAG
>Ga0164242_10001860_pt1 | contig 24702 bp, 28 predicted proteins | sample OricomgcompostMG_FD_108783 | JGI IMG/M metagenome (GOLD analysis project Ga0164242, IMG submission 108783) | Miracle-Growth compost microbial communities from Emeryville, California, USA - Original compost - Miracle growth compost (MG) ...
CGCTGGTGGTCGGTAGTGGTAATTGATGCTCGAATGGGCCGGTAAGCTGGCCCGTCGTGACCGAACACCGCCTGGAGGGCCTACGGCTCTACGACACCATGACCGGTGCCGTGCGGGATTTCACCCCGGTACGGCCCGGACACGCATCGATCTATCTGTGCGGTGCCACCGTGCAGGGCCTGCCGCACATCGGCCACGTCCGCAGCGGCGTCGCGTTCGACGTGCTGCGACGCTGGCTGACCGCCAAGGGCTATGACGTCGCGTTCATCCGCAACGTCACCGATATCGACGACAAGATCCTGAACAAGGCCGCCGACGCCGGCCGGCCCTGGTGGGAATGGGCCGCGACCTTCGAGCGGGCCTTCACCGCGGCCTATGACGCGCTGGGTGTGCTGCCGCCGTCGGTAGAACCCCGTGCCACCGGCCACATCACCCAGATGGTCGAGGTGATCGAGCGGCTGATCGAGCGTGGCCACGCGTACGCGGCCGACGGTGACGTCTACTTCGACGTGCTCAGCCAGCCCGATTACGGGAAGCTGTCCGGGCACCGCATCGATGATGTGCACCAGGGTGAGGGCGTGGCGACCGGCAAGCGCGACCCGCGGGACTTCACCTTGTGGAAGGGCGCCAAGCCCGGTGAGCCGTCGTGGCCGACGCCGTGGGGCCGCGGCCGGCCGGGCTGGCACACCGAGTGCGTGGCGATGTGCCAGGAGTACCTGGGGGCCGAGTTCGATATCCATGCCGGCGGTATGGACCTGATCTTCCCACACCACGAGAACGAGACGGCGCAGGCCAACGCCTGCGGCGATGCGTTCGCGCGATTCTGGCTGCACAACGGCTGGGTCACCATGGGCGGCGAGAAGATGAGCAAGTCCCTGGGCAATGTTCTCGCGATTCCCGCTGTGCTGCAACGAGTTCGGGCCGCCGAGCTGCGCTACTACCTGGGCAGCGCGCATTACCGTTCGATGCTGGAGTTCTCCGAGACCTCGTTGCAGGATGCGGCCAAGGCGTACACCGGCATCGAGGAGTTCCTGCACCGGGTCCGCAACCGCGTTGGGGTGGTCGCGGTGGGCACCTGGACCGAGAAGTTCGCCGCCGCACTCGATGACGACCTGTCGGTGCCGATCGCACTGGCCGAGGTGCACGCCGCCCGCGCCGAGGGCAATCGCGCCCTGGATACCGGCGACCACGAGGGCGCGATGGCCGCCGCGACGTCGATCCGGGCCATGATGGCGATCCTGGGTTGCGACCCGCTCGATGAGCGTTGGGAATCGCGCGATGAGACCTCGGCCGCACTGTTGGCGGTCGACGCGCTGGTCAAGTGGGCGTTGCAGAGCCGTGCCGAGGCCCGGGAGAATCGAGACTGGGCCGCCGCCGATGCGATCCGCGATCAACTCAAGGCCGCGGGTGTCGAGGTGACCGACACCGCCGACGGTCCGCAGTGGGCGCTGGCCGATGGCAGCGGGGCGAGCGAAGCGACGGGGAAAGTCGCAGGGGCGAGCGAAGCGGCGGGGAAAGTGCCTGGGGCGAGCGAAGCGATGGGAAGTGTCTGATGGCCGGTAATTCGCAGCGCCGCGGGGCAATTCGCAAAGAGGGCACCAAGAAGGGGCCCCAGGTCGGTTCCGGCGGCCAGCGTAGACGCGGTCTGGAAGGCCGGGGGGCGACGCCGCCGGCGCATCAGCGGCCCAACCACAAGGCCTACAAGCAGGCCGCCAAGGCTGCCCGGTCGAATCAGGGGCGGCACAAGAAGACCGACGATGTCGAGGTCGTGGTCGGCCGTAACCCCGTGGTGGAATGCCTGCGGGCCGGGGTGCCGGCGACCGCGCTGTACGTGGTGCTGGGCACCGAGGCCGATGAACGGCTCACCGAATCGGTAACGCGCGCAGCCGATTCCGGCATCGCCATCATGGAGGTGCAGCGGCACGACCTGGACCGCATCACCAGCAACGGCATGCACCAGGGCATTGCGCTGCAGGTGCCGCCGTATCAGTATGTGCACCCCGACGATCTGCTGAAGTCGGCCACCACCGACGCCACCCCGGCACTACTGGTGGCGCTGGACAACATCTCCGACCCGCGGAATCTGGGCGCCATCGTGCGTTCGGTGGCTGCGTTCGGCGGGCACGGCGTGGTGATCCCGCAGCGCCGCTCGGCCTCGGTCAGCGCGGTGGCCTGGCGCACCAGCGCCGGTGCCGCGGCCCGGCTGCCGGTCAGCCGGGCGACCAATCTCAATCGGACGCTGAAGGATTGGGCCGACGCCGGACTGATGGTCGTGGGCTTGGATGCCGGTGGCGACACCACGCTCGACGAGCTGGATGCCTCCGGCCCGATGGTCGTGGTGGTCGGTTCGGAGGGCAAGGGGCTCTCGCGCCTGGTGCGGGAGAACTGCGATGCCATCGTGTCGATCCCGATGGCCGGGCCCACCGAATCGCTGAACGCCTCGGTGGCCGCCGGCGTGGTGCTGGCCGAGATCGCCCGCCAACGCCGCTGAATCTCAGCGCCGCTGCAGTTCGACGACCGGGATGACCCGGTCGGTCTTGTTCTGGTATTCGCCGAATCCGGGTGCTCTTTCGACGATGCGGGGATAGACGGAGTCCCGCGCCTCACGCGGAAGTTCGCGCGCCGCGACGTCGTAGGCGTCGGTCCCGATTTCTATGTGTGCGTTGGGGTTTGTTCGCAGGTTGTACAGCCAGGCCGGGTCCGTGTCGGCGCCGGCGTAGGAACCGACGATCAGCAGCTTGTCGTCGATATCGAAAGCAGCCACCGGATTGATCCGCGGTTGGCCGCTCTTGGCGCCGACGGTGTGCAACAGCAGCAGCGGCATCCCCTCGAATGGGCCGCCCACCTTGCCGCCGTTGGCGCGGAACTCGGCGATGATCTGCTCATTCCAGTTGTCGGCCATATTCGGTGTCCTTCCGGTTGGGCGGGCTGGGCAGACGGCACTACGGCCAGTATGCGCGGCCGTGCGCGCGACGCGCCATGAAACAGTGTCAGCGCAAGCCCAACACCGACGTGCTCAGCCACAGCCCGCACACCGCGGCTACCAGGGTGATCGGGGTGCTGGCCAGTCCGATCACCGAGAACTCCAGGGCGGGTGCGTCCAGCGAGTCCCGGGCCGCCTTGCGCCACAACAGGTTCGACAGCGACCCCGGATAGGTCAGGTTCGGCCCGACGTTCACCCCGATGAGCACCGCCAGCACCGCGACCGGTCCGGCGCCGGCCACCAGCGGCAGCAGCACCAGCACCGCGGGCAGGTTGTTGATCACGTTGGACAGCACCGCCGCGATCGCGGCCACCGCCAGCAGCGCGGGCAATGCCGTGTCCAGCGGCAGCACCTGCGAGATCATCCGTCCCAGCCCGAGTTGCAGTACCGCGCTGACCAGTACGCCCAGTGCCAACACGAAGAGCAGGAACGGTACGTTCGCCGCGCGCAGGATGTCCAGTGGGGTCTCGTGCCCTCGTAGCAGCGTCCGGGCGGCCAGCACCGCGGCGCCGGCGAACGCGGCCCACGCCGGCGCCACCCCGAGCAGTGAGGTGACTGCGAAACCGATCAACGTCGCGACCACGACCGCGAGCACGAACACCGGCATCTCCGGTGGGGGCGGGGGCTGCGACACCGTCGGTGCGACCCGCAACTCACGTCGGAAAACCCAGCGCAGCACCAGGTATTCGGCCGCCACGGCCAATAGCCACGGCAGCGCCATGGCCACGGTGAAACGGGTGAAGGTCAGCCCGGCGGCCGAAAAGGCCAGCAGATTGGTCAGATTCGACACCGGCAACAGCAGCGACGCGGTGTTGGCCAGGTGCGCGGCGGCATAGCCGTGCGGTCGTTTCGGTATCCCCAGGGTGCCCGCGGTGGCCAGTACCACCGGCGTCAGCAACACGACGGTGGCGTCCAGGCTCAGTACCGCGGTGGTCGCCGCGGCGATCGGGAAAACCAGATTGAGTAGTCGACGTCCCACCGAACCCGTTGCAGCACAACTGCGGCGGGCCATGTAGACGCCGGCGGCGTGGAACAGCCCCTCGTCGTCGCACAGCTTGGCCAGCACCAGGACCGCGCCCAGAAACCCGACCACCGGGAGCAACCGGGTGATCTCCTGCAGGGCGGTGTTCACAGCCAGGGATCGGCGGGTTGCCAGAGCGTCGGAAGATGCAGCTGCGCCCCGTCTTCGGTCGCCAACTCGGATAGGATCCGGATCGACACATCGAGATCATCGCCGACATAGGGTAGGGCCCGCAGGGGCTGATCCAGCGGCCGGAAGAAGTCGTCCCAATGGGTCAGTACCGCCCGGCGCGCCCCGACGGTGCGGACCGTTTCGGCCCAGTAGTCCACCAGGTACTCGCGCGGTTGCAGCCCCAGTTGGCCGACGCCGAGATACACCACCTCGGCGTGCTGGCCGGCCAGCGCACCGCGGACGAACCCGGCACTGCCGACGGCCAGCAGGCCGCGTCCGCTGGGCCGGTGGGCGATCAGCGTGGACCAGGCCTCCCCGCATCTATACGCCGAGGTGCGGGCGGGCGGCACCACCGGCGCATCGATGGTGCCCGGATATCGATCCGGCGGGCAGTGATGACCGACGATCAGCGTTACGTCGAAGGCGCCCAACGAAATCGGCACACCGGGGGTGACCACCGCCAGGCGATTCTCGGGCAGTCCGCCGCCGCGCCCCACCTGCGCGGTGGATTCGCCGCCGACCAACACAGCACCGGTCTTGTCGGCAACCACCGCCGAATCCATGATGTGGTCGAAGTGACTGTGCACCGGCAGCACCGCATCCAGGCGATCGATGCCGAGGCGTGCCAGCGCCGCATCGATCCGGGTATGCGACGGCGCCAATTTGCCCAGGACCACCGTCGGCAGCGGAGGACGGGAAAAGAAACCGTCGATCAGCACCGCGCTGTGGCCATCGCTGACCAGCGTTGTGGTGACCCCGGCCCAGCTGACCCGCAGCGGTGAGGACTCGGTGGCGGCCGGTTGATCGAACCGGTCGGCGTAGGCGGCCAGATCGGGTCTGCCGAATTTCAACCGCATCAGATGAATGCCTCCAGTGTCGTGCCGTCGGCCAACAGCCGGTCGCGTACCGCGGCGGCGATCTGTACCGCACCGGGTGAATCACCGTGCACGCAAACTGATTCCACCGATATCGGGATGCTCGATCCGTCGATCGCGGTGACCCGCGCCGAGGACACCATGGCCGAGACCCGGTCGACGATCGCCGAAACATCGTGCAGCACCGCGCCGGGCTCGCGTCGGGACACCAACTGGCCGTCGGGCTGATAGGCGCGGTCGGCGAAAGCCTCTGGAACCGTTCGTAGTCCGAGCTCGGAGGCGGCGGCGAAGAAGGCCGAACCGGCCAGCCCGAGCACCGGCAGTGCCGGGTCGACCCCATGCACCGCCGCAGCCACGGCACCGGCCTGGCTCTGGTCGGTGACGATGGTGTTGTACAGCGCGCCATGAGGTTTGACGTAGCTGACCGTGGAACCGGCCGCCCGAGCCAGGGCCTGCAGAGCACCGATCTGGTAGATGACGTCGGCGGTCAGATCCTCGGCGCTGATATCGATCCGGCGCCGGCCGAAGCCGGCCAGATCGCGGTAGCCCACCTGCGCGCCGATCCGCACTCCGCGCTGCGCGGCGGCCCGGCACACCCGCAGCAGCCCGGCCGGGTCACCGGCGTGGAAGCCGCAGGCGAGGTTGGCGCTGGTGACCAGATCGAGCATGGCGTCGTCGTCACCGAGGCGCCAGATGCCGAAGCCCTCGCCCAGATCGGCATTGAGATCCACTGTTGCCACGCTCGTCAGCCTAGGCTCGTTACGGTGAGCACCCGCGAAGACGTCTTCATCACCGCATTCGAATTGGGCCGGTTGATCGCCGCCGGTCCGGTGACCCTGCTGGACGTGCGTTGGCAGCTATCCCGCCCCGACGGCCGCGATGAGCATCTGGCCGGGCATATCCCGGACGCGGCGTACGTGTCGCTGGAAGACGAGCTGACCGATCACTCGGTCCCCGGCCGCGGGCGCCATCCGCTGCCGTCCGGCGCGGCTCTGCAGGCCGCCGCCCGACGCTGGGGCGTGCGCACCGGCGTGCCCACCGTCATCTACGACGACTGGAATTTGGCCGGCTCGGCACGCGCCTGGTGGGTGCTGCGTGCCGCGGGCATCGAGAACGTCCGGATCCTCGATGGCGGACTGGCCGCTTGGCGGGCCGACGGTGGCCCGCTGGATCGCGGCGAAGTGCAGCCCGAACCGGGCGATGTCACCGTGTCCCATCAGGATCTGTACCGGGGAGCGATGCCGACGCTGACCGCCGAGCAGGCCGCGGCGTTGGGACCGAAGCTGGCCGACGCCCGCGCGCCCGAACGTTTCCGCGGCGAGTTCGAGCCCGTCGATCCGGTGGCCGGGCACATCCCGGGCGCGGTGAACCTGCCCAGCACCAGCCTGCTGGCGCCCGACGGCACGGTGCGGCGCGACGTCGAGGCCCCCGCGGTGACCGGGGTGTACTGCGGCTCCGGCGTCACCGCGGCGGTGGTCGTCGCGGCACTGGCGGCCGGCGGACGTGAGGTCGCCCTGTTCCCCGGGTCCTGGTCCCAGTGGAGCGCCGAGGGGCGGGCGTGTCAGCGCGAGCCGGGCGACGGGTAACGCTGCCGACTACCGGCGATTGAGGCTGCGGCCAGGGATGCTGGACACCGCCCAGCACAGCAGGTAGATGCCGAACGAGATCGAGGTCACGAAGACCGAGACCGGCACGCCGGGGGCCAGCGAGGCCACGATGCCGCCGACCGCGGCCAGTTCGGCGAACACCACCGAGGCGATCAGGGTCGTCAGCGGTGAGCTGAACACCCGGGCGGCCGCGGCGGCCGGGGTGATCAGCAGCGACATCACCAGCAGCGCGCCGACGATCTGTACGCCCTGCGCGGCCGCCACTCCCACCAGCGCGGCGAACACGATGCCCAGCGCGCGCACCGGAACCCCGCGTGCGGCAGCTACTTCCGGGTCGGCGGTGGCGAACAGCAGTGGGCGGTAGCAGGCCGCCAGGATTGCCACCACCGCGACGGTGACCACGGCCAGCAGCGTCAGGCCGGAGTAACCGACGCCGACGATCTGCCCGGTGAGCAATGCGAAACTGGTCCCGGTGCGTCCCGGGTACAGGTGGATGAACAGCACCGCCAGGCCCAACCCGAACGCCAGCACCACGCCGATGGCCGAGTCGCGTTCCCGGGTCCGTTGCCCGAGAATACCGAAAAGTATTGCCGCCAAAGCACTTCCGACCAGGGCACCGAGTCCGACATTGAGCCCGGTGAGCAGCGCGAACGAGGCGCCGGTCAGTGACAGCTCACTGGAGCCGTGCACCGCGAACGACATTTGCCGCATCACGATGAACGGCCCGATCAGCCCGCCCAGCAACGCCAGCAGCGCGGCGGCGAGCACCGCCTGCTGCACGAAGCCGCGGCCCAGCAGGTCGGCGGTCAGCGCCGGGTCGAAAAATGCCGTCGCGGAGAGCTGTTCAGTCATGGCTGTGTCCGCTCGCGTGCTCGGAGTGGTCGACGCCGGCGCCGTGTTCACCGACGACCACGTACTGCCCGGCGACCCGGGCCACCTGGATGTCGGCGCGGTACAACGCGGACAGTGTCTCCGACGTCATCACCTCGGCCACCGTGCCGATCCGGAACCGGCCATCGACCAGATACAGCACCCGATCCACATACGGCAGCACCGGATTGACCTCGTGGGTGACGAACAGCACCGCGGTGGACGCGTCGCGGCGACGGCCGTCGATCAGCGCGGCGACCCGCTGGGCATTGGCCGGGTCCAGGTTGAGCAGTGGTTCGTCGCACAGCAGCAGCGCCGGGTCCGAGGCCAGCGCCTGGGCGATCCGCACCCGCTGCAGCTCACCGCCGGACATCACCGACACCGGCACGTCGGCCAGCCGACCGCCGTCGACCTGGCTCAATGCCCGGGACACCACGGCGCGGCGGGCGGCGCGCTGCCGCGGTCCGGCGAAACCCCAGCGGTGCCCGTCGGATCCGAGCCCGACCAGGTCGCGGCCGCGCAGCGTCAGGCCGGTGTCCAGGGAACGGTGTTGTGGCACATAGCCGATCTGGCCGTGGGTCGCCACGGTGCCGGCGCTGAGCTGTAGTTGGCGCAGCAGCACCTTCAGCAGTGAGGTCTTGCCGGTGCCGTTGGGGCCGAGTACCGCGATGAATTCACCGGGCTGCACGACCAGATCGAGACCGTCCCACAGCACGCGGTCGCCGAAGGACAGCCGCGCGCCGGTCAGTTCGGCGATGGGAGCAGGGGACACGGATACCGATTATCGCCTTATCGCCCGGGGGTGCCGTCGAGCTGATGGGCGAGTGCCTCGGCGGTCTGTCGCTGCCAGGTCAGGTAGTCCTGCCCGTCGGGCAGGGTCTCGGTGACCTCGACGACCGGCAGCCCGGCCTTGGCCGCAGCATCGCGCAACTGCTTGGTCACCGCGGTCTCGGTCTGCTTGTTGACCACCAGGGCCGACACGTGGTGTCCGTTGATCAGGTCGAGCACCGCGGCCAGGTCGGCGGGCGAGGGGTCATGGCCGTCCTCGGCGGCGGTGGCGAACCCGTGCGGGGTGGCATCGGAGACACCCGCGGTGGCCAGCAGGTAGTGCGCGACCGGCTCGGTGGCCACCACCGACGCGCCGGGGTGACGCTGGCCGATCTGGCGTTCGGTGTCGGCGATGGCATCGGTCTGCTTGCCGAACTCGGCGGCGTTGGCCCGGTAGGACACCGCGTTGGTGGGATCGGCGGCGGCCAGGTCCTCGGCGATCTTGGCGGCGACGGCCTTGGCGGTGGCCATGTCGTAGAAGACGTGTTCGTTGGCGGGCGGGGCCCCCGGGGCGCTTGGCGGCAGCAGCGCATAGGCGTTCACCGTCTTGACGTCCTTGTGGCCCGCCAGCACGTCGTCGGCCCAGTGGTCGTAGCCGCCGCCGTTTTCGATCACCAGTGCTGCGTCGGCGATGGCCGCGGCGTCGGCGGGGCTGGCCTCGTACGAATGCGGGTCGTCGACGGCACTGTTCAGGATCGACTTCACGGTGCTGTGGTCGCCGGCCACCGAGGTGGCGACGCTGCCCCACACGTCGGTGGTCGCGACCACCCTGGCGCCGTGATCCGAACTGTTCGACCCGCAGGCCACCGCACCCAGCACGGTGACCGCCGCCAGTGCCGACAAGGCGATCCGCTTCATGTTGTCTCCCGCCATGACCAGCACTAATGAAAACCGTTTGCAATAAATGTAATGCACGGTGGGCTTGCGGAGCGAATCGGATGCGCTAGCGTCACAGGGATGCCAAGGAGTCCTACGCCGAAGCGTCGGGCCACCCTGGCCTCATTGGCCGCCGAGCTCAAGGTCTCGCGCACCACCATCTCCAATGCCTACAACCGCCCCGATCAATTGTCGCCCGAGCTGCGCGAGCGGGTGCTGGCCGCGGCCAAGCAAATGGGCTACCCCGGCCCCGATCCGGTGGCGCGCTCACTGCGCACCCGCAAGGCCGGGGCCGTCGGGCTGATCATCACCGAACCACTGAACTACTCGTTCCGCGACGCGGCCGCGCTGGATTTCGTTGCCGGACTGGCCGAATCGTGTGAAGCGGAGGGGCAGGGTCTGCTGTTGGTGGCGGCCGGACCCACCCGTTCGGTCAAGGACGGCAGCGCCGCGGTGCTCGCGGCCGGGGTGGACGGGTTCGTCGTCTACGCGGCCTCCGACGACGACCCGTACCTGCCGGTGCTGGAGCAGCGCGGACTGCCGATCGTGGTGGTGGATCAGCCGACGGATCTGGCCGGGGCATCCCGGGTCGGCATCGACGATCGGGCCGCGATGCGCCAGATCGCCGAATATGTTGTCGGACTTGGCCATCGGGAGATCGCCCTGCTCACCATGCGGCTGGGCCGACAGTGGCCGTATCCGGGCGCCTCGGCGGTGGTCGGTCAGGACCGGCTGGCTTCGCCACACTTCCATGCCCAGGGTGAGCGCATCCGCGGTGTCTGTGACGCGATGAAAGGTGCTGGGCTGGAACCAGATTCGCTGACCGTGGTGGAGACCTACGTACACGGACCGGCCGCCGGCCACTCGGCGGCCGAGGTCGCATTGGCGGCCAATCCGCGGATCACCGCACTGATGTGCACGGCCGATGTGCTGGCCCTGTCGGCCATGGACTATCTGCGCTCACGCGGCATCTATGTGCCCGGGCAGATGAGCGTGACCGGGTTCGACGGGGTGCCCGACGCGCTGGCGCGCGGGCTGACCACGGTGGCCCAGCCCAGCCTGGAGAAGGGCCGCCGGGCCGGTTATCTGCTGAACCATCCGCCGCACACCGGGATCCCGGCGGTCGAGATCCTCGACACCGAACTGATCCGCGGCCGCACCGCCGTCGCGCCCTGACCGCGAGCGCGCGTGTTTGCGCACGCCACGCCGTGGATTGTGGGCAAAACCGTCGCGCTCGACGCCGACGAATACGCTCAAACTGTTCGTCGGGCAGCCAAATGGGCCAACACCTCGGCAACGTCGGCGGGGGAGTCGACGCGATACCGGGCCGCCGACGGCCCGGCGCCGACCTTCACACCCACATCGCCGTCGCGCAGCCGGGCGAAGGCCTTCTCGTCGGTTACATCGTCGCCGAGGAACACCACCGCCGTGGCCGCGGTCTGCTCGCGCAGCGCCTCGATCGCCGAGCCCTTGTTGGTGGTGATCACCGCGAACTCCAGAACTGCCTTGCCGGCGGTCATCTCGGCGTCCCAGCCGGCTGCGGCCGCGCGCACCGCCGCCAGGGCAGCTTCGCCGTCGGTGGCCGAAGCGTTGCGCACGTGCAGGGCGACGCTGGCCGGCTTCGGTTCGACGGCGGTGCCCGGATACTGCGCGGCAATATCATTCAGTGTGGCGATAATCCGGGCCAGCAGCGCTTCGTCGACGGTTTGCACAAAGCCCGATTCGAATTCGGCACCGTGACTGCCGACCAGGTGCACGGCGGACGGCATCGCAGACAACTCGCTCAGCACCGCGCGCGCCCGCCCGGAGACCAGCGCGGCGGCGGTGTTCGGAGCGTGGGCCAGGGCGACCAGCGCGGAGGCGGCCGCGGGCAGCGCCCGCGCATCGGCCGGATTGTTGACGATCGGCGCCAGCGTGCCGTCGAAGTCGGACGTCACGAGCAGTCGTGACGTGGCGGAGACGGCGTCGAGCGCCGCGATCAGGTCAGCCGGGAGCACCGGTCAGATCTTAGGTTGCTCCCCGTCGCCGATCAGCAGTCGCACCGCCAGATCCAGTCGCTTGCTCACGTCGGTGGCCGACGCGCGGCGGGTCAGCCAGGCCAGCAGGTTCGACAGCCACACATCGGAGATCACCCGGGCGATGTGGTACTGGTCCTCGGTGGGCTCGCCGTCGGCCATGGCGCGGGCGAACATCGAATCCATCAGCTTGCCGACGTGGTCGACCTCGCCGGCGGCCGAGGCATCGGCGAACACGAAGGCCCGGGTCATCGCCTCGGTCAGCAGCGGATTGCGCTGCATCGAGCGATTCAGCTTGCCGACCATCAGCTGCAGGCGCTGATACGGCGTGCCGCCGGACAACGTGGCGCGATCGGTCTTGGCGTCGATCCGCTCGAATTCACGTCCCAGCGCGGAGACCAGCAGGTGCACCTTGGACGGGAAGTACCGGTACAGGGTGCCCACGGCCACGTCGGCGCGTTCGGCGACGGCGCGCATCTGCACGGCCTCATAACCGCCCTTGGAGGCGATCGCCAGGGTGGCGTCGAGGATGCGCTTGCGGCGTTCGCGCTGGGCTTCGGAACCGAGTTCGGATTCGGTCAGTACGGCCACGTTCATCACCTCACGGGGGCGATCGACGGAATCGGACTGGGGTGCAGTGGGCGTCGACATACGGCGGTCGGCTCCTTCCGGGTGCGCATCAACAGAAAACGATACGCAAGGTGATCGCTGATCTCCCACCTCCAGGCGCCCCGGGACACCCGAGTGTCCTGCTGTAACAGCGAACGACTTGACGTCTGAACGCTATCCCTATTAGAACACGTTCTAGTGAGAAGCGTGTTCTTCTCGCCCGAAGGCTAGGAGTGCACGGTGTCCATCACTTCCACGAGCATTGACTCCGAGCGGGCCGCCGTCCGCGAAATGGTCCGGAGCTGGGCCGTCGGTTCCGGCGCGATCACCGCGGTGCGGGCCATCGAAGAAGGCGACCCGCAGGCCTGGCGGGCACCCTACCGCGGTCTGGTCGAACTAGGGATCTTCGGCGTCGCGGTTCCCGAGGACCTGGGCGGCGCGGGCGCCTCGATCGCCGACCTGTGCGTCATGGTCGACGAGGCCGCCGCCGCGCTGGTGCCCGGGCCGGTGGCCAGCACGGCGCTGGCCACTCTGGTGCTGACCGATGCCGAGCTGCTGCAGGCGCTGGCCTCCGGCGAGCGCACCGCGGGCCTGGCGCTGGAGTCGAGCATCACCTTCGACGGCACCACCGCAACCGGTACCGCCAAGTTCGTGCTGGGCGCATTGCCCGACGGCCTGCTGCTGCTGCCGGCCGGCGAGCGGTGGCTGCTGGTCGACGCGGCCGCCCCCGGTGTCTCCCTGACGGCGCTGGCCGCCACCGACTTCTCCCGTCCGCTGGCCCGGGTCGAGTTGACTGCCGTGCCCGCCACGGTGATCGAGCTGCCGTATCAGAAGGTCATCGACCTGGCCGTGACGGTGCTGGCGGCCGAGGCCGCGGGCCTGGCCCGCTGGCAACTGGAGACCGCCGCCGAATACGCCAAGGTGCGCGAGCAGTTCGGCAAGCCGATCGGCAGTTTCCAGGCCGTCAAGCACATGTGCTCGGAAATGTTGTTGCGTTCGCAGCAGATTGCGGTGGCCGCGGGCGACGTTGCCGAGGCCGCGGTGGAGGCCGCCGAGTCCGACGTCGACCCGGTGCAGCTGTCGATCGCCGCCGCGGTGGCGGCCGCGGCCGGTATCGATGCCGCGAAACTCAATGGGCGCGACTGCATTCAGGTGCTCGGCGGTATCGGCTTCACCTGGGAGCACGACGCGCACCTGTACCTGCGCCGGGCCTATGCGGTCGCTCAGATCCTGGGCGGCCGCGGTCGATGGCTGCGCCGGGTGGCGTCGCTGACCCGCGACGGGGTGCGTCGCCAACTGCATGTCGACACCGGTGACGGTGAGGCGGTCCGTCCGGAGATCGCCGCCGCGGTCGCCGAAATCGCCGCTCTGCCAACCGATCAGCAGCAGGCCGCGCTGGCCGCGGCGGGCATCATGGCCCCGCACTGGCCCGCGCCGTTCGGCCGCGCCGCCTCTCCGGGCGAGCAACTGGTGATCGACGACGAGCTGAGCAAGGCCGGTGTGGTGCGGCCGGACATCTCGATCGGCTGGTGGGCCGCGCCGACCATTTTGCAGGCCGGCACCCCCGAGCAGATCGAACGGTTCATCCCCGGCACCCTGACCGGCGAGGTGTTCTGGTGCCAGCTGTTCAGCGAGCCGGGTGCCGGCAGCGACCTGGCGGCATTGCGTACCAAGGCCGTTCGGGTAGACGGTGGGTGGAAACTGACCGGACAGAAGGTGTGGAGCTCCAACGCGCACCGCGCCAACTGGGGTATCTGCCTGGCCCGCACCAACCCCGATGCCCCGAAGCACAAGGGCATCAGCTATTTCGTCGTCGACATGAGTTCGCCCGGCATCGACATCCGGCCGCTGCGCGAGATCACCGGTGAGGCCCTGTTCAACGAGGTCTTCATGGACGACCTGTTCGTGCCGGACGATTGCGTGATCGGCCCGATCGACGGTGGCTGGCCGCTGGCGCGCACCACGCTGGCCAACGAGCGGGTCGCGATGGCCGCGGGCGGTGCGCTGGACAAGGGCATGGAGCACCTGCTCGAGGTGCTCGGTGACCGCGACCTCGATGCCGCGGACGCCGAACGCCTTGGCGCACTGATCATCTTGGCTCAGGTCGGCTCGCTGCTGGATCAGTTGATCGCCCAGTTGGCGGTCGGCGGTCACGATCCGGGTGCGCCGTCGAGCGTGCGCAAGCTGATCGGTGTGCGCTACCGGCAGGCGCTGGCCGAGAGCATCATGGACGCCTACGACGGCTCGGGTATCGAGGATTCGCCGGATGTGCGGTACTGGCTCAACAGTCGCTGTCTGTCGATTGCCGGTGGTACCGAACAGATTCTGTTGACGGTGGCCGGTGAGCGGCTGCTGGGGCTGCCTCGCTGACGTTCAGCGGTGCAGTCGATTGGCGCCGGCGACAATGGCATCGCGTAGCGCCGTCTCGGCCTGCGACAGCGTGCTGCGTCGGTGCAGCAGCACGAATTCGAGGTGCCCCAGGTTGGGTAGCTGATCGTCGTTGATGGGCTGTAGTCCTTGTGGCAGAACCGATTCCGCGTGAGCGACGATGCCGAGCCCGGCCAGTGCGGCGGCTTGCAGGCCCAGTAGGCTGTCGCTGACGCAGGCGATTCGCCAACTGCGGCGCACCCGCTCCAATTCGCGCAGCGCCACCCGCCGGGTCAGGCTGGGCGGCGGATAGGTGACGATCGGCACCGGATCGACGATGCCGGTCAGGTGCGAACGGCCGGCCCATACCAGCTTGTCCCGCCACAGCAGTTCGCCGTGCTTTTCGCCGGGTAGTCGTTTGGCCACCATGATGTCCAGCTCGCCCGCGGCCATGCGGGTTTTGAGGTTCTCGCTCAGCCCCACGACCAGTTCCAGGTCGACGCCGGGGTAGGCGCGTTGGAACTCCACCAGCATGTCGGGCAGTTCGGCGCTGACCAGGTCGTCGGAGGCGCCGAGGCGGATCAGCCCGGTGGGTTCGGACTCGGAGAAGTACCGGTCGGCCGCCGCCTGGGCGTCCAGGATGCTGTGCGCGAAGCCGACCATCGCGGCGCCGTCGGCGGTCAGGGCCAGGTTGCGGGTGTCCCGGCGGAACAGTGCGCGGCCGACCGACTGCTCGAGGCGGGCGATGTGCCCGCTGACCGTGGATTGGCGCAGGCCCAGCACCCGCCCGGCGGCGGTGAACCCGCCCGCACGCTCGACCGCCAGAAAGGTGCGCAGCAGGTCGGGGTCCAGCATATTCATCACGATAGACGTTTATAGATAACGAATACATCGTCTTTCATCATCAGTGGCTCCGGCAGTACGTTTGTCCGGTGAATCTTCTGGCCAAGCTCCGCATCGACGGGTTCCTTCTCGGGCTGTTCGCCGCGATGGCACTCGGCCTGCTGATCCCGGCCCACGGCGAGGCCACGCCGGTGGTGGAATCGGCCACCAAGGTGGCCATCGCGGTGCTGTTCCTGCTCTACGGCACCCGGCTGGAACCACGCGAGGCGCTCGAAGGTCTCAAGCACTGGCGCCTGCACACCACCGTGCTGGCCGCCACCTACGTGCTGTTCCCGCTGCTGGGTCTGGCGATGAAGATCTTGGTGCCCTCGGTGCTGACCTCCGAGCTGTACACCGGAATGTTGTACCTGTGCCTGCTGCCCTCGACGGTGCAGTCCTCGATCGCCTTCACCTCGATCGCCCGCGGCAATGTGGCGGCGGCGGTGGTCAGTGCGTCCACGTCCAATCTGCTGGGCATTCTCCTGACCCCGTTGCTGGTGACGCTGCTGATGCAAACCAGCGGTGGCGCAACGGTTTCGGCACGCTCGGTACTGGAGATCGTGGTGCAGTTGCTGCTGCCGTTCCTGGCCGGCCAACTGCTGCGCTCCAAGCTGCACCGGATACTGGCGCACACGACGTTGACCAAGGTGGTCGACCGGGGCTCGGTCTACCTGGTGGTCTACGCCGCGTTCAGTGCCGGTATGGCAGAACACATCTGGACCGGGATGAAAGTCGCCAACGTGCTGGCGGTCGTCGTGGTCAGTGTGCTGCTGCTGGCGGTGGTGCTCGGAGTGACCGCCGGTGCCGCTCGGCTACTGGGCTTCGAGCGGGCCGACCGGATCGTGATCGTGTTCTGTGGATCGAAGAAGAGCCTGGCGACCGGTCTGCCAATGGCCACCGTGCTGTTCGCCGGTCATCCGGTGGGCCTGATTGTCTTGCCGCTGATGATCTTCCACCAGATCCAGCTGATCACCTGTGCGTGGCTGGCCGGACGGTGGGGCCGGCAGGCCGTCGAGCGGGACGACGAACTGGTGACCGCGGCGGGCTGATCGGGCGGTCAGACCCCGAAGATTCGTGCGGCGTTACCGCCCAGGAAGAGGTCTCGGGTTTCCCGGTCGAGGTTCAGGTCATCGAGCCATTGCAGACAGCGTTCGGCCGACAGCATCGGCCAATTTGTGCCGAAAAGCACTCGGGTACGGCCGGATCCCCGAAGGTAGTCCACCAATGCCGGGGGCAGCCGGTGTACCGCGTACGCCGATGTGTCGATATGGAAGTTGGGGAACTTCTTGGCCAGGAACAGCGCTTCGTCGATCCAGGGCGCGCCCACATGGCCACCCACCACGATCAACTCGGGAAACTCGAGCAGTACGGTCTCCAGGTAAGGGATCGGCCTGCCGGGTTCGGAGGGACACAGCGGTCCGGTGTGTCCGATCTGGGTGCAGAACGGAATACCGAGTTCGACGCAGGTCGCCAGCAGTGGATAGTAGCGACGGTCGTCGGGCGGCAGGTTCCACAGCCATGGCACGACCCGAAGTGCCACCATCCCGAGATCGTTTACCGCACGGCGTAATTCGCGTACTGCGTCGACCGGACGAGTCAGGTCCACGGAAGCGACGCCGACGAAGCGATCAGGGTGCGCTCCGACGTGAGCGGCCGTCTCGTCGTTGTCGATCAGCGCACCGTAGGGCCCGAACCAGGAACACAGCAGCGCCTTCTCGACGCCGGCGTCATCCATCGCTTTGAGGGTGATGTCCACCGGCATGGCGGGCAGATCGTCTTGGTCGGTCCAACGCAGTAGCGGGGCGAGCCAGTGCTGGCGCATGAACAACTCGTTGGGCTGCTGGGCCCACACGTCGATGATTCGTGTCACGCCTCTATTGCTTCACTAATGAAGTAATAATGCAAGAGTGTCTTCGCGTGACAGGTCGCCGGCGGCCCAGCGGCGCGCATATTTTCATCTGCAGATCGGTGCGCAGCGGCTGCGCACCACCGCGGACCGCTTGTTCGTCGAGGAGGCCGGTATCACCACGGCGCAGGCTGCGGTGCTGATGCTGGTCGCCGACCATGCCGGGTGCAGCCAGTCGCTGATCGCCAATAGCCTCGGGCAGCGCGAGTCCGCAGTCACGGCGATGATCGGCCGCCTCCAGGCGGCCGAGTTGGTCGAGCGCCGGCCGAGCCGTCGCGATGGCCGCGCCTGGGAACTGTGGCCGACGGACAGCGGCGCAGCCGCCTTGCGCCGTCTGGAGGCCGCCCTGTCGACCGTCAACGGATACCTCGATAAAGCGTTCGGTGAGTCCGGCGCGGACGAGTTCGTCGATACGTTGCAACGGCTCACGGATCTCTTGGATGCCGGTCCGTGAACGCGCCGGTATCGGTAGACCGGATCGTCAGCTGCGCAGATATGCCAGCAGCATCGACACGATCGAGTCCTCCAGCTGAGTGAAGTCGGCCGGCTCCTCGGTGGCGACCAGCCGGTGGGTCAGCGCCTCGATGGTGACCACCGTCATCCGGGCGGCGAACTTCAGGTCGGCCACCGCGACCTCGTCGTGCCGTGACAACAGCACCTGCGCGGCCGACACCGCCGACTCCTCGGCGCGGTGCAGTCGAGCCAGCAGCGCCGGTGAACGGGGCGCCTCCTCGAACAGCACCCGGTGCAGGCGTGGGTCGTCGCGATGGTTGTCGATCGTGGCACGAGTGAACAGTCGCAACTGTTCTTCCAGTGACGCAGGCAGTCCCTCGGCGAACAGCTCCGCCAACCGGGCCGCCCCGGCGTCGATGTGCGCATCGATCAGCGCCGCCAGGATCGCGTCCTTGTTCGGAAAGTACTGATACAGCGAGCCGATCGAGATATCTGCAGCGGCGGCAATGCGATTCGTGGTCCCGGCAAGGTAGCCGTACTCGGAGAAAACGCGAGCAGCCGCGGCCAGGATCAGTTCACGGGTCTGTGCCGAACGGAGCTGTTTGGGCTGCTTGCGTGCGCGGAAGCGATCGGGTGGAGCCACCGTCACCTCCGCGAAAAAGCGAGTAGTCACCGGCTTTCCGTCGGCCGACGATCAACTGACGCTAACCCAAGGAGCCGTCATGACGAAGGTCTATCTTGAGTCCGAACTGTCCGCCGATCTCGATGACGTGTGGCAGGCCATGCTGCTGCCGGCCACGTTCGTGTACGTGTGCCGTGGGCTGTTCGGGGTCCCGGCGCTGGCCGGCCGCACCGAACCGCTGCAGGCCGGGGAGCGAGGAACGGGGTGGCTCATCGCCTTTCACGTTTTTCCGGCCTACCGACACACGATCGAGGTGCGCTCGGTCGATGCGGCATCACACACCGTTCGCACCCACGAATACGGCGGGGTGATCGATTCGTGGAATCACACCCTGCACGTGGAGCCCGCCGGGCCCGGTCGTTGCCGGTACAGCGACACCATCGAGATCGACGCCGGACGGCTGACCGGCCTCGTCGCACTGGTGGCGCGCGGCATCTTTCGCTACCGGCATCGCCGGTGGCACAAGCTGATTCGTCAGATCAGAACGTGGTAGTGGCGCAGGCCGTCGGCGTGGTCAGGTTCACCGGGCCGTAGGTGACCTGAATGTCCGAGCACACAATGAAATTGGCACGAGTGTTCGGCTGGCCGGTGGAAACGTCGGTGGGGTTGGAGGTGCCGTCGACCCGGAACCGCTCGAACGACCCGCCGCTGGGAAAGGTGATCGAGATCTGCGCGCTGTTCTGCGACTTGTACTGCTTGGACAGCACGTTGTCGTAGTTCGACCCCTTGGTTTGCGGCGGGTTCCCCGACGGTGCGCTGTACGACGCGTCCTGGTACACCAGCCGATCCGCGCTGCGTAGCACGATGTTCTGGCGGGCCCAGGTGTCCCCGGGCAACGGCGCGGGGCCGTCGGGTGTCACCAGATTCGCCGCGGTGTTGAAGGTGCAGGTGGTCCCGGCGCAGCTCGCCGTGACGTGCATCTGGATCTTGGTGCCGGCATCGACCGGCACGAAGGAATCGGCCGAATTGCTTGCTGCGGTGGCCGTCATGGGGAACATCAACGCGGTCGCGGTCAACGCGACCACGGCGCTCGCGGCAGGAAGCCCGTTCACAGTCACTCTCACAGTCGCCAAAGGTATCCGTTCGCTATTCGTCGTAGGTGACTTCGACCGAATCGGTCTTCGGCCGCGCCTGGCAACCCAGGATCAGGCCCTCATCCAGGTCAGAGGGCTCCAACACGTCGTTGATCTCCATCTCGACCTGACCGGCCTTCATCAGCACCGCGCACGCACCGCAATGCCCCTCGCGGCAGGAGAACGGGGCATCGAGCCCCTTGTCCAGCAACACGTCCAGCAACACCGCCTGGCGCGGCCAGCGCAGTTCGTGCCGCTCCCCGTCGAGGGTGACGATGGCCGTCGCCGGGCCTTCGTCGCTGTCATCTTCTTCGATCACCACGGCGGCAAACGGGTCGGAGTCCAGTGACTGGAACACTTCGAGGTGCACCTTGTCCTTGGCCGCGCCGACCGATCCCAATGCCTGTTCGGCGGCGGCCATGAACGGGCCGGGGCCGCAGATGAAGGCCTCGCGGTCGGCGAACGGCGCGATCAGGGTGGCCAGTGCGGTCGCACTGGGCAGCCCCTGCACCGACTCCAGCCAGTGCACCACGGTCAGCCGGTCGGGGTACTTGGCGGCCAGTTCACGCAGCGCCGCGGCGAAGATCACCGAGTTCTCATCGCGGTTGGCGTAGATCAGCGTCACCTTGCCGGTGCCCTGCGACAGCGCCGATTTGCAGATCGCCATCATCGGGGTGATGCCGCTGCCGGCGCCCAGCAGCAGGAAGTCGGTGTCCAGGTTCTTCGGCACGAAGGTGCCGGACGGGGCCAGCACGTGCATCCGCATACCGGCGTGGGCGTTGTCGCACAGCCAGTTCGACGCGTACCCATCGATGGTGCGCTTGACCGTCACCGCCAGTGCATCGTCGGTGTGCGGTGAGGTGCACAGCGAGTAGCAGCGCGCGACCGATCCGGTGCGATCGCTGGGGATGCGCAGGGTCAGAAATTGGCCGGGGGAGTACTTCAGCCGTTCCGGGGCAACGCCCTCGGGGGCGGTGAACACCAGTGATTTCGCGTCAGCGGTTTCGGTGATGACGTCGGCCACCACGAGTTCCAGCACGTGGCTGCCGAGCGGCTCGTCCGTCACAACTAACACCCTTCTACTTTGTGGCCCAAAACGCAGAACTAGAACATGTTACAAAAACCCGCTTTGCCTGGTCTAGCTCTTGCAGGAATGCCGTGCTCGACACAAATCGTAACGTGTTCTAATCTTCTTCTAGACGACCACTTCTGGGAGGCAATCCGTGACGTCCATTGAACAACGCGACGTGCAGGCCGTGCTGGCCGGTATCGATGAGCTGCTGCCGAAGCTGCGCGAGCGTGCCCAGGAAACCGAGGACCTGCGACAGATCCCGCAGCGGACCATCGACGAACTCGCCGAGGTCGGTTTCTTCCGGCTGCTCCAGCCCGAGCAGTGGGGTGGTCTGCAGTGCGACCCGACCGCCTTCTACGAGGCGGTCCGCCGCCTGGCCAGCGCCTGCGGTTCGACCGGTTGGGTCGCCGGCATCATCGGCGTGCACAACTGGCACCTGGCGCTGTTCGATCAGCAGGCCCAGGACGAGGTGTGGGGCCAGGACAGCTCGGTGCGCATCTCCTCCTCGTACGCCCCCATGGGCGCCGGTGTGGTGACCGAAGCCGCCGACGGCTACATCGTCAACGGTGCCTGGAACTGGTCGTCCGGTTCCGAGCACGCCACCTGGGCGTTCCTGGGTGGCCCGGTGATCAAGGACGGCCGTCCGGTGGACTTCGGCAGCTTCCTGATCCCGCGGACCGAGTACACCATCGACGACGTGTGGAACGTGGTCGGCCTGCGCGGCACCGGCAGTAACACCATCGTGGTCAAGGACGTGTTCGTGCCCAAGCACCGCTTCCTGTCCTACAAGGCGATGAACGACGGCACCGCCGGTGGGTACCGGAACAACACCGCCCCGGTCTACAAGATGCCTTGGGGCACAATCCATCCCACCACCATCTCTACCCCGATCGTGGGGATGGCCTACGGCGCCTACGACGCGCACGTCGAGCACCAGGGCAAACGGGTGCGCGCGGCGTTCGCCGGCGAGAAGGCCAAGGACGACCCGTTCGCCAAGGTGCGCATCGCCGAGGCCGCCAGCGACATCGACGCGGCCTGGCGTCAGCTGATCGGCAACGTCGGTGACGAGTACGCGTTGCTGGCCGCCGGCAAGGAGATCCCGTTCGAACTGCGGGCCCGCGCCCGCCGCGACCAGGTGCGCGCCACCGGCCGCGCCATCGCGTCCATCGACCGGCTCTTCGAGGCCGCAGGCGCCACCGCGCTGGCCAATGGCACTCCGCTGCAACGGTTCTGGCGGGACGCGCACGCCGGCCGGGTGCACGCCGCCAACGAGCCGGAGCGGGCCTACCTGATCTTCGGTAACGACGCCTTTGGTCTGCCGCCGGCAGACACGATGGTCTGATGCCCGAGGTCACCTTCGAATCCACCTCGCGGTACGCGCAGGTCGACGCCGGCGCCACCGCGACCGGTGAGTCGCGCAGCCTGCGGTTGCACTACCACGAAGCCGGCGACCCGGCCGCCGAGACGATCGTGCTGTTGCACGGCGGCGGTCCGGGGGCGTCGAGTTGGTCGAACTTCTCGAAGAACATCGCGGTGTTGGCCGAGCACTTCCACGTGCTGGCCGTCGACCAGCCGGGCTACGGCTATTCCGACAAGCTCGCCGAACACGAGCAGTACAACCGCTTCAGCGCCACCGCGCTGCTGGGGTTGTTCGACCACCTCGGTATCGAACGTGCTGCGCTGGTGGGCAATTCGCTCGGCGGCGGCACCGCGGTGCGGTTCGCGCTGGACAACCCCAAGCGGGCCGGCAAGCTGGTGCTGATGGGCCCCGGCGGGCTGAGCGTCAACCTGTTCGCCCCGGATCCGACCGAGGGCGTCAAACTGCTCGGCAGGTTCACCGGTCAGCCCACCCGCGAGAACATGGAAAAGTTCCTGCGCATCATGGTGTTCGACCAGAGCCTGGTCACCCCGGAGCTGATCGACGAGCGGTTCGCCATCGCCAGCCAACCCGAGTCGCTGGCCGCGGCCCGCGCCATGGGTAAGTCGTTCGCGGGTGCGGACTTCGAGCTCGGCATGATGTGGCGCGATGTCTACAAGCTGCGCCAGCGGTTACTGCTGATCTGGGGCCGGGAAGACCGGGTCAACCCGATCGACGGCGCGCTGGTGGCGCTCAAACAGATTCCACGTGTGCAGCTGCACGTGTTCGGGCAGTGTGGACATTGGGCGCAGCTGGAGAAGTTCGACGAGTTCAACAAGCTCACCGTTGATTTCTTGCGCGGGTAGAAGCGGTTAAAGGAGACATCATGACCACGATCAAGGCACTCGGCTACATGCGCATCGAGGCCACCGACGTCGCCGCCTGGCGCGAGTTCGGGCTCAAGGTGCTCGGCATGGTGGAGGGTGATGCCCCCGCCGGCGCCGCCGAGGGCACGCTCTACCTGCGGATGGACGATTTCGCGGCGCGCCTGGTGATCGTACCGGGGGAAAAGGACCGGCTGCTGATCTCGGGTTGGGAGGTCGCCGATGCACCCGCGCTGCAGCGTCTGCGCGAGACCCTGGCCAAGGCCGGTGTCGACTTCGTCGAAGGTACCCGGGAGGAGAAATCCGAACGGCGCGTCGAGGGCCTGATCCGCTTCACCGACCCAGCCGGCAATGTGCTCGAGGCGTTCCACGGTGCGCAGTACCTGGGCCGCCGGTTCGTCAGCCCGTACGGCCACAAGTTCGTCACCGCCGAGCAGGGCCTGGGTCACGTGGTGCTTACCTGTGACGACGACGCCGCGGCGCAGGCGTTCTATCAGGACGTGCTGGGCTTCCGGCTGCGCGACTCGATGAGTCTGCCGCCGCAGATCGCCGGTCGTCCGGCCGATGGCGACCCGGTGTGGTTGCGTTTCTACGGCTGCAACCCGCGCCACCACGCGCTGGCCTTCATGCCGATGCCCAACCCGACCGGCATCGTGCACCTGATGGTCGAGGTGGAGAATTCCGACGACGTCGGCCTGTGCCTGGACCGCGCCCTGCGCAAGAAGGTCAAGATGTCGGCCACCCTGGGCCGGCACATCAACGACAAGATGCTGTCCTTCTACATGAAGACGCCGGGTGGCTTCGACATGGAATTCGGTTGCGAGGGTCTGGAAGTCGAGGACGAGAGCTGGATCGCCCGGGAAAGCGTCGGGATCAGCCTGTGGGGCCACGATTTCAGCGTCGGGTTCAAGTAGGCCTCTTGTGAGTGCCCCACTGATCGATCCGCGTACCTTCCGAAATGTGCTGGGGCAGTTCTGCACCGGCGTCACCGTTATCACCACGGTGCACGACGAGGTGCCGATCGGCTTTGCCTGCCAGTCCTTCGCAGCGCTGTCGCTGGACCCACCGCTGGTGCTGTTCTGCCCGACCAAGGCGTCGCGCGCGTGGGCGGCCATCGAGGCCAGCGGCAAGTTCTGTGTCAACATGCTGCACGAGAACCAGCAGCATGTCTCGGCGCAGTTCGGTTCGAGGGCCGAGGACAAGTTCGCCGGAATCGACTGGAGTCCTTCGGAATTGGGTTCTCCAGTACTCGACGGCACGCTGGCACACATCGACTGCACGGTGCATTCGGTGCACGACGGCGGCGACCACTTCGTGGTGTTCGGTGCGGTGCAGTCGATGTCCGAGCCGCAGGCCATCAAGCCGCGCCCGCTTTTGTTCTACCGCGGCGAGTACACCGGCATCGAGCCGGACAAGAACACCCCGGCGCAGTGGCGTGATGATCTGGATGCGTTCCTGACCGCGACCACCGAGGACACCTGGCTGTAGCGCTCATTCAAGGGGCGGGCGCCATTTGAGGCCCGGGAACCGAGCGAACCCGCGATCGGTGGTGACCCACGTCGCCCCATGCTCGATCGCCAGTGCCGCGTGATAGGCGTCGGCAACGACGTTCGCTCGCGCTCCACATTCGGCGCACAGATCTTCGAATATCGACCAGTGACGGGCCCCGGGGCGGACCGAGATCGCCGAGGGTGCAGAGCGAATGGCGCGGCACGCTTCAAGCGCTTCCGCGGTGGAACTCGGCCGGTCGAAAATCCGGTGGTTGGTGAGCAACCGCACAACGCCGGACAGCGCGAGCTCGCTCACGCCGACCGGTTCGGCTCCGGACAGCGCGTGCTCGACCCACTCGCGATAGTCGTCGTGACGGACGCTGTCGCTGCGGACCGCATACACCCAGACGTTGATGTCAAAGAGAAGCATTGTCGCCGTTCAACTCGGCGATGGCCGCTTTGTCCTCGAGGTCGACGCCAGGCGCCAGCCCCCCGCTGCCGTGAGTGGGCAATCGAAACACCGCGGTGCCCGGTTGTGAGCCATCTCGGTGCAGCAACGCTCGCAGTCCGTCCTCGACCACCGACCCCAGGGATCGTGAAGTCTGTGCAGCAAGGACTTTCGCCTCGGCGAGCAGGTGATCGTCGATGTTGACCGTCGTGCGCATATGTCATCATAACATC
>Ga0164242_10001861_pt1 | contig 24701 bp, 20 predicted proteins | sample OricomgcompostMG_FD_108783 | JGI IMG/M metagenome (GOLD analysis project Ga0164242, IMG submission 108783) | Miracle-Growth compost microbial communities from Emeryville, California, USA - Original compost - Miracle growth compost (MG) ...
ATCGTGCGATTGCTGTTTCAGCAAATCTTTCACCGGGCAGGCCGGCGTGGTGAGTTCTATATCGAAGGCCACATTGCCGCCGCAAATGCGCACCTTTTTCACAAATCCAAGTTCCACGATATTGCGATGCAAATCGGGATCCATCACTTCCGTCAACGCCGCAAGCACGGCAGCTTCCTCCACCGCGTCCGACGTGATATTTTTATCTAACGTCTGTTCACTCATGCTATAAATTCTATCATTTTGGGATTTTTAGCGTATTGAAATTCGATTGCTTTTTGCTAATCACAGCGTTATTGCAGCGGAGACAAAAGCAGCCGCATGAAATATCTCATGCGGCTGCTTCTACTAAAAGTACTTTTATCCCAACCGCCATTTCGCCAGGTGCAGATAATTTTGTTCGCGGTTTTGCTTGTCATACCACAGCGTTAAAAAGGTAGCCGGCGCCAGTTCCACGGTCGAAGAATAGCCGAAATCGACATCACAAAAAAAGAGGTCTTTCCCTGCGGAATCGATGTTGAGCGGAATTTGTTCCGACCATGTTTGGCCGTTATCCTCGCTGACGGCGATCTCGTTACCGTTGGGATCGCGGCGATGAGAAACGCTGGTGATGAGGCGTCCATCGTGGCATAATGGCGTTTCACTTTTTGGAATAGAAGATTGCGCGTCAGATAAAAATCAACTGGGAGATTTTTATAATATCCTTGGGCAAAATCATCGTCGTGCGTCTTAATTTCTATTTCCGGTAAACGCTCCAAATCCTGAAAAGCCACAATCAAATCAATATCTTTTGTATGGCGGCCTTCAATATATTGCAAGAGCGCAATGCCGCCAACGAGCAGATAATTCACTTTCCGCGAATGCAGAAGATGGAACAATTCAGACACATCTGTTAGCAGTGATTGCATGGATGGAATGGAATTGTACGCCAATTTTTAAAATCAAAAACAGCGGCATCATGCACGATTTGGCCGATGTGAATTAGTTCGCGGGTGGGTGCTGCGACTGGCATATCACGTTAAATTTTAGCATGTCATGGTGAAAAGTACTTTTACTATTTCAAAAATGTCTTTACGCCTGATATAATTCCGAGAGCAAAATACGCCTCATCCGCAAACGATCCAACACCATTTTAGTCGAAGCGCCGCCCGCGCAATAGGCCAGTAAAACAGCGTCGTCGGTGAAGTGGATCGCGGTGTAGCAAAAGCCGTGATCCGGCGCGTCTTCCAGCAAATAGTAATGTTCCCAGGAAATGCCGTCGTCTTTGCTGATAGCGCAGGACAGTGGCGTGCGGTGAATGCCCCATTCATGTCCATTCCAAAAAGTACTTTTATAGGTCGGCGTTGGAAAACGGCCCGAGTGATCATTCCACACCGCCAGTAAATCTCTGGTGGCGGGAATGCGTTTCATCGATAACGGGCTGTAAGGCGAGACGAATTGCGATTCCGCCGCCATCCTCGCTGAACGATTGCCACTGGCGACCACATTGCGATTGCACGCCAGGCCAACCGGTGCGCATCCATGACCACAAACGGCCGTCCGCCAGCTCGATCACGCCCGGTTCCTGCCAGCCGTTTCCGTCGGGAAAACAGCGGTAATAACTTGATGCCGATTCCTTCCAGGTTTTGCCGTCATCATCGCTGAGCAGATAAAAAATCAAACCGGGATTGGCGAAGCCCGCGATGTTCATGCGATGCTGCGCCACGGGCACTACCAATCGTCCATCGCGCGATTGAATGATGCGGTCATTATTGACGACGTGATATTCGTGCTCCCGAATCAGTGGCTGCGGCGCGGAAAGCGTTGCCATTTCATCATCGCTGAAGCAGATCCACGGCGTGCACGAAATGCCGTCGCCCGTTTTTTTTACGTACGTATAGCAACGCGATCCGTTTATCTTGTAACCGCAACAACGAAACGCTCATCACATTCAGCGCTTCGCCTGGCTCCACCAAAACGTGGTCTTCCTCTTCCCATGTCAAGCCGTCATCCGCGGAAACGCGGCAGACGATCACACTCGGGTCATGATCGCTGCTGCCACCGGTATTATATTTTGTATAAGCGAACAAAATGCGCCCATCATTTAATGTAATAAACGAGCCTTCGCTATTGCGGCCGTTGGAGGCCGTTGGGTCAAGCTGTAAAACGATTTTGTTATTCATAAAAATGTCAATTTCCATCGCGCAATTCTCCATGGCAAAAAGAGAATTATCCGCGGAATCGTTGTATGGAGCAACTTAGGTTAAAAAGTACTTTTATCTCACTTCTCCCGGATCAGAATTATCCGGTCCACATAAATTTTCGTCACCGCTGGATTTTTTGCAGGTGCAAACCAGATGTACATGCCGCCATTCAATTGATGTGCGCCTAAATCCACGCGTTGGTATTGAGCGCCCGCAACCTGGCTCAAGGGAATGGTGACGTCACTGATTCCTTTACGATTAGGAGTATCATAAATACCGCTCTCAAACCCGGCGCCGGTTTGCGGCGCGCCTGCTTTAGTGTCCACGCGCGCCATCGCATACACATGCCATTTGTCCGGTGATGCATCCAGTGCATTTCTTAGCCGAGCCTGGATGGCCCAAGCGTTGGTACCGCCTGTCACGTAGGCGGCTTTGCCGTTGGAGGCGGTAGGATCGCTGATAATACCGCTCAGCGTCCCCTGGCCGGCGAGCGTATATTTGCTTTCTTGAATATCGATCACATTGGCGACGGGATATTTTTGGGCGAAATCCGGTAGCGGCACTGGAGCCTCTAACATGCTTTCCAGAAATGGAATCTGCTGCGCAAAACTGCTGCCCGCCGTCCAGTTACGGATCCCAAAGGTTTTGGCGGCGGAGATAAATTCCGTCATCGCCGCTTTGGGATTTTGTGGCCCCAGAAATTCCTTGCCTTCGTGCGCCGCCGCCCGCTTCAAAATGGCATAGCGATAAAGCGTCGCGATATCCAATGAAAGGCTTTCCCGATGCACGCGGCCGGAAAGTACTTTGTTATCTTTCACGGCGTTTTCGGCTTGTTGAAAAAGTCCAATCGCCTGGTTTGTGGCATCCAACGTGAGAAAGGAAAAATCCGTATTGAACGTAGAAAGGTTTTTCTTTTGAGATAAAAACGATTGTTGAATCAAGTCGAGATATTGTTTTAAATACGGAGCGGCAGCGCCATAATAACCTTGCAAGAATTCATCGGTCAGTTGCTCTTGATCCAGATTCGGATCCCACATCAAATGGGCGATCAGCCAGGTGCGCAATTGCACGAAATCACCCACGCCATTAGTATAGTTGTCGCCCTGTTCAAAAACGCCTTTCACGTTATTAGCGGCAAAAAAACGCAAATCTGGTCCCAAGCCGGCCCAGTCGGGATGTGGAAAAATCTCGCCGAGAAAATTGGTCACATAATTCCACACAAAAAGCCGCGGCGCGATTTTTGACCAGCCTTGCAAATTATCGCGCGTTTCCGCATTCCACTCACTATTCAGCGGATGACCGTAATCCGAGGAAACCGGCGCTAGGCGGATTAAGACATTTTTTCCGGGACGGATATTTTTGGGCGGTTTTTCCGTGCCGCTGTAAGCTAAAGTTTCTACTAAAAAATCAGGATATTGTTTGTGAATCCGCGCTGCCACTTTATTCACAAAATCCAGAATCGGCCCTGCATTAGACCCTTCTTTTTCCGCCAAAGCAACATCGGTGGGATCCTGGCAGAAATGGAGATTGTCATTTTGCGAGATGGAAATATATCCCGCACCGGGATTTTGCTTGATCCATGCCAGAGCCTGTTTGGTCAGTTCATCCACCACCTCCGGATTAGAAACACATAATTGCGTCCCTTGCGCCGCCGGCATTTTTGATGCCGGCGTGCATGGTTTATCGCCATTGGCCGGATCGCTATACCAATCGGGATGCTCCTTAAAGTACTTTTCCGGCGGCAGCAATTTGCTGAACGTGTGCACGAATCCCAGAATGGTGTAGTGTCCGCCCCATTCCGGCGTTTGCTGTTGTCCGTTGCCGTTCTCGCGCATAATGGTAGCGAAAACCGGATCAACCTGCACCTCATTCGTATTATGTTCGCGATAATTAAATGGCGGTATGTAGACAACATTTTGCGGTGGAACATCAAAAGTACTTTTATGTGGAATCATCTGTTCTGTTGGCGTCCACCAACGGCAACCGGCCACATCTTCCAGAAATTGATATACGGCATATAATGTTCCGCGAGGACGGCCACCGGCTAAAATCAATTTATTGCCAATGGTTTTAATCACAATGCCATCACTGCCGAGTGATTTCCAATCTTGATTCGGTAAAAGTACTTTTGCTCGCGCCCCAGCGCCGATCAACACTTGCGGCGCATCCGCCGTGGCATCAGTTTCCGATTCTATTGGAATAGACGCGCCGGTTACTTGCTGAAAGTACTTTTGGAATTGTTCCGCCGCGGTTTTTTCGGCGGGAATAGCGTCACTTGCTAATGTGATAACGTACGCTGTTTTGCCGTTTTGCGCGAGACGAACGTCAGCCATTGCGGCATTATTCCGTACCAATCCGCAAACGGCAAAGGGTATTATAATCAACCAAACTCGGATAATTCTTTGCATATTTTTAATACTGATTCCATAGCACGAATCTGCTATCGTCATTGCTTGCGAACGTATGACCGTTTTCGCTACTGGCCACTTTTTCCAAATCCGCTTTACGCATCGCTTTTACATGACCGTCAAAAAAGCCGACTGTAGTTGTCTCTAAATGACGATATTGTGGATAATCCCACGGCTGATTGTATCCAGGGACAAGCGAGAAGCCTTGCGGGTTCACTCTTGGATTTCCGGTTTTTGATCCGATATTTTCTGAATCCGCCATAAGCACCGTCTCAGATGGATTTTCGACAAAACCCGCAGCAATCCCTTTTGGTGGACCGGAGGCAGTTCCATTGTATTCAAATAATTGCGTATTTAACCCATAATAGGGATACACGTTTGTTATCACTGAATACGATGCTCCCGTCGCTGAAGGACAATTGTAAACCTGGGTGCTCTTTAAATAAGGCTCTACCATTTTGGGCCAATATACTGCAGGTGGACTTGTGTACATAGGCATGTATCTTTCGTCGTAGTCCTGGGTATATTGCATTATTCCCAACAAAATCTGTTCGACGTTGCTTTGGCATGATGCCCGCCGCGCGTTTTCCCGAACTCTGGCAAAGACGGGAAACAGAATTGCGGCGAGTAAGCTTATAATAGCCACGACAACCAACAATTCTATCAGGGTGAAACCCTGTGGCTGCGTTTGCAGCCGGTTAAGGGTGTGACGTTGCATATTTCTCCTTCAAAAGTACTTTTTATTTACGCTGTGATCAGCGCATGTTCCGGCACAACTCCTAGCGGCGGAGCTGTGGTTTGGCCTTCGATCAAATGAATCGGCAAACACACGTTTTGAGGTGTTTGTGCGGGCGCCTTTAACCAATCCAACAGTAATTCAATTGCGTGCTGGCCGATTTCTTGCAATGGCACTTCAATTGTGGTCAGCCGCGGCGTGCTGGATTCCGTGAGCAGGCCGTCAAATCCCACCACGCTGACATCGCGCGGCACTTGCAATCCGGCGGCCTCAAAAGCGCGAATGGCTCCTTTTGCAATTCCGTCATTTTGCGCAATCAGGGCAGTGCATTCCAATTCCATCCAATCTTTTTCCAACCAGCCTCGCATCGAAAGTTCTCCCGCATCTTGATACCAGGAAGGCGTGCCGTCCGAATTAATCCGGGCTTGCAAATCGTGCCTGTAACGCGTGTCCGGATCGATGCCCGCTTCTGTTAATGCCTTGATGTAGCCGGCTTTTCTCTGCTTGAGTTGCCAGGATATTGCCTCTCCCATTTGCGCCAGATAAGCAATGTGCCGGTGTCCCTGCTGAATCAGACGCTGTGTGCATTGATAGACGCCGTCTAGATCGTCTGAAGTAATGCAGGGAATGCCAGGAATTTCGCCGAAGATTGATACGGCAGGAAACCCAGAAGGAAGTTTCGGCATAGCGGGAGCAGGCGGCTGGGGAATGTACGCCTTCAAATACACAACGCCATCCACTTTGTCCCATCGCTCAAAATCGTCGCCTTCATCAATTAGCAACAAGTGATAATTCCGTTCCCGCGCCGCACGCTGCATGCCCGTCAATATGGAACCCCAATACGTCAAATTTCCACCCTGATTCAAGTGGCTGATCGGCGTCACGAATCCCACGTTTCCCGTCAGTTGTCTTTGTATGGGATGATTCACAAAAACTCCGCGCCCTGGCTCGCGCCGGATCAGGCCATCGTTTTCCAACAACGTGTGCGCCCTCTCCACTGTGTGCTGGTTGGCCCCGAACTGCTCCTTGAGATCATTCAACGAAGGCAGACGGTCGCCGGGCTGGAAACGGCCCGCGTCAATTTCCTGGCGCAGGTATTCGGCCAGTTGCGCATATTTAGTTGTTTTGAGATAGCTATTTATTGAGGTAGTCATATTGTCTTCATAGCTGTAGCGCTGTAGTTGCAGTATGCCCCATTTTGCCGGTTTTTAAACATTTATTTCGATGTGACTTTTCTAAGATAAATCACTGGTGAATTTTCCCCTATTTGTGTGGATCAGGCAACTTCGAAAATTCTCTGCCGTTTTACGCCATATCACGTTTTATATTTGATAACAAAAGAGCTATGCCCCACGGCACGGAGGTCATGACCATGATTTCAGATTTCCGCATTCCTGATAGTAGCAACTTATGTTAATGACGGCGGCAAAATAAGAACTGCCTCCTCCCGATATCGGAAGGAGGCAGTTCTCCGGAAAACGGCTAAAGTACTTTGAGATTACTTTTCCCGAATCAAAATAATCCGATCCACATAAACTTTCGTCACCGCCGGATTTTGTGTGGGCGCGACCCAGATATACATGCCGCCGCTGAGTTGATGCACTCCTAAATCTATTTTTTGATAATCAGAACCGGTAGCATCTTTTAGTGGAATTGTGATCTGACTGACGGCTTTGCGATTGGAAGCATCATAAATGCCGCTTTGGAAAGCGGAACCGGTCTGCGGCGCGGCTGCGTTTGTATCCACGCGCGCCATGGCGTAAACATGCCATTTATCTGGCGAGGCATCGAGAAATCTTCCGAGTTTTGCTTGAAGCGCCCATTCGTTGGTTGTGCCGATAATGCTCGCGGCTTTGCCGTTGGATGCGGCGGGATCTGCTGCAATATCGGTCAACGTTCCCTGGCGATATAAATAGATGTTGCCTTCCTGAATATCGATGACATCGCTTTCCGGATAACTTTTGGCAAAATCCGGCAGCGGCGACGGCGGTGCAAACATGTCTTCCAGGCTGGGAATTTTTTGCGCGAAACTGCCGCCTTCCGTCCAGTTGCGTATGCCGAAAGTTTTCGCATCGGCAATGAATTGCGTCATCGCCGCGTTGGGATCTTTCGGTCCCAAAAATTCTTTATTCTCGTGCGCCGCAGTTTGTTTCAAAATGTTGTAGCGGTAAAGCGTAGCGATCTCCAACGAAAGGCTTTCGCGATGCACACGATCCGAAAGTACTTTGTCGCTTTTCACGGCATCCGCTGCTTGCTGGAAAAGTTGAATCGCCTGATTGGTGGTATCCAAAGTCAGGAACGAAAAATCCGTGTTAAAAGTCGATAACTTCGTATTTTCCGCGAGAAATGATTTTTGCACCAAATCGAGATACTGCTTCAAATACGGCGCGGCCGCACCGTAATATCCCTGCAAAAATTCGTCGGTCAATTTCTCCTGATCGAGATTCGGATTCCACATCAAATGCGCGATCAGCCAGGTGCGCAACTGCGCGAAATCGCCCACGCCGTTGGTGTAATTATCGCCCTGCTCAAAAACGCCCTTTACATTATTAGCCGCGAAAAAGCGCAAGTCCGGCCCCAGTCCTTCCCAATCCGGATGCGGAAAAATGTTGCCGTAAAAATTGGTGACATAATTCCATACAAAAAGTTGCGGCGCGATTTTATACCAGCCTTTCAAATTGTCACGCGTTTCTGCATTCCAATCGCTATCGAGTGGATGGCCGAAATCGGAGGAAATCGGCGCCAGGCGAATCAGCACATTTTTGCCGGGGCGGATATTTTTGGGCGGTTTTTCGGTGCCGCTGTAGGCCAATGTTTCCACCAGAAAATCCGGATATTGTTGATGAATCCGCTCCGCCACTTGGTTGACGAAATTCAGAATCGGCCCTTCCTGCGAACCTTCTTTTTCCGCCAGAGCAACATCGGCCGGATCCTGGCAAAAATGGCGGTTGTCATTTTGCGAAATGGAAATGTAACCGGCTTCGGGATTTTGCTTGATCCACGCCAGCGCCTGCTTGGTCATTTCGTCCACGACGGCGGGATTGGAAACGCATAATTGCGTTCCCTGCGCCGCCGGCATTTTGGATGCCGCCGTGCACGGCTTATCGTCGTTGGCCGGATCGCTATACCAATCGGGATGATCTTTAAAGTACTTTTCCGGCGGCAACAATTTGCTGAACGTGTGCACGAATCCCAGAATTGTATAATGCCCGCCCCATTCTGCGGTTTGGCTTTGCGCGTTGCCGTTTTCGCGCATGATGGTGGCGAATACCGGATCTTTCACTTCACTGGTGTAATGCTCACGATAATTAAACGGTGAGACGTAGACAACATTTTGTTCCGGCACATCAAAAGTACTTTTATGCGGAATGCTATTTTCCGTCGGCGTCCACCATCGGCAACCGGCGGCATCTTCGAGAAATTGATACACCGCATACAACGTTCCGCGCGGACGGCCGCCGGCAATGACGAGATTCTTCCCAACGGTTTTAATCACGATGCCGTCGCTGCCCAAAGATGCCCAATCTTGATGCGGCAAAAGTACTTTTACGTGATCGCCCGCGCCAACATAAATCTGCGGTGCGCTGCTGGGAACGGCATTTTCCGATTCGATGGAAATAGATGTGCCGGTGACTTGTTGAAAGTACTTTTGCAATTCGTTGGCCGCCGTCTTTTCCGCGGGAATGGCGTCATTCGCCAGCGAAATAACATACGATGTTTTGCCGTTTTGTGCGAGATGCAACGTGTCGTTTTGCGCCATCGCGCATGTTGTGAACAGTGCGATGGACAGCAGAAGAAAGAAGATTTTTTTCATGGTTTTTTAGATCCTTATAATCATTTCCGTGCTCACGCTGGAGCCACGATTGGCGTACATGAGTCAAGTACTTTTATCTGTACCGGCAGGCTATCCGCAAGAGGCATTATCAAGAGCTGTTTGCCAATAACAATTGGGAGCGACATTGCTACCAAAAGGTGAAGTTTGTTTCATCCATTTAACATGCCCATCAGCAAAAGCGATATTTGTCCCCTCAAGGTGCGGCGCGAATCGACGATCACCAATATATGTTCCCCGACCTCTCCACCCCGCATAAGTTCCTATCACATATGCGTAATTCGCATACGGGTAGTGATCATCGAGAAACATCACTGTCTCTGCCGGGCGCGTGATCGCGGACATTGCCTGGGGAACAGGGTTTGCGATACTGCCGATCGTCCACCGATTAATATAAGCGCTGTAACCATAACTTGGATAGCCGTCCGCTTCCTGGGATGGACACTGATAAATTTGAATACTCTTCGTATAAGGATACAGCATATCCATCCATGAAAAATAATTATCCGGAGCGTTACCATCCGATACTTTGAATGTTGCGCAAGGTAATCCCGTGCAAGCGGCTCCCTTGATATAAGTATCGGTTTGGTGAAATGTTCCTGTCATACTTGGCGCATAGCGTTCATCGTAATCCTGCACATACATCATCATCCCCAATCCAATTTGCTTGAGGTTACTCATGCAACTAGCCCGCCGCGCGTTTTCCCTGGCCCGGGCGAATACCGGGAACAGGATGACTGCCAATAAACTAATAATAGCCACGACAACCAAGAGTTCAATCAAGGTAAAACCTTGCGATTGCAGCCGATTACACATTTGACGTTTCATCGATTCTCCTCCAAAAGTACTTTTTATGCAGTTATCAGCTCCTGCTGTAACCTGGCTGCCGATGGCGCCGCGGTGGTTTTTCCTGCAATAAAATTAACCGGCAGAACAACACTTGGCGGCACCTGGCCAGGATATTTCAGCCACTGCAACAGTAATTTCATCGCCGTTTCTCCAACTTTTTGCAAAGGCACTTCGACAGTGGTCAAGCGTGGTTCGCCCGCATGCAACGGTAATCCATCATATCCAACAACACTCACATCCCCCGGAACCTCCATGCCCACTGCTTGAAAAGCAGTGATCGCGCCAAGCGCCGCTAAATCATTCTGCGCAATCAGCGCCGTGCAGCCCAGTTCACGCCAACTTTCTTCCAACCACTGGCGTACATAATATTCACCGGCCATCGTATATTGGTGCAACTGTTTATACCACTCGCGGCGGATAATCAGGTCGCGCGCAAAACGTGGATCCGATTCAATTCCTGCATCTTGCAACGCCTTGATATAACCGGCTTTGCGATGATCCAGCAAAGATTGCCCCACGTTAGCCACTCCCAGGTAAGCAATGCGTCGGTGGCCTAATTGTATTAAGTGTTGAGTCGATTGATAAACGCCATTAAAATCATCGGTGGAGACGCACGGTGCATCATCGACTTCATGGAACAGGGATACAAAGGGCAATTTCTTCGGGCGTGGCGCCGCCGCAGGGTCTTGCAAGTTGTGCGTGTTGAACATCAATGCGCCATCAACTTTATGACACTGTTCGGAATAAGCACCCGAATCGATGTCGATCAACAATAAATTGTAATTGCTCGTGCTCAGTGCGCTACGCACGCCGAATAGAACAGCCCCCCAATAAGATACCTCGTGTATTTTATTGGATGAGATGAAGCCTACATTCCCCGTGGTGACTTTGGGCTTGTGATCCGCCACGTAAATTCCCACACCGTGCACGCTCTTGAGCACATTGCGCTTTTCCAATTCGCGTACCGCATCACTCAACGTTTGCATGCTGATGCCCAACTGATCTCGCAGTTCCGCCAGTGTCGGCAATTTGGCTTCCGCGCCGAGTTCTTCCGCCATGCCCTGAAGCTGACGGCACGCTTCTTTCAAGCGCGGACGCCGATCCAGAACCGTTCCGTTTTCTAAAGTGATTGGCATAAAAATAGAGTACCGTAGAACTCTATTTTTATTGTGCCACATTTTTGCAATTCTTAAACCTGTTATTTATAATTATTAATTATTCTAGTATTGCGTTATGTTGCGCAAGTGCGTCCTTTGGAGTGTGGGAGCTTGCTCCCGTCGCAAGAAGATTTTTACGCCTCGGCAAATTCGTCATAAATCGCACAAAAGTACTTTTCACCGGCGAGACGCCGGAGCTGCGAATGGCAGAGCCATAATTATTGATCCATTTGTTCCAACATATCACGCACTTTGGTGAGTTCTGCATCCACTACATCAGGATCAGTTTGACTTGGCCATTGCCCTTTATTGTAATTCTTTTTAGCTATTGTAACGGCTGCATCCAATATCTTTTGCGCCCGCTCTTTTTGCTGTGGATTCGCTGATTTTTGAATCGCATCATTCAGCATGGACAAAATTTCAAAATCTTCCACGCCTTCCCGCACCGCTTCCCAGTGAATGCTATTATAAACATGATCCTCATCTAGGAAAACGGGAGAATAACCGCCGTACGCCGAGTTATAAGCATTCCATGACGTTGGCGTTGTAGTATCACCAAACGCCCACCAACCTTCGCCGACGCCGTGCATGGCGAATACTTCCCAGGCGTAATCGCGATAAAACCCTTGTGGATCCAACGCATGCACGCCGGGCGGAGTAGTGTAAAACCACAGTTGTCTGCCGTGATCGCGGCGGAGTTTCTCATAGAAATCCATGGCATAAATGCCGCTGGTGCAGAGAATGTCGGGTAGCAGGAAAGCATTCTGATCTTTGGCCTTTGTGGGATCGCGCCATTGGGGATTAGAAAAGACGCCGACTTCCGACGCTACAGATTTCAACGCGCTGGCCAAATCCATCATCGTGATGTTACCTTCATCATCGTGTGGTTCATCTTTAAAACAGAAGAGTAGCTGCGAAGGTTGAATTCCCAATGTTTTCGCATGATCCGCAATAGTCTTGATGTAGCTACCAAATCGCGCGTTAAATATTGGCGTTCCCATTTTCGCTCCGGCAAAACTATAATTTGCGTTCACCGAATAATAGATAAGATAATGCCGTGCATCCGGCCAACGCTTAATCCATCGATCGAATTTCGTGAAATCTAATTTGGTGTTTGGCCTGAGATGGTTGTTCTCATTGAAATCCGATTCGACGGGAGTGCCAATACCGAAAAGTCCGGAAGCCACCGGCGTATCCACATAATGCGATTGCATCATATTGATAGCGGCCGGCATCGTATTAGCATTGATACCATATCTGCTTGTCTCGTCGTGCGTAAAATCCCACATCGTCAATGAAAGCCGCGGCCTTTCCATTGCAATCTTGGATACGTTAATATCTATTGGCACTTGTACATCTTCGCCGCCGCCGCTAATTGCAAAAGTACTTTTATACGTCCCGGCAGGAATTTTGGATGAATCGATTGTTACCCATAATTTGCCCGTGACGCCTGCGGGGATTTCAAATGAATAGGAGCCACTATCCGTCTGGAGTGGTATCAGCGCGCTCTGCACGGGAAGGTTGTTAAGCGTATCCGTCCAAATCGCATGAGATAATTGCAGCCAATCTGATTCCGCGTCATGCGGTGAATTTTGCAATTGCACTTTGACTTTCATCGGCTTTCCACTGGCGTTGGTGAGTAAGACAGCGTCATTGCGAATTTCATTCTTCAGCATTGAAAACATCAACGAAACAGGTTGTTTCAATTCTGGCACATTGATTAATGAAAGCCAGGCGTAACGCTGTTTTTTCCAAATTGTTAACGGCTTAAATCCTTGCGCTTGCAGAGCTTCTCCATGAACAGAAAGAACATCCCGATGTGTTTCTGTAATCGGAATAATTGTTTTAAAGTCCACTGGCTGCAATGCCATGTCTTTTGTGGCGGCGGCGTCTTTGGTTAATCTCGCTTCAAAAGTACTTTTCTGCGTGGCGGAAATAGCAGCCTTTTTCAACAGCGCGCGGATGGAATCAATATCGTCATCCTGGCGTTGTTTAGCCTTTTCGGTAATCTGATTTTGCAATACAAACTCTTCCATCGATTGCGTCGGCGTTCCGGCGGATTGTTTTAATAAGGCATCATCGCCGCGCAACACTTCCACTTCGTCCGCGAAGATGTAGGGATATCCAACAACGCCCAGAGAAAGATAACGCCCATGTGTTTTGAGATCATGCGTGATATATCGAAAATTCGCGTCGCCACTTTCCGGCGGAACGCCATTCTTTTGGGAAAGTTCCACCAGATCGCCCACATAATACCAGGTTTTATTATCGTTACTGGTTGCAATATAAATAGATTTTGGCCAGGGAATTCCCCAACCTTCCGTTGATTTTCCACCGGCGCCGGTGCTGAAAATTACGCCTGATATTGGTTGATCGGAACCCAGATCAATAGTAATAATCGCTTTCCCTTTGAGACGCCATCCCAATGTTCCCGCCTGTTGCCACAAAGGCAATTTTTGATTTTTAATATTCCAGGCGCCGCCTGTGCTGGCGTAGATGCCGTCGGTTAATAATTGAGGATCATTGTTTTTATTCGCCGAAGAATTGGACGCGGGAGTAATAGTGACTTTGTCGTGCAAAGCAATGTTTTGTCCAATTGTTTGGGCGCATGAAATTCCGATAAAACCGGTAGCGCCAACGATCATGCCGCAAAGTACTTTTGTGAAATGAATTTTGAATGACATATTTTTCCTGTGGAATGTTTTGGCAAACTATTGATTTACGGAATGTAGGGATTCCATGCTTTGCTGCAACGTGCGCGTGTTGTGTAAGCAGGATTATTGGCATTACAAAGATTGCCTCCGCCATCGTTGCCTATCGCGCCGACTAAAGTAGATACCGATTGCCATTTAACATGACCATCTGCATACACAATATTGCCACCATCCAAATGTGGCGCAACCCAGCTTACTCTATCCGGATTGACAGCAGTGCTACGGAATCCTTGAGGAGTGGCGTTTTCGTACGCATATGCGTAGTAATACTCCATGAACATGATAATTTCAGAAGGGCGCTGAATGGTTGCTTGAGCTATGGGGGTATATCCGGTGCTGGCGGTTAAATTAGTATCGTAAGTATTGGCGGTATTAGTATTGCCGATTATTCCATTATAGCCATAACTCTCGACCGTTCCGGCATTTTGCGATGGACACACAAATACCTGCCAACTTTTGGTGTATGGATACAGCATATCCATAAAGGACATACAATGATTGCCGGAAGCAGGGCATTCGTTGGTGTATGGAGGGGAAATACCAAAATGCGCCGCTGGCCAATCCGGCCCCGGAGCCGGAACATTGGGATTTCCGGCACTACTGTAATATGCTTGAAGCGGGTAACGTTCATCGTAATCCTGAAGATACATCATCGCTGCCAATCCCATTTGTTTCAAATTACTCATGCAACTTGATCGCCGCGCATTCTCTCTTGCCCGTGCGAAAACAGGAAATAGAATAGCAGCGAGGATAGAAATAATTGCGATAACGACCAAAAGTTCTATTAATGTAAATCCCTGATTGTTGTGACTTGAATTCTGTCTCATTGTATTGGCTCACTAAATAAGATTTGTCACCGGAGAAAGTACTTTTCCGGCTACACCAGATATTATGCCACACACCCAACGAATATAAACTGTATTATCCTCCCAAGAAGCGGTTTATTGTACGCTATTTTTGAGTCGTCGTTAATTCCCGATGTTTTTGACGATATTGGAGTGGAGTGAGTTGGGTTTCGCTGCGAAACACTTTGTAAAAATAAGACGGATCGATGAATCCCACAAAATTGGCGATGGTATTTATTGCCCAATCTGAATCCACTAACAAAGTCTTCGCTTCCTTGAGCCGATATGCAGTGAGAAATTCGATAAAGGTTTGGCCGGTTTCCTGGCGGATTCGCTGGGCAAATTGGGTGCGTGAGGTATATAACTTTCGTGCAGTTTCTTCTAACGTAAGACGCTGGCTCAAGTGGCTGCTGATATATTCTTCCAACTGAGCCACAAAAGTACTTTCATCCTGCGTTACCTTATTATCCCTGACAATCGGACCATTCTGCAGGTAATTTTTGGCTTCCACTTCGCGGTTCAACGAACGCCAAAAGGCCGTCAATAAATTATTGCGAAGCTCTCTGTCTTTGGGCTCGGTTTCCAGTTCCTGGGTCAACAAGTCGAACAGATGGCGCGGCTGGTTTTTTAAGAACAGATAATTTTCGGTGGGATGATGCTGTCTTTCCTCTGCTGTATATCGAGTTAACCAGCATTGGATGCTGCCGCGATACTTTCCGATCCATAGCAATGTGCATGTTTCGTTGGAATTTTGCGGATGAATATAATGCGGATTATGCACATTTCCCGGGTGAAGGATTCCGGGGGGCAAATAAATATAGTCCGCGTTGCGGCAACCCAGCAAATAATTCCCTGCCTGAAAATTGACTTCGCCTTCAACAACAGTGATAAACCGTGGCACGGTCAATTCATGCATTTCCTTTGTGGATAATTCGGTAGTTATTAATCGTGTATTATTGTAGAGCCGTCTGCCTCTGACAGCAACGCGTTTTTCACTGACGGGACTGTTCGTCAAAGTTACTTTCGAAGGCACCGTATATTTCTGCATCTGCGGCCGCGCCACAATAATACGATCCGCCGCGCCTGTTTTGCTCCAGGGAATTAACTTGTCTTGTAAAATTTGCGGAAACGAGGGAAATGACGCGCGCATGAAATAAGTATAAGCCGTTCATTCATGGATGAAAGTACTTTTAGTGAGTCGCGTGCATCACGCTCATCCCCATTATCGTCATTTCTCCCGAATCAAAATAATCCGATCCACATACACTTTCGTCACCTCTGGCCTTTTCGGCGGCGCAAACCAAATATACATATCGCTATTGAGTTGATGCGCACCAAGATCAATACGTTGATACGTCGCGCCAGCCACATCTTTCAGCGGAGCTTTTATCCCAACGACACTTTTGCGATTGGCAACATCACGGATACCGGCACTCAAACCATCTCCCGTCAGCGGCGCATTATCTTGTGTATCAACACGCACCATGGCATAAACATGCCAGTTCTCTGGCGATGCGTTTAAGTACATATTTAGTTTGACTTGAATAGCCCAATCGCTTGTCATTCCCAGGATGCGGGCGGTTTTACCATCGGAGGCGGCAGGATCTTCCTCAATTGCGGTTGGAGTTCCAGGCCACAAATCTTGGTTACTTGTCTGAATGTCAATTACATCACCCGGTGGAAAACCTTGGGCGAACGTTGGTAACGCCGCCGCGCCGAACATGTTTTCCAAACGCGGGATTTGCGATGCGAAAGAGTTGTGTTCGTTCCAGTTGCGGATGCCAAAGGATTGAGCGGCTTGGATATATTGCACCATTGCCGCTTTTGGATCTTTTGGCCTTGAAAATTTCGTGCCGGCCTTTCGCGCGTCGCGCTGAAGAATATCGTAACGCGTCAGCATTGCAATATCCAATGCCAAACGTTCACGATGGACGCGATCTGAAAGCATTTTGTCGCTTTTCACCGCGTCGGCGGCTTTATCAAAAAGGCCCATCGCCTGATTGATAACATCTGCCGAAAGAAACGAGAAATCGGAATTGTAGGCGGACAACTTCATCTTTTGTGATAAGAATGATTGTTCAATCAACGTCAGATATTGCTGGAGATATGGCGCAGCCGCTCCGTAATATCCTTGCAGAAATTCAGTGGTGAGCTTTTGCTGATCCAACTGCGGATTCCACATCAAGTGCGCGATCAGCCAGGTGCGCAATTGCACAAAGTCCCCAACGCCATTGGTGTAACTATCGCCTTGCTCGAAAACACCCTGCACGTGATTATCAGCGAAAAAGCGCAAGTCCGGGCCGATACCTTTCCAGTTGGGATGAGGAAAAACCGTGTTGCGGAAGTTTGTCACATAGTTCCACATAAAAAGATCGGGCGCAATTTTCGCCCATTCCAATAAGTTCGCACGCGTTTGGGCATTCCAATCGCTGTTGAGCAGATGGCCGAAATCTGCCCCCAAAGGCGCCAGGCGAATCACCACGTTCTTCGCGGGGCGAATTGCTTTGGGTGGTTTCTGCGTACCGTGATAAGCCAGCGTTTCCACTTTGAAATCGGGATACTGCTGGTGAATCCTCTCTGCCACCTGATTCACAAATTTCAGCATCGGGCCGGCTTGTGAACCTTCTTCCTCTGCCAATTTCACCGAAGCAGCATCCTGGCAATAATTGTGGTTGTCGTTTTCGGAGATCGAAATATATCCAGCTTGAGGATTTTCTTTAATCCATATCAACGCCTGTTTGGTTAATTCATCCAACACTTGCGGATCGGAGAGATTAAGTTGTGTAACTTGCGCGGCAGGCATTTTGGATGCAGCCGTGCAGGGTTTATTGCCATTCGACGGATCGCTGTACCATTCGGGATGTTGGGAAAAGTACTTTTCCGGCGGCAACAACTGGCTGAATGTGTGCACAAATCCCAGGATATTGTAGTGTCCGCCCCATTCGGCAGTTTGTGTTTGGAAATGCCCGTTCTCGCGCATGATGGTGGCAAAAACAGGATCTTTGCGAACTTCCGTGGTGAAATGCTCGCGGTAACTAAACGGTGGCACGTAGACAACATTTTGCGGCGGTATCGTAAAAGTACTTTTATGCGGGATAGTATTTTCCGTCGGCGTCCACCAGCGGCAACCAGCTGTGTCTTCCAGGAATTGATATACGGCGTATAACGTTCCGCGCGGACGTCCGCCGGCGAGGATAAGATTATTGCCCACGGTTTTAATCACAATGCCGTCGCTGCCCAACGATTTCCAATCCTGATCCGGTAAAAGTACTTTTACTCGCGTGCCCGCACCAATCAAAACTTGCGGCACGCCAGTGGTAACTTCATTTTCCGGTTTGATGGAAATCGAAGCGCCGGTCACTTGCTGAAAGTACTTTTGGAATTGTTCCGCTGCGGTTTTTTCAGCAGGGAGGGCATCATTTGCCAGCGCGATCACATACGACGTTTTGTCATTCTGCGCCAGATGTAATGCGCTGTTTTGCGGAGTCACTTGTGCTTTTGCACATCCCGCTAGGCATATTTGTAACAGACAAAAAACAAAGAATTTTTTCATAGCATTCATTTTGCAATTAAGCATTATGTTCATGGCGCTGTGTACCACAAGCTGTCAGCGATTTCGTTTTTATGGTCATCCCAATATTTTTCTCCATAATGGGAAGCCTGCCTGGAAGTTGGAGTACCATCATACTTCTGAAACACCTTTTGTTTCGGCACCCATTTGACGTGCCCATCAAAAAAGGCACAATTCACTCCATCCAGGTGGCGGGGCGAGACGTTATATGTATCAGTTTCCTTGAACTTTCCAACACCGGCTGCACTTTGGGAATAGTATGTATCCGCAACATCTTCCCAAGAACTGGTTCGGCCTTGTCCACCGTCTAACGCGAACATCGTCATGGAGCTATTCATTAGCGTCAACGGAGTGGCGTGTCCATCATCCACTACAACGCCAGCTGGCGGATTAGCTGCAATAAATCCTAAAAAATACCAATTCGCACTGTAGTCAGTTGCTCTGGTGGAAGATGGCGCTGAAGGGCATTTGAGAATCTGGGAATTTTTCAAATAAGGTTCATACGACGTTGTCCACCATGTTCCCGCTTTGGCGGCGAATACTTTTTCATCGTAATCTTGAGAATACATCATCAATGCCAATCCAAGTTGCTTGAGATTGCTCAGGCAGCTCGCCCTACGCGCATTCTCCCTGGCCCGCGCGAAGACGGGAAATAGGATGGCTGCGAGGATACCGATAATGGCAATAACGACCAAAAGTTCTATCAAAGTAAAGGCTCTGCGGTTGCCATTGCAACCTTTTGTTGTGTGATGTTTCATTAAACTCCTCCTAAAAGTACTTTTACTCATATGCCAAATTTGGCGCGGCAGTTGTGGTTTGTCCCACAACCAGATTCACCGGAAGACACACGTCTTGTGGCGCGGTTGACGGATTTTGCAAGTAATCCAGCAATGAGCGCATGGCGCGTTCCCCCACATCAAACAGCGGTTCGTGAATGGTCGTCAGTTCCGGCTCTCCACTCCGTGCTGGCAAACCGTCAAATCCTACCACGCTTACATCGCGCGGCACTTCCAATCCGGCGGCATGCAGCGCTTTGATCGCTCCCTGCGCCGCCCCATCATTTTGCGCCACCAGCGCCGTGCATCCCAATTCGGCCCAATCTTCTTCGAGCCATTTGTGCATGTAATATTCACCGGCAACCGGATACCAGCTGGGCAAACCTTCCCACTCAGGCCGCCAGTAAATTTCACGCATCCAGCGCGGATCAGGCTCAATATTCGCTTCGGACAATGCTTTTAAATATCCTTCTTTTCTTTGCTGATGAATCAAAAGATCGACATTCATTGCCGCCAGATAAGCGATACGCCGATGGCCTAATCCCAGCAGGTGTTGCGTCAATTGGTAAACGCCATCACAATCATCCGCAGTCACACAGGCAAAGCCTTCCGCCTGGTTGAGAATTGCCACACCCAAAAAATCATGTGGCGGCTGCGGCATGCCGGGATGTGGATCGCGTGGATCATGCATATTGCACAAAATCGCACCGTCGATCTTATCCCAGTCTTCAAATTCGCAGGCGTTATCGATTAATAATAGATGATAACCGCGATCACGCACCGCGCTACGCATCCCCGCTAAAATCGATCCCCAGTATGTGATGTTTTCTTCGGGGCGCATGTTGTACGGTGCGAGAAATCCTACATTTTTCGTAATTTTACGTTTCTGAGGATGGCTGACAAAAATCCCGCGTCCCGGCTCACGCCGGATCAGACCATCTTCTTCCAGCAACGCGTGTGCTTTTTCAATGGTGCGCTGAGTGGCATCAAACTGTGTCTTCATTTCGGTGAACGAAGGCAAACGGTCATCAGGTTGCAATTGGCCGCTATCAATCTGCTCGCGCAGGGACTCGGCCATTTGCAGGTACTTTGGAATTTTCAGATGACGGTCGATTAATGTAGACATCGCTCAATCCATAAAACTATAAGCTTATGGCTATAATACCACAAACGGCGGATTCTTAAACCTGTTTATTGATAAAATATATTTATATGTGCATTTTTGGCGAATAAATCAGACCCTGATACCGGACTTTTCGGAAGTTGCCGTCAGCAAAGTACTTTTATCATGAGCATTTTTCTTGGGCTTTTCCGCGAGCCTACACGTGAAGAAGCGGGAATGACGTGATTGAGGTTAGTTAGTTGAATTAACTGGCGTGGCATTGAGTGTTTGCCTCCAACCTTCCGGCGGCCATGAAACATGCAAGCCATTTTCCCTAAGGTGTTCGCCGTCGCCATCAAGCAAATAGCGCCAGGAGTCACCCTCACGTTGCAAATGGGATAATCCGCAAAAGTCAACATTGAAGTCTGACTTTTCTGGCAGCAATGCGCGGCGCATCCCTTGAGTTGACGGGCTGTGCCCCATCACAAAAATATCGGGGCCAAAATTTTCGGTGAGCCGTTTGATGGCTTCCGCGGTGCGGCGGAACATTTGTTCCCGTGATTCAGGAAATTCCGGCATCACCTGGGAATGATACATCAAATCAACTTCCGGAAATTCCCGGTGATGCTCTGCCACGCTGGGCAATTGCGGAAAATTGTCGAACCACTTTTCCTGCAAATATTCGCACAATCCCCATTCCAATTTAATGGGTAAATTCAACCGCCGCGCCAGCGGCAACGTGGTTTGGATGGTGCGGCGGAAAGGCGAACTGAAAATATAGCGAATAGGCACATCTGCCAATCGCTCCGCCAGCGCTTCCGCCTGCTGCTCTCCCATTGGATCTAACGGATCATCGCCACCCATAGGCGCACCCGGTGGTATTTCCAATAAATCTAACGCTTGAATCTGCCATTCCCGGATGCCGTGCCGCGACATCCACACATTTTTACATTTCATTGATTTCCTCTTATCCAAACTTGAGTTGGGCTAATACCGGGTGATGATCCGACGCTTCTGTTGGTTGTGTCCAGGCAGCATTTTTTTGGAGCGCCAAATTAGTAAACAAATGATCTATTTGCACAATGACTCCTTTCTTCCCCGCAAACGTGGTCACATTCTCCGCTAAAAGCACTTTTGGCAATAGGGCCGATAACTTTGCCAGCAAGGGGTTTTCCTGCTTTATATTGAAATCTCCCAATAGCACAATTGCACCAGAAGTACTTTTAATCGTTTTGACAAGGGCATCTACTTGTAGATTTTTTTCCTCTTCGGTCAATCCTAAATGAGTATTGAAAAAAGTCAATCGTTCACCATCAACTTCAATCTCCGCTCGCAATAGACTGCGTCGCTCTTTGTCACCTGGCAAGTATTGAAACTGATGCGCGATAATGGGAAAGCGGCTTAAAATGGCAATGCCGTATTGGCCGTTCATCCCTGTTTTGGCATCGCTCTCGCGAATATAGGCGCTGGTGTTTGAAGTGTGGTTGCGGTCTTCGCTGGGACTATAACAAACATGCATTTGTAGCAGCTTGGCCAATTCCGCAGGCTGATCCGACGTGTTACTACGCAAAAGAAATCGGTCGATTTCCTGAAGACCAATAATATCCGCGCCGCTTCGTTGGATTTCTGATGCAATATTTTGCAAATTGACTTCGCCATCCATGCTGCGCGCGTTGCGGATGTTGAATGACATGACACGCAAAGAACTAATTTTTTTCATCTTTAAATATCCTACTATAATTAGATGGGATTACAATTCTATTAATTATTAGGGCAAGTTTTTCCGGGCGAAATGACACTATCGAAACTTGTGGGGACACGGTAGCTTTACAAGGGGGAATTACACCCAAGAAAATTGGGTCGCATGGAATCACGCCTGAAAAACATATCCTTTCGCCACTTGCACAAACGCTTCTACTTGTCGGTTTTCCCAGGCTGCATCGTATCCTAATTCCCGCGTCATCAACGACGCCACGTCCGGCGCCACTTCGATCGCGGCTTTGGCGTTGAGCAATAGCATCCGCGTGCGGCGCGAAAGTACATCTTCCACGGTGCGCGCCATTTCGTGCCGCGCCTGCCAGATCACTTCGCCTTTTTGATACGGCAATGACGGGTGCAACTGCTGTGATAAATCGGCATCATCGGCAAAAGTACTTTTAGCATTCCCCGCGTCCGCGCCATAAACGCGCCAATGTTCGTCTTCAATGGTTTCGGATGTCCAACCGTGGATACGGTGATTTTCCGTGTTGCACGGCGCGCCTTCAAGACCGGCGATGATTTCCGCCTGATCGATCACATCTTCCGCCATTTTGCGATATGTCGTCCATTTGCCGCCGGTCACAGTGAGTAATCCAGACTCAGAAACCATAATGGTGTGATCCCGCGAAAGCGCCGCGGTGTTGGATGCGTCGCCCTGTTTCACCAGCGGGCGCAATCCGGCAAAAACGCTGCGCACGTCGGCCGGTGTTGGTTTTTTTGTCATATATTGAGCGGCGTGCGTCATCACAAAATCAATTTCTTCATCCAGCGCGCGCGGTTCCAATGAGGGCGAATCGATTGCGGTATCCGTGGTGCCGACCACGACATGCCCGTGCCACGGCACCGCGAACAGGACGCGGCCATCGGCGGTTTTGGGAATCATAATAGCGGCATCGCCCGGCAGAAATTCGCGTGGCAAGACGAGATGAATCCCCTGACTTGCAGCCACCATCAACTGTGCATTTTCATCATCCTGCCGGCGGATGCGATCGACAAAAACGCCGGTGGCGTTGACGACGCATTTGGCGCGAATGGTAAATTGGCGCCCGCTTTCCACATCTTCGGCTTCCACACCGGCCAACACATTATCTTCTTTAATCAAGCCCACGGCTTTGACGTAATTGGCCACAACCGCGCCGGCTTCCGCCGCCGTTTGCGCCAGATTCAGCGCCAGACGTGCGTCATCAAACTGGCCATCGTGATAAATAACGCCGCCGGAAAGATGTTCCTGCTCGATGGTGGGAATCAGTTCCACCGTTTCCGCTTTGTTCAAATGCCGCGACGCGCCCATGCCGAGCTTGCCCGCCATGCGATCATACACTTTCATGCCGATGCCGTAAAACGGCCCTTCCCACCAGCTGTAATTGGGAATCACAAAAGCCAGATTACGCACCAGATGCGGCGCGTTGGCAAAGAGCAAACCGCGCTCTTTCAGGGCTTCGAGCACCAGCGAGATATTACCCTGGCGCAAATAGCGCACACCGCCATGCACCAATTTGGTGCTGCGGCTGGACGTGCCTTTCGCGAAATCATTCTGCTCAATCAGCGCCACGCGATAACCTCGCGTCGCCGCATCCACAGCCGCGCCCAGCCCGGACGCGCCGCCGCCGATAATTAAAATATCGAAAATTTCTGATTCGCTTGAGAGAGAGGAAACGGCTGTTTCCCGTTGAAAATTCATAGTGAAATCAAGGTTATCATATTGAAAAAGTACTTTCTTACTCCGCTCTCATCACTCGGTTCTCGGCACTGCCGTTCAGCAAATCAATCCCTTCTTCGCATTCGGTCCGTGCGCGATGGGATTTTCACCGATCCAACGTTCGTCCGCCGGTTCGCTGGCGAGTTGATAGCGGGAGTCGCTGGAGAGGCGATATTGATCGGAACGATTATCCAATCCGCAGTGAACTGTTTTGATGGTGAACGTCAGCAAATCGCCGGCGCGATAATCTGCCGAAAGCCAGCGCCCGCCCAGGTTTTGGCGCAGCTTCACCGGATTGCGTGAAAGACTTCCGCCATTGCCGATGGCGTGGCCGTTGTTGCGGTTGGCGCAAAATGTGTCCACGTCTTTCTTGCCGTAATTGTTATTGAGACGTTCGTGCAAATGCGATTTTTCCAGAATCGTCAGGCCGCCCATACTGAGCGGAATATCGCCGAACGGCGTCCACGCCGTGTATAAATTCGGCGTGCCGCGTCCCATGTAAACCGTGTCCATGTGCGGCGCCGTGCTGTTGCCGGGGCGCACGATGCGAAACCATGTGTAATCAAAATGGAGCACTTCTCCGCCCAGAAATCGTTCGTAAAATTCCATCATCGCGCCGCTATAAAGTACTTTTAGGACGGCCTGATTTCCATCTACAACATCCTTGAGACTGGGGCGCGCCATGGTGTTTTCCAGATGCGGAATAGCGTCCTCAATCGGATAATCGGGATGCATCGCACCCGCGGCCGCGATGCGATTTAATACCTCACGGCGGCCTTCCAAAACTTCATCGCGATTGAGATATCCCGGCAAATACAAATAGCCGTCTTCGGCCATGCGTGCCCGCAGGGCCGCCGCATCATCAATAATATCCATTGAAGATTTCAGTTCGCCGAAGCAATCCGGCCCGAGTTCTAATTGCTGCCCCAACGCGGATAATTCCATTATCGCTGTGCTCATGTTTCTTCCTCCGAATAAAAAGGAGTATGGCCCCGACGCGGAAATTTTGCCATTTCCAATTTGGCAAAAAACATGTATATTATGGGAAATGAGTAAACGCAAAATACCGGC
>Ga0164242_10001862_pt1 | contig 24699 bp, 18 predicted proteins | sample OricomgcompostMG_FD_108783 | JGI IMG/M metagenome (GOLD analysis project Ga0164242, IMG submission 108783) | Miracle-Growth compost microbial communities from Emeryville, California, USA - Original compost - Miracle growth compost (MG) ...
GACCTGCCGACGACGCTGCGCCAGAACCCGACCTACCGCCAGTACAACCCGGCGAGCGCGCCGATCATGGTGCTCGCGCTGACGTCCGACACGCTGACCAAAGCGCAGTTGTACGACTCCGCCGATTCGGTGATCCAGCAGCAGTTGTCGCAGGTCGACGGCGTCGGTCAGATCACGCTCGGCGGCGGCGCGCTGCCGTCGGTGCGCGTCGAACTGGAGCCCGGCAAGCTGACGAGCTACGGGATCGGCCTGGAGGACGTGCGCGCGGCGATCGGCGCGGCGAACGCGAACAGCGCGAAAGGCCACGTCGACATCGGCGACCAGCGCTACGAGGTGCTGTCGAACGACCAGATCACCCACGCGGCGCCGTTTCGCGACATCGTGATCGCGTACCGCAACGGCGCGCCGGTGATGCTGCGCGACGTCGCGCAGGTCGTCGACTCGAACGAGAACATCCGCAACGCGGGGCTCTACAACGGCAAGTCCGCGGTGCTCGTGATCGTCTATCCGACGCCGGGCAGCAACGTGGTGAAGACGGTCGCGCAAATCCGCGCGCGGCTGCCGTCGATCGAGGCGGCGTTGCCCGGCACGATCCGCGTGCACGTCGCGATCGACCGGTCCGGCTCGGTCAGCGCGTCGGTCGCCGACACGACGCGCACGCTGCTGATCGCGGTCGTGCTGGTGATCGGCGTGGTGTTCGCGTTCCTCGTGTCGCCGCGCGCGACGCTGATTCCGGCCGTCACGCTGCCGTTGTGCATCATCGGCACGTTCGGTCCGATGTATCTGCTCGGCTACAGCATCGACAACCTGTCGCTGATGGCGCTGACGATCGGCACCGGCTTCGTCGTCGACGACGCGGTGGTGGTGCTCGAAAACATCGTGCGCCACATCGAGGCCGGCGTGCCGCCGAGGGAAGCCGCGCTGCGCGGCAGCGCGGAGGTCGGCTTCACGGTGATCTCGATGAGCCTGTCGCTGATCGCGGTGTTCCTGCCGATCCTGCTGATGCCGGGCATCGTCGGCCTGCTGTTTCACGAGTTCGCGGTCACGCTGTCGATCGCGATCGTGCTGTCGCTCGTCGTGTCGCTGACGATCACGCCGACGATGTGCGCGTACGTGCTGACCCGCGAGGGGCTGCAACGCAGGAACGCCGGGTTCGTCACGCGGGTCGGCAAGCGGCTCGACGCGCTGTTCGCGCGCTTTCGCGACGCGTACTCGCGCTCGCTCGACGCGGTGCTCGACCACGCGATACTGGTGATCGGTGCGCTGATCGGCCTGCTCGTGCTGAACGTGTTCCTGCTGCGCTTCGTGCCGGGCACGTTCTTTCCGGAGCAGGACACCGGCATCCTGATCGGCCAGATCATCGCGGACCAGAGCATCTCGTTTCCGGCGATGGAAAAGAAGCTCGAACAGTTGCAGGCGATCGTGCAGCGCGATCCGGCGGTGCAGTCCGTGGCGGGCTTCACCGGCGGGCGGGCGCTGAACACGGCGACGGTGTTCATCGAACTGAAGCCGCTCGACGAGCGCCACCTGTCCGCGACCGAGGTCGTGAACCGGCTGCGGCCGAAACTGTCCGCGGTGTCGGGCGCGCGACTGTTCCTGCAGGCGCAGCAGGATCTGCAGATCGGCGGACGCCAGTCGGCGGCCGAATACCAGTACACGCTGACGAGCGACGACGCGAACGCGCTGTTCACCTGGGTGCCGAAGCTCGTGACCGAACTCGGCAAGCATCACGAGATTCTCGACGTGAACTCCGACCTTCAGCAGAACGGCCTGCAGGCGACGCTGAACATCAACCGCGCGACCGCGATGCGCTACAGCTTCCAGCCGAACCAGATCGACAACGTGCTGTACGACGCGTTCGGCCAGCGCACGGTATCGACGATCTACAACCCGCTGAACCAGTACTTCGTCGTGATGGAAGTCGCGCCGCAATACTGGCAGTACCCGCAGATGCTCGACCGGATGTTCTTCAGCACCGCGGCCGGCAACCCCGGCGGCACCGCGCAGACGCGCATGCCGGGCAACACCGTCAGCGGCGTCGACACCCCGGTCGCGATCGCCGCGGCGGGCGGCGCGCAAAGCGCGACCAACGCGCTGAACGCCGACGCGGAAGCGAACCAGCAGACCAACAGCATCTCGAACAGCAAGGGCGGCAATTCGAGCGGCAGTGCGGACAGCACCGCCGCCGAGACGATGGTGCCGCTGCCCGCGTTCGCGACGTGGAGCGCGAGCCGCACGGCGACGCAGGTGAACCACCAGAGCGGTCTCGTGGCCGGCACCGTGTCGTTCAACCTGCCGCCCGGCGGGTCGCTCAGCGAGGCGGGCAAGGTGATCGCGCAGGCGTCGCGCGACATCGGCATGCCCGCGTCGATCCACGGCGCGTTCGCGGGCGCCGCGCAGGCGTACGCGCAGTCGATGGGCACCGTGCCGCTGCTGATCCTCGCGGCGCTCGCGGTCGTCTACATCGTGCTCGGCGTGCTGTACGAGAACACCGTGCATCCGCTCACGATCCTGTCGACGCTGCCGTCCGCGTTCATCGGCGCGACGCTCGCGATGCTGATTTTCGGCACGCCGTTCTCGGTGATCGCGCTGATCGGCATGATCCTGCTGATCGGCATCGTGAAGAAGAACGGCATCATGATGGTCGACGTCGCGATCCAGTTGCAGCGCGACGAGCGGATCGACGCGCGCCGCGCGATCCACGAGGCCGCGGTGATCCGGCTGCGGCCGATCATGATGACGACCGCCGCCGCCGTGCTCGGCGCGGTGCCGCTCGCGGTCGGCATCGGCCAGGGCGCGTCGCTGCGCCAGCCGCTCGGCATCACCGTGATGGGCGGGCTGATCTTCTCGCAGGTGTTCACGCTGTACACCACGCCGGTGATCTATCTGTACCTCGACCGGCTGCGCGCGCGGCTCGCGCGCTGGTCCACGCGGCTGCCGTGGAACCGCACGCAGGATGAGAGCGCATGACGATGAACCCCTTCACTTCCCGCCGCGCGGGCCGATGCGTCGCCGTCGTCGCGACGACGCTCGCGCTCGGCGGCTGCATGGTCGGCCCCGACTATCGCAAACCCGACGTGCCGGTACCGGCGACATGGAAGGAACTGCCGCCGGGCTGGACCCGCGCGCAGCCGGCCGCCGACGGACCGAAAGGCGACTGGTGGAGCGGCTTTCACGACCCGCTGCTCGACGAATACGAGCCGCTCGTGGCGGTGGCGAACCAGACGGTGCAGCAGAGCTACGCGAACTACCAGCAGGCGGTCGCCGAGGTGCGCGTCGCGCGCAGCGCGCTCTTTCCGAGCGTCGGCCTGACCGGCTCGCTGACGCGCGAGCGGTCCGGCAACTCGCTCGCCGGCAACAGCGCGCTCGCGAGCCGCTTCGGCAACCTCCAGCCGGTCAACAACGCGGGCTCGCTCGAAGCGAACGTGAGTTGGGCGCCGGACTTCTGGGGCGAAGTGCGGCGCACGATCGAAGAAAACCGCGCGAGCGCGCAGGCGAGCGAAGCGACGCTCGCGAACGCGACGCTGTCCGAACAGATCGCGCTCGCGAACGCGGTGATCGGCGTGCGCGTCGCGGACGCGAACATCGACCTGCTCACCGCGACCGTCGCCGCGTACCGCGAATTCCTGCGGGTCGTGCAGGACCAGGACCGCGCGGGCACGGTGCCGCCGTCGGACCTCGTGTCCGCGCGCACGCAGCTCGAAAACGCGCAGGCGAGCCTGATTGCGCTCGGCGTCGCGCGCGCGCAGAACGAGCACGCGATCGCCGTGCTGATCGGCCGCAATCCGGAACAGATCGACATCCCGCACGGCGGCGCGCTGCCGGCGCTGCCCGGGATTCCGGCCGGCGTGCCGTCGACGCTGTTGCAGCGCCGCCCCGACGTCGCGGTCGCCGAGCGGCAGATGGCGGCCGCGAACGCGTCGATCGGCGTCGCGGTGGCCGCGTACTATCCGAACATTTCGCTGTCCGCGTTCGACGGCTTCACGCAGTCGCCGCTCGCCGGGCTCCTCAAGATGAGCAACTACGTGTGGTCGCTCGGCGCGGACGCGACGCAGACGCTGTTCGACGGCGGCCAGCGCAGCGCGCAGGTCGCCGCCGCGCGCGCGAGCTACGATGCCGCGGTCGCCGGCTATCGCGGCACGGTGCTGAGCGCGTTCGAGAGCGTCGAGAACGACCTCGCCGGGCTGCGGATCCTCGCGAACCAGGCCGAGGCGCTCGACGCCGCGGTGCGCGACGCGACGCGCGGCGCGCAGATCGCGCTCGACGAGTATCAGGCCGGCACCGTCGACTACACGACGGTCGCGACCGCGCAGGCGACGCTGCTGTCGACGCGGCAAAGCGCGCTCGCCGTGCAGCAGCAACGGCTGCTCGACGCGGCGTCGCTGATCGGCGACCTCGGCGGCGGCTGGAACGGCGCGCTGCACGACCCGCTGCGGGCGCCGTCCGGCGACGCGGCGCAGGCCAGGCAAGCGGGTGCGCGGTAAATCGGGGGCGTCAGCTGGCGGCGGTGACGGCGTGGGCGGTAGGTTCGATCGTCGCTCGGGACGGCCGGTGCGTGACCGATGTGTCGGCGGTGTAGGCGGTATGGATTGCGACGGCCGCTGAAGCGGGGCGTTCGAGCGCCGTTCCGCGCAGCGAGCGCGCGATGCGCGCGAGCGGCAAGCGGCCTCTGTGCCCTCTCTATAACCCGGTCGCGCTCACCGTCAGGCCCGGCCCGTCGACGTTGTTCGTCGCCGTCAGCGTCACCTGGTGGCGCTGCGCGATGTGCTGCGCGATCGCGAGCCCGAGTCCGCTGCCCTGCCCCTGCGTGGCGCTGCCGCGATAGAAGCGGTCGAACACGCGCGGCAGTTCGTCGTCCGGAATGCCCGGTCCCGTGTCGCGCACGTCGAACGCGATGCTCGCGCCCGCGCGCCGCAGCACCACGTCCACGGTGCCGCCGCCCGGCGTATAGCGGATCGCGTTGTCCACCAGATTCGCGAGCATGATCGACAGCGCGTGCTGTTCGCCGAGCACCATGTAGCGGTCGTCCGCGTGCTGTTCGTCGCGGCATTCCAGCCCGAGGTCGATCGACTTCGCCTCCGCGAGCATCGACAGATCGCCGACCACCTGTTCGCCGATCTGCCGCAGGCTGACCGGCCGCATCACGGTCGCGGCCTGCGCGTCCTCGCGCGCGAGCGTCAACAGTTGCTGCACCAGGTGGATCAGCCGGTTGAGCCGCCCTTCGACGCGCGCGAGCGTGCGTTCGTCGCCGCGCAGCGAGCCGTCGCGGACCGCCGCCTGGATCTGCAGCTTCAGCGCCGCGAGCGGCGTGCGCAGTTCGTGCGCGGCGTCCGCGACGAAGGTCCGCTGCGCGTGCAGCGCAACGGCGAGCCGTTCGAGCAGATCGTTCAGCGCATCGACGAGCGGACGCACCTCGACCGGCGTCCGCCCGGCGTCGGGCAGCGGTTCGAGCGATTCGATCGAGCGCGTGCCGAGCGTCTTCGACAGCCGGCCGACCGTCGACAGTCCGCGCGACACCGTCCACAGCACGAACACGATCGTCACCGGCAGCATCGCCAGCAGCGGCCACAGCGTGTGCCAGCCCAGACGCAGCGCGAGGTCGTCGCGCACCGACATCGGCTGCGCGACCTGCACGAAACGCCCGTCCGGCTGCTGCAACCCGTACACGCGCCAATGGTGTCCGCCGCGGCGCGCGGTGCGAAAGCCCGCCGGGAAGCGCGCCGGCGGCGGGGCGTCCGGCGAGTGGTAGACGAGCGCGCCGGCCGGATTCCAGATTTCGATCGACAGCCGGTCGTCCGCGATGCTCTCGGTGTCGCCCGACGGCTGCTGCGCGGCAAGCGCGCCCTGCACGTCGGCCGGCATCGACAGCGCGACCGTATGCAGTTCGTAGTCGAACAGTTCGCCGGCTTCCTCGCGGGCCTTCTGGAAGATGCCGATGCCGGCGACCACCGACGTCAGCGCGAAGCCGAGAATCAGCCAGCCGAGCAGCCAGCGCCGGATCGACGTCATTCGATGCTCTTGAGCCGGTAGCCGACGCCGCGCACGGTGACGATCTGGTTCGCGCCGATCTTGCGCCGCAGCCCGTGCACGTGCACCTCGATCGCGTTGCTGCCGATCTCCTCGCCCCAGCCGTACAGCTTGTCTTCGAGCTGCGCGCGCGTGAACACGCGCGACGGCGCCTCGATCAGCGCGTGCAGCAACGCGAATTCGCGCGGCAGCAGGCGCAGCGGCTCGCCGTTTCTGGTCACCGCGTGCGCGGCCGGATCGAGCGTCAGGTCGCCGTGCACGTACACCGCCTGACGATGTTCGGTGCGCCGGCGCAACAGCGCGCGCGCCCGCGCGGCCAGTTCGTCGAGGTCGAACGGCTTCACGAGGTAGTCGTCCGCGCCCGCGTCGAGGCCGCGGATGCGGTCCTCCACCGCGTCGCGCGCGGTGAGGATCAGCACCGCCGCGTCGCCGCCGGCCGCGCGGTACTCGTTGAGCACGCCGATGCCGTCGCGCGCCGGCAGACCGAGGTCGAGCATCACGAGGTCGTAGACACCGTTGCCGAGCGACAGCGCCGCGGTCCGGCCGTCGCGCGCCCAGTCGATCGCATAGCCGGCGCGGCGCATCGATTCGAGCACCGTCTCGGCAATCATTTCGTCGTCTTCGACCAGCAGGAGCCGCATGTCCTTCGTCCTTCGCTTCAACCGTCCAGCCCGGCATTGTCGGCCAGCGGAGCTTAACGATTCCTTATGCGCGCAGCGCGGCGCGTCTGCGCGAATACGATCACGGCCATCAGCACGAGCATCGTCAGCGTCGCGGCGATGCGGCCGAGCGCGAGGCCGCCTTCGGCGTGAGGCTTCGTCAGCGTGTCGCCGAGCGTCGCGCCGAGCGGGCGCGTGAGCACGTAAGCGCACCAGAACAGCACCGCGGCCGGCACGCGCGACGACACGCGCCACACCAGCGCGACGAGCACGAGCAGCCCGGCGAACACCAGCGCGCCGCCTTCGAAGCCGAGCCCCGCCGAACTCGCGGTGAAGTCGCCGAGCGCGGTGCCGAGCGTGTTCGACACGACGATCGCGAGCCAGTAGAACACCTCGTCGCGCCGTCCGGTGATGTGCTCGTATTCGATCCGGCCGGCGACGACGCGCCAGACCACGAGCACCGCGATCACGGCGGCGAGCAGCAGCGCGGACGACTTCACGTAGCCGAGCCCGGCGGTGCGGTCCAGAAAATCCGACGTCGTCGTGCCGACGGTGGTGGTCGCGACGACTACCGCCCAGTAGGCGAGCGGATGGTAGCGCGACGCGCGCACCTGCACCGTGAGCGTCACGACGAAGAACGCGAGAAAGACGAGTGTCGCGACCGCGTAGCCGAGCTTCAGCGTCATCGACAGCGCGTCGCCGCCGGTTTCGCCGGCGGTCGTCGCGAGAATCTTCACGATCCAGAATACCGCGGTCACCTGCGGCACCTTGCTTGAACGCGCCGCGTCGAGATGCGGGCGCGCAGTCCAATCGGTGGTTTGCGTCATCGGTCTGTCCTGGTACGAATCGTCGAATCGCGCGACGCGCGCCTGCCTCGCGGGTAAGGCAGGCCGCGCGCGCCCCTCGGGCGATGTTGGGGAAGGCGCCTTAACGTTTGCTTAGCCGCCGGACGACCGGACGCGGGCCCCGTTTGCTGCGGGCGGCCGGTGCGGCGATGGTAACCGGTTCCCATAACCGGTTACCCAATTCGCGGACGGCGGTTGCGCTTGACCGTTAGTTGCGTATGCGCACCGGAAGCCCATACGGCGTTCTGGCTGCCGGCGCATCAGCGCGCCGGATCCGCGCCGCCGGCCGCCTGCCCGAGATAGTCGACGAACGATGCGATCCGCGACGAAATGGCGGTGTTCCGGTAGTACACCGCGTTGATCGGCTGCCGCACGTCCTGCGTGTGCCGCGCGAACAGCGGCACAAGACGGCCCGTGTCGCGGTCCGCGCGCGTCATGAAGTCCGCGAGACATGCGATGCCGACGCCCTCCAGCGCGAGATGCCGCAGCGTCTCGCCGTTCGACGACGCGATCGTCGGCTCGATCCGCAGCGGCTCGCTGTCCGGCCCGACGAGCGGCCACACGTTCAGCGACTCCGGCTGATTGAAGCCGAGCAGCACGTGGCGGCCGAGTTCGTCGACGCGGCGCGGCTGTCCGTGCCGCTCCAGATACGCGGGGCTTGCGAGCACGCGCAGCCGGCTCGCGCCGATCGGCCGGCTGTGCAGCGTCGAATCCTTGAGCCGGCCGATGCGGATCGCGACGTCGGTGCGCCGCTCCAGCAGATCGATGATGCCCTCGTTGCTGTTCAGTTCCAGTTGCACCTGCGGATAGCGCGCCCGGTAGCCGGCGACGAGCGGCGCGATCACGTGCAGCATGTACGGCGTCGCCGCATCGACGCGCAGCCGCCCCGACGGCCGCTCGCGCCGCGCGGCCATCTGTTCCTCGGCGCCCTCGACCGCCTCGATGATCTCGCGCGCGCTCTGCAGGAACGCGCGGCCTTCCTCGGTCAGTTCCAGCCGGCGCGTGGTCCGGCGCAGCAGCGTGGTGTGCAGCTTTGCTTCGAGCCGGCCGAGCGTGCGGCTCGTGCCCGACACCGTCTGCGCGAGCGCCTGCGCGGCCGCGGTGATCGAACCCGCGTCGACGACCGTCGCGAACGTCTGCAGTTCGTCGAGCGTCACTTTCATTCGCCGTCTCCTCCTTGATTTCAGATCAAAAGTATTTCCTTTATAGCCTGCTTTTTGCAAAAAAAGAAAGCCGGCATACTTCAGGCCCTCAAGATCCGTAGCCGATTTCAACCAGGAGATTCACGCATGACGTCCCCTTCCCGCCCCGTCGACCCGCACGCCGGCGGCGCCGCGCTGCCGCTGCTCGCGCTCGCGATCGGCGCGTTCGGCATCGGCACGACCGAATTCGCGCCGATGGGCCTGCTGCCGGTCATCGCCGACGGCGTCCACGTGTCGATTCCGGTCGCCGGGATGCTCGTCAGCGCGTACGCGCTCGGCGTGATGATCGGCGCGCCGCTGATGACGCTCGCGCTGGCGCGCCGGTCGCGCCGTACCGCACTGCTGCTGTCGATGAGCATCTTCACGATCGGCAACCTGCTGTCCGCGCTCGCGCCGAACTACGCGACGCTGCTGCTCGCGCGGCTCGTCACGAGCCTCAACCACGGCGCGTTCTTCGGCCTCGGTTCGCTCGTCGCCGCGAGCGTCGTACCGCGCCACCGTCAGGCGAGCGCGGTCGCGACGATGTTCATGGGGCTGACGATCGCGAACGTCGGCGGCGTGCCGGCGATGACCTGGCTCGGCCAGACGATCGGCTGGCGCATGTCGTTCGCGGCGACGGCCGCGCTCGGCGTCGTCGCGATGATCGCGCTGTGGGCCGCGCTGCCGAACGGCGAATCGGGCCGGCTGCCGGATCTGCGCGGCGAACTCGCGGTGCTGCGCCGCCCGGTCGTGCTGACCGCGCTCGCGACCACCGTGCTCGGCGCGGGCGCGATGTTCACGCTGTACACCTACGTCGCGCCGACGCTCACGCAGTTGACGGGCGCGGCCCCCGGCTTCGTCACCGCGATGCTGGTGCTGATCGGCATCGGCTTTTCGGTCGGCAACGTCGCCGGCGGCCGGCTCGCGGACCGCTCGCTCGACGGCAGCCTGATCGGCTTCCTCACGCTGGTGATCGTCGTGATGCTCGCGTTTCCGATACTCGCGACGCACCACCTCGGCGCGGCGCTCGGGTTGTTCGTGTGGGGCATCGCGACGTTCGCAGTGGTGCCGCCGTTGCAGATGCGTGTGATGCGCGCGGCGTCCGACGCACCGGGGCTCGCGTCGGCGGTCAACGTCGGCGCGTTCAATCTCGGCAATGCGCTCGGCGCGGCCGCGGGCGGCGCGACGATCTCGATGGGGCTCGGCTACCGGGCGGTGCCGGTGGCCGGCGCGATGATCGCGATCGCGGGGCTCGCGCTCGTGCTCGCGACGCGCGCCGCCCGGCAGCGCCGTGCGAACGCGGCAGCCTGCTAAGCCGGGCGCTGCGGCGCGCCGCGCGCCGTGCTACGCTGACGGCTGCCCCCGGGCGGGCAGCGGCCCGACCGCAGCAACCGGCCGCCGCCCGCCGACGAACTTCCCGCGAGAACTCCGATGACCCTGGCCACCGCCCATGCCACCCTGCGCGCCGACGCGCCGAACTACGTCGTCGATCTGACCGCCGGCGCGCACGCGCTGACGGGCGACGAAGGCCCGCACGAAGGCGGCGCGAACCGCGGGCCGACACCGTTCGAATTCGTGCTGTCGGGCCTCGCGCAATGCACGGCCGCGACGCTGCGCATGTACATACAGCGCAAGGGCTGGCCCGACGGCACGATCGACGTCGACACGAGCCTGCACGCGGACCACGAAGGCAATCAGCTGATCCGGCGCACCGTGAGCGTCGCCGCGCCGATCGACGCCGCGCAGCGCGCGCGACTCGCGGAAATCTGCGAGAAAACGCCGGTCACGCGGTTCATCAAGCACAGCACGCGTATCGAAACGACGATGACCGGCGCGTAGCGGCTCCCTTGCGTTGCCCTTTTGCATGCGTCCGGCCGACGCCGGATACCCGACTTCTGCTTCGTGTAGAAGCGCACGCGTTTCGCCGTATGCGCGCCGGCCGACGAATGGGCCCCGCGCACCCGTTACCGCCACGGAACGCTACTCGTGCCCTTGCCGCAGAAAGGGCGCCGCAACCATCGCCGCCAGCAGCAGAACCGCCATGATGACGAGGCCGTTGCGCGTACTGCCCGTGGTCTGCTCGATGATGCCCATCGCCGACGGTCCGAGGAATCCGCCCACGAGACCGCAGGTATTGATCAGCGCGAGGCCGCCCGCCAGCGCCACGCCGTGCAGGCGCGACGCCGGGAACACGAAGACGATCGCCTGCACCACGAAGAACATCAGCGCCGTCAGCGAGAAACCGGTCAGCGCGAGCACCGGCCCGGTGAACGCGGCGATCAGCAGGCCCGCGGCCATCACGACGAGACCGAGCATCAGCAGCCGGCGGCCGCGTTGCGGCGTGTCCGCATATTTCGGCAACCAGATGGCGCCCACGGCGGCGGCGATCCACGGCAGCGAATTGAGCGCGCCGATCTGCAGCGGCGTGAGCTTGCCGTAGGTGCCGATGATGCCGGGCAGGAAGAAGATCACCGTATAGATCGCGATCTGGTGGCAGAAGTAGATGAAGATCGCGAGCCACACCTGCGGGTCGCGCATCGCGGCGAGAAACGAGTGCCCCCTCGCGCCCGTGGTCTCGCGGTCGAGCCGGCGGCGCACTTCGTGGGCCTGCGCGGGCGTGAGCCACGGGGCCGACTCCGGGCCGTCGGGCAGCTTTTTCCAGACGACGAACGCGAGCGCCACGGCCGGCAACCCCTCGACGACGAACAGCCACTGCCAGCCCTTGACGCCCGCGACGCCGTCCATTTCGAGCAGCGCGCCGCCCAGAGGCCCGCTCACGATGTTCGCGATGCACACGCCGAGCAGGAAGTAGCCGACCGCCCGCGCACGATCCGCGCGGCCGAACCAGTACGTGAGGTACAGCATCACGCCGGGAAAGAGGCCCGCCTCGGCCGCGCCCAGCAGCACGCGCATCACGTAGAACGACGCGGGTCCCTGCACGAACGCCATCGCCGCCGAAAGCAGGCCCCACGTCACCATGATGCGCGCGATCCAGAAGCGCGCGCCCACGCGGTGCATGACGAGATTGCTCGGCACTTCGAGCAGCGCGTACGAAAGAAAGAAGAGACCAGCGCCGAGGCCGTATGCGGCGGCCGAGATGTGCAGGTCGACGGCAAGATGCGATTTCGCGAGCGCGATGTTGGTTCGGTCTACGAAGCTGATCACGTAGGTGAGCACGAGTAGCGGCATCAGCTTGCGAAACAGCAGCGCGGTCAGCGAACGATCGGCCGGGCCGGACAGCGAGGCACCGGAAGCGTGGGCGGTAGGCATGAGCGTAAGTCTCCAAGGCACGCCGGCCAGTCGTGCCGGCGTGCGACTCTGGCGGTCAGGGGAACGGCGGGGGCTTGCGGTGCGGCGGGCGGCCGGTCAGAACGCCGTGTCCGCCGCGCCTTTCAGTTCGAGCATGTCGCGCGCTTCGTCGGGCGACGCGACGTCGACGTTGAGCGCCTCCAGCACCGTGCGAATGCGCACGACCTGCTCGGCGCTCGATGCCGCAAGCTGCCCTGGGCCGATCCACAGTGAATCTTCGAGCCCGACGCGCACGTTCGCGCCCATCGCCGCGCCGATCGTCGCGAGCGGAAACTGGTTGCGCCCCGCACCGAGCACCGACCAGCGGAACCGTTCGCCGAACAGACGCTGCGCCGTTCTGTGCATATGCATCAGGTCCTCCGGGTCGGGTCCGATGCCGCCGAGAATGCCGAACACCGTCTGCACGAAGATGGGCCCCGTCACGAGGCCGCGATCGACAAAGTGCCGGAGATTGTAGAGATGGCTGACGTCGTAGCACTCGAACTCGAAGCGCGTGCCGTTCGCGGCGCCAACGCGCAGGATGTTCTCGATGTCCTGATACGTGTTCCTGAAAATCAGGTTGCGGCTGTTCTCCAGATGCTCGCGCTCCCAGTCGTGGCGAAATGCCTTGAAGCGCTCAAGCATCGGAAAGAGGCCGAAATTCATCGACCCCATGTTCAGCGAGGCCAGTTCGGGCCGGAACGTCGTGGCGGGACGCATGCGCTCCTCCACCGTCATGTGCGGGCTGCCGCCCGTCGTGATGTTGACCACCGCGTCCGTCGCCGCGCGGATCTTCGCGAGAAACGGGCGGAACAGTTCGGGGTCCTGCGAAGGCCGGCCGTCGCGCGGGTCGCGCGCATGGAGGTGGAGAATCGCGGCGCCGGCGTGCGCGGCGTCGATCGCGGCCTGCGCGATTTCGTCGGCGGTGACCGGCAGGTGCGGCGACATGCTCGGCGTATGGATTGCGCCGGTGGGCGCACAGGTGATGATGGCTTTGGCTCGCCTGGCCATGACGTCTCCTTCGATGTAAGCCGGGCGCGCAAGGCGCCCCCGATGTGAATGCGCGGCGCCGCCGCGCTTAACTGAGTGCCTGCGTGAGGCCGTCGACCACCAGTTCCTGGCCGTGCACGCTCGCGGCCTGATCGCTGCACGCGAAGCGCACCATGTTCGCGATGTCGCGCGTCGTCACCATGCGGCCGAGCGCGGCCTGCGAGGTATAGCGGCGCGTCACCTCGTCCACCGGCTTGCCGAGCGATTCGGCCTTCGCCGCGATCACCGCGCGAATGCGCGGGCCGTCCACGGCGCCGGGCAAGACCGTGTTCACGCGAATGCCCCGCGGCCCGAGTTCGAGCGCGAGCGACTTCGTGAAGCCCACCACGGCCCACTTCGACGCCGAATAGGCGCAGCGTCCCGGCATCCCCAGATGGCCCGCCGCCGACGACAGGTTCACGATCGCCGGCGCGCGTCCGTTCAGCAGACGCGGCACGGCGGCGCGCGCGCACAGGAACTGGCCGGTGATGTTGACGGCCAGCGTGCGCTCCCAGTCGGCGAGCGTCAGCGTTTCGACGCCGCCGGTCGGCCCCGCGACGCCCGCGTTGTTGACGAGCACGTCGAGGCCGCCCAGCGCCGCGTCCACGTGCTCGAACAGCGCCGCCACGTCGCCCTCGTTCGACACGTCCGCCATCAGCGCGAGCACGCCCGGCAATTCGGCGGCGGCGCGCTTGAGGCTCGGGCCGGAAACGTCGCAGACGGCCACGCGCGCGCCCGCTTCCACGAACGCCTGCGCGATCGCGAGACCAATGCCGTCCGCGCCGGCCGTTACCAGCACGCGCTTGCCGGCGAGCGATTCATCCTTCCACATGTCGATTTCTCCGTGATGGGGTGCGGCGTCGTATCCGGACTGCATCCTATATCTGTGATCACAGATATCCTATCGGGAATACCCTATGTGCTATGATGCCGCATGGCCTTGAACGAACTCGTGACCCCCCTGACGCGCCAGACGTTGAGCCGCGACGTCTACGCGCAACTGCGCGACCTCCTCATCACCGGGCAGATGATGCCGGGCGAGCAGATTTCGCTGCGCCACATCGCGGCGGCGCTCGGCGTGAGCGTGATGCCGGTGCGCGAGGCCGTGCACCGGCTGGTGGCCGAACAGGCGCTCGAACTGACGCCCAACCGCGCGCTGCACGTGCCGACGATGCGCATCAGCCAGTTCGGCGAAATCACGCAGATCCGCGTGAACGTAGAGGGGCTCGCCACTGCCCAGGCGGCGGAGCGCATCGCGGACGACGAATGGCAGCGCCTCGCGGCGCTGCATGCGCGTTTCGCCGACGAAATGGACAAGGTCCGGCCCGACGGCGCGAAGGTGATTGCGATGAACCAGGCGTTTCACTTCGCGATCTACGAGGCGGCGCGCATGCCGATGCTGCTGAAGATGATCGAAACGCTGTGGCTGCGCATCGGGCCGATCCTGAACTACGATCTGCGCTCGGGCTCGAAGCGCGTCGGCGAGCGCGTAGCCGTCAAGCACCACGGCAAGCTGCTGGACGCGCTGCGCAAGCACGACGGCGAGGCGGCCTGCGCCGCGTTGCGCGGCGATATCGAAAGCGCGGCGGCGTATATTGTTTCGGCGGGCGTACTGGTGAGCGCCGATGCGGCAGTCGCGGCGTCGGACGCACCGCCGGCGCCAAAACCCGCAACGCCGCGCGCCCGTCGTGCGAAAGCCGCGAGCGCCAAAGTCTGACCGTCGAACCGTATCCCGTTTCACAGCACGAAGCGTCGCCGCCGGCACTGGCCGATCGGGAGACCCGAACGGCGACGAAACCAGCGGGGCATTCCCGCCCTATCCGTCCACCCGTTCGCCACTCACGTCCACGCCGATGACCGCCACCTTGCCCCGCTCCGCCTTTCGCGCCTTCGTTCCGTATCCCGACGCCGCCGTGCCGCACGCGCCGCATGGCCCGCTCGCCGGACTCACGTTCGCGGTGAAGGACATCTTCGACGTCGCCGGCTATCCGACCGGCTGCGGCAATCCGCACCTGCTCGCGCTGTCCGGCATCAAGACCGCGCACGCGCCGGTTGTCGACGCGCTGCTGCGCGCCGGCGCGACGTTCGTCGGCAAGACCTATACCGAGGAACTCGCGTTTTCGATGACCGGCAAGAACGCGCACTTCGGCACGCCGCTGAACGGCGCGGCGCCGGACCGCGTGTGCGGCGGATCGAGTTCCGGTTCCGCGTCGGCCGTGTCGAACCGGCTCGCCGACTTCGCGCTCGGCACCGACACCGGCGGCTCGGTCCGCGCGCCCGCGAGCCATTGCGGGCTGATCGGGCTGCGGCCGACGCATGCGCGCGTGAGCCTCGACGGCTGCATGCCGCTCGCGCCGGGCTTCGACACGTGCGGCTGGTTCGCGCGCGACCTCGACACGTTCGCGCGCGTCGGCGACGTGCTGCTCGGCGACGACACCGCGACGCTGCCGGCAAAACCCGACCTGATCCTGCCGTCCGACCTGCTCGAAGAACTCGACGCGCCGGTCGCCGACGCGTTCGCGGCGGTGCTCGCACGCGTGAAGCCGCAGTTCGCCGGCGTCACCGACGCGCGCATCATGGCGCCGTCGATCGACGCGCTGTCGTCGGCGTTTCGCCATCTGCAAGGCTACGACGCGTGGCGCAGCCTCGGCGCCACCATCGACGAACACGATCTGCAACTCGGACCGGGCGTGAAGGAGCGCATCGCGTGGTCGCGCGAAATTACGGACGCGCAGCGCGACGCCGCCGAACGCGTGCGCGCGGCGTTTCGCGACGCGCTGCTGACGCGCGTCGGCACGACCGGCGTCATCGCGATGCCGACGATGCCCGACACCGCGCCGCGCGTCTCCGACACCGACGAAGCGCTCGACGCGTACCGCAGCCGCGCGATCCGGATGCTGTGCGCGTCGGGCTTGAGCGGCTGCCCGCAACTGTCGTTGCCGCTGATGCGCATCGACGGCGCGCCGCTCGGGTTCTCGCTCGTCGGGCCGCCGGGCAGCGACCGTGCGCTGATCGCGTTTGCGCGCGGGCTAATGGATTGAGCGATTCAGCGAGTGCACGAGCCGCGGGCCGGCGCGCGGGACGCGTCGCGGTGCTGCGCACCGGTTCCGACTTGGACGCGCCCGTATCGCGGCGAGTCCAGCGCGGACGACCTGCTGCACGATCAGGACCAGCGCGGCTTTGCGCCGGCCATTGAAAACCGGCATCGGGCCGGTTATCCGCGCGTGCACGATGTCGCACCGCGCTGAAGCGACCGGCAGCCGAGCGTGCCGTCGCGGTAGCGGCGGCGTGGGAAGACCGTCGCGGCGGCAGCGGCGGTTGCGGCCGTCAGGCCGGCGGCTGCGGGCTGTTGGCCGGATTCGTGTCGAACTTCGAGACCGTGACGATTCCGTCCGGCGCAACGAGCGAACGCAGTTCGGCTTCCAGCGCATCGGCAAGCTCGCGCCGGTAGACCTGCTCGCCGTCGACGTAGACGGTGTACGAACGCAGATACCTGGCCTTTTTCTCGGGATTCTGGATCGTCGCGCGCGTCCACTGATAGAGCGGATAAGCGTCCGGCCCGTTCTGCTCGGCCTCGCGCACGTAGCCGGCGAACGCGTCGAACTGACAGATCAGCGCCGCACCGTGCCGGCGCAGCACCGCATGCAGCGCCGGATGCGCGCTCGCCGCGCCGTCGCCGCGCAGCGACGTCGCGAGCGCATCCGACACCGTCAGTCGCACCTGGTACAACCATTCGTTCGTCATGTCGGGTTCTCCGCGAGGGGGTAACGCTGCGGGGACGCGCGTTTTGTCAGTCCGGCCGCGTGTTCGATCCCGGTTCGCACCGGGACGGCGCCACGCCATGTTACATCGCAAGCAGCAGGCGCATGGCGCGTCGGCCGGTGACGCGCGAAGCGGCTCGATGCCGGTCAGTGCGCGGGCCACACGGTATCGGCGTCGAGCGGATAGACGGGGCGTGCGAGATGCCGGTAGTCGAACAGCGCATAGTCGGAGCCGGTCACGCCGCGGCTGTCGCATTCGACGAGCGCCGCCGAGATCGGCACGAACACCGGCCGGCAATACATCCGCGATTTCAGCAGCAGGAAGCGCGCGAGGCGCGGGTCGATGCCGGCGCTCTCGAACACGCCGAGGTCCCACGGCTCGTGCGTGCGCTCGGTGACGACGAGCACCGCCGCGCCGATGTCGAGCACCGCCGCACGGCCCATGTACGCCCGCTGACCGGTGTACGTGGGGCCGGTGATCACGTATTCGCCGTCGGTGATTGCGCGCACCACGCCGGTCGCGACGAACGGCGCGCGCGGCGCGGCGCCGTGGCGCGCGAGCTTGTTGCCGACGCCGAGCGTCACGCGCGCGCCGACGCCGGCGTCGATCAGCGCCGCCACAGCCTGCGGATCGCACAGCGGCCCGCTCACGATGCCGCTCAGGCCGTGCGCCAGCGCGGCTTCGAGCAGGTCCATCGTGTCGCAGGTTCCGCCCGACATGCAGTTGTCGCCGTGATCGAGCAGCAGCACCGGCCGGTCCGCGCCCGCGCCAAGCTGCGCTGCGCGCGCGACCGACTCGTCGAGCGGCGGGCTACGATAGACGAAGTCGTCGCGCTCGTCCCAGATCTGCCGCGCGATGCGCTCGGCGGTCGCCTCGGCGGCGGCGCGGTCGCCGTCGCCGACGACCACCACGCTGATGCGCGGCGCCGGAATGTCCGCGAGCGAAAAGCCGGGCAGCACCGACGCGGCCAGCATGCCCGAGGCTTCCGCGGCCCGCGCCGCGTCGAGCGCGCGGCGCATCGCGCCGTCGGCGCTTGCGCTGCGCAGCGTCGAGGTGACGAGCGGCGGCTGTCGCCACGCGAGCACCGGCCTGACGCGGCCGCCGATCATGTCGAACAGCAGCCGCGCCGCGTGTTCGCCGGTCTCGTACATATCGACGTGCGGGTAGGTCTTGAAGCTGACGATCACGTCCGCGTTGTCGATCATTTTCTGCGTGACGTTGCCGTGCAGATCGAGTGCGACGGCGATCGGCGCGTCCGGCAGCGCGGCACGCACGCGCGCGAGCAGGTCGCCTTCGCCGTCGGGTGTTTGTTCCGCCACCATCGCGCCGTGCAGGTCGAGCAGCGCCGCATCGCAGCCCGGCGCCGCGGCGACGATCGCGTCGCAGATCGCCGCGTACGCGTTTGCCGCCACCGGCCCGCTGGGATTCGCCGACGCACTGACGGGCGTGACGATCTGCGCGCCCTCGCGTTGCGCGCGGTCGATGAACGCGGACATCGCCGTGCGCATGCCCTTGTTCTCGCGATACGCCGCTTCATCCCACTCGGGGCCGTTGCCGCCGAACGCGGCGAGCGGCGTCGCGACCGGCGAGAACGTGTTGGTCTCGTGATTCATCCGCGCGATCAGGATCTTCATGCGTCGCCCTCCGCGGCCACGCCGGCCGCCGCGAGCATCGCGCGCAACAGCACGTTGCAGCCCGCTTCGAGATGCTCGGGGCGCGCATCCTCGATTTCGTTGTGACTGATGCCGTCCTTGCACGGCACGAAGATCATCGCGGTCGGCGCGACGCGCGCGAGGTAGACGGCGTCGTGACCGGCGCCGCTGACGATGTCCATCGCGGTGAGCCCGAGCGCGCGCGCGCCGTCGCGCACCGCGTCGACGAGCTTCGGATCGAACGGCTGCGGCGGAAAATACACGACCTGTTCGACGTCGACGCCGATGCCGGCCTGGGTGGCGGCGGCGGCGCACGCCGCGCGCAACGCGGCATCCATCGCCGACAGCGCGTCATCGTCGGCCGCGCGAAGATCCACCGTGAACGTCACGCGCCCCGGGATCACGTTGCGCGAGTTCGGATGCACGTCGAGCCAGCCGACCGTGCCGCGTCCGTGCGGCGCGTGCTCGCGCGCGATGCGGTTGACCTCGGCGATCAGGGCCGCCGCGACGAGCAGCGCGTCGCGGCGCGCGTCCATCGGCGTCGGGCCCGCGTGCGCCTCCATCCCGTGAACGGTGACGTCGTACCAGCGCTGGCCGAGTGCGCCCTGAACCACGCCGATCGTCGTCGCGTTGGCCTCCAGCACCGGCCCCTGCTCGATGTGCGCCTCGAAATAGGCGCCGACGCGATGCGGCCAGAACGGCGCATCGCTCGCATAACCGATCTGCGAAAGCGCTTCGGACACCGAGATGCCGTCCCGATCGCGCTGTTCGAGCGCGTGCCCGAGCGAAAATGCGCCGACGAAGACGCCGGAGCCCATCATCACCGGCACGAAGCGCGAGCCCTCCTCGTTGGTCCAGACGGCCACTTCGAGCGGCGCCACCGTGCGCAGATTCGCTTCGTCGAGGGTGCGCAGCACTTCGAGCCCCGCCAGCACGCCGTAGTTGCCGTCGAATTTGCCGCCCGTCGGCTGCGTGTCGAGATGGCTGCCCGTCATCACCGGCGGCAGGTCGTCGCGCAGACCGGCGCGGCGCGCAAACAGGTTGCCGATCGCGTCGACCCGCACGGTGCAGCCCAACGCCTTCGCCCATGCGACGAACAGGTCGCGCGCGTCGCGATCGAGCGGCGTGAGCGCGAGACGGCAAACCCCGCCTTTTTCGGTCGCGCCGATCCGGGCGAGCCGCATCAGGCTGTCCCACAGACGCGCGCCGTTCGTGCGCAGATCCGCGCACGCGTAACGGGTCGACTCCTGAACTTGCATCGGTGACATTCCTTTCAGGATCGGACGCGGCTCAGACGACGCCGACGCCGGGTTAACGGTCCTTCACCGCGGGGTCGGCTCGTCGGGCATCGACAGATGCGGCCGATCGCGTGCGACCCGCCGCCACGCGGTGGCTCTATTTATCACGATAAACGCAACGAAGTCGATGCCAGCTATCACCGATTCGACCGTCGATCGGTCGAAAGCGCCGCCGCTCGCCGGACCTCGGCGTTTCGGCAGCGCGAACGCGACGTGGCGCGCATGCGCGCTGACGGACAAGCGCACGACCAGCGGCAGCACACGACGCGCACGCCGGCCCGCACGATCCGGCACACTGCGTCGAAGCCCGGCAGATCGATGCGAAGACGAGCGCGTCCCTTGCTGAACCGATGCCGCCCGGCCTTCGCCGCCGCGTCGTTCGCCTGTCCGCACGCGCCCCGCCCTCATTGCTTACCGGGCCGATGATCCCGCCCCGGCCGCGTCGGCTGCGCCCGCGCGTGCGGCGTCCCCGCGCGATTTTCGACGCCCGGCGCCGCCGCCGTCCGCCACGACGATTCCCATGCGGCAAGATAGCCGTGACACGCGCCGGCCAGCGCCGCGCCAAGCTCGCGCTGGCTTTGCGCGCAGCGGGTCACGCTGCCCTGCCAGATCGCGATGCCCGCCGCGATCGCGTCGCGCGCGAGCGCCTGATACGCGAACGCATACAGGCTCCAGTCGTGCACGGCGGACAGCGCGTCCCACGCACAGCCGAGGCGCTCGCCGCCGGCTCCGGGCGACGGAGGGGGGGTCGACATGATCGTGCTCCGTGGTCGAAAGTCCGGCCGCCGGGCCCGGCGCGGCGTCAGCCGTCCGAGGCCGGCGCACCGCCGCGCACCATCAATACCGGTACGGTCGAGATACGCAAAAACCGCTCGGCGACGCTGCCGAGCACCATCCGCCGCAGCCCGCGCCGGCCGTGCGTACCCATCACGACGAGATCGGCGCCGTAGCGGTCCGCGCAGCGCTTCAGGCAGGCCGGCACGTCGTCGCTTAACGATTCGGTCTCCGTCAGTTCGGTGTCGCCGGTCAGTCCGGACCGGGAAATCGTCGCGTGCGCCTTTTTGAGCACCTCGGCGCTGTCCTTGCGCGCCGCGTCGATCAGCGCGGCCGGATCGAAGTAGCCCGCATACGGCACGAACGGCGCGTGATCGACCACGCACACGACGCGCACGCGGCTGCCCGGGCTGACGGACGCCATGCGCAGCGCCTCGTCGAGCGCCTCCAGCGACGTATCGCTGCCGTCCATCGCAACCATTATCCTGGTGTACATCTGCGGCTCCTCTATGTCGGCGCCCGCGGCGCGCGGGTGCGATGCAGCGCCGGCGGGACAGGGGGGAAACGGCGTGAGGCCGTGCTGTGATGATCTGCGCTGACCCCGCGCGTCGTTTGGCATGAATCAACCGCAGCGCGGCGGCAGGATCGCGTACGGCGGCGCCGGCGAACGGCGGCGGCGACTTGCGGGAACCGCCCCTGACAAGGCAGCATAGGCGTCTCGCAGAAAAGGACCGCCGAAGACGGCCGCTCACGTCAAATGAAATCCACACGTCCGGAGACCCCGATGGCCAGCCCCACTCCGTTGTCCGCCGCCCGCGACGGGTCGCCGCCTGCGCCGCTCGCGCCCGCGGATCTGCCGCTCGACGCCGGCACCATCGCCGCGCGGCTCGACCGGCTACCGGCCACCCGCACGGTCTGGAAGCTGGTCGCGCTGCTGTCGCTCGGCTTCTTCTTCGAGCTTTACGATCTGCTTTACACCGGCTACATCGCGCCCGGCCTCGTGAAAAGCGGGATCCTGACGACCACCACCCGCGGCCTGTTCGGCACGACCGGCATCGCGAGTTTCATCGCCGCACTGTTCGCGGGCCTCTTCATCGGCACGATCGCGTGCGGTTTTCTCGCCGACCGCTTCGGGCGCCGTTCCGTGTTTACATGGTCGCTGCTGTGGTACTCGGCCGCGAACGCGGTGATGGCGTTCCAGGACACCGCGACCGGCCTGAACGCGTGGCGCTTCATCGCCGGCATCGGCATCGGCGTCGAACTGGTGACGATCGGCACGTACATTTCCGAGCTGGTGCCGCGCCATATCCGCGGGCGCGCGTTCGCGTGCGAACAGGCGGTCAGCTTCATGTCGGTGCCGGCCGCCGCGTTCCTCGCGTATCTGCTGGTGCCGCGCGCGCCGTTCGGGCTCGACGGCTGGCGCTGGGTCGTGCTGATCGGCGTGGTCGCGGCGGCGTTCGTCTGGTGGATGCGCCGCGAACTGCCGGAAAGCCCGCGCTGGCTCGCGCAGCAAGGGCGTCTCGCCGAGGCCGACCGCGTGATGACCGCGCTCGAAGCGAAGGTGGCCGCCGAATCGGGCCGCCCGCTGCCGCCGCCGGGCGTGCCGGAGCCGGTCGCGCCGCGCGGGCGCTTCGCCGACATGTGGGTGCCGCCGTACCGCAGCCGCACGATCATGCTGACGATCTTCAACGCGCTGCAAACGGTCGGTTTCTACGGTTTCGCGAACTGGGTGCCGACGCTGCTGATCCACCAGGGCATCACGATCACGACCGGCCTGCTTTATTCGAGCGTGATTGCGATCGCCGCGCCGGTCGGGCCGATAATCGGTCTCTTCATCGGCGACCGGATCGAGCGCAAGACAGCGATCGTCGCGATGGCCGGCGCGATCATCGTCGCCGGCCTCGCGTTCAGCCAGACGACCAGCGCGGCGCTGCTGATCGTGCTCGGCATCTGCCTCACGCTCGCGAGCAACATCATGTCGTACAGCTTCCACGCGTACCAGGCGGAACTGTTCCCGACCGGCATCCGGGCGCGCGCGGTCGGCTTCGTCTATTCGTGGAGCCGCTTCTCGGCGATTTTCACCGCGTTCCTGATCGCGGCGGTGCTGAAGGGATTCGGCACGCTGGGCGTGTTCGTCGCGATCAGCGCGGCGATGGCCGGCGTGATGCTGGTGATCGGACTCGTCGGCCCGCGCACGAACGGGCTCGCGCTCGAAAAGATCGCGCACTGAGCGACGCCACAGGCACGCAGAAGCCGCCGGACGCGAAAAACCGCGTGCAAGCCGGTGCGCTACGTCGACGGAGCCGCAGCGGGCCGCCTTTTTGGGCTAATCGTCGCCCGAAAAGGCGCAACCCGCCGTTGCAACCGCCGTTTTTGTTGCCTCGGCCGCCGTAACCCACTACCATACGCGGCTACCCAGAATTGCATGAAGATTCAGCGCCGCATGGGCTCACGGCGGACTCCCGGTGCGCGAGCGGCGCACACCTGGCCGGAACGGCCTCACGCCCGTCGCCCCTCTCCCCTGCAATCTCATCGTCGCCGGCAGGCCGCAGCGCCTGCCGCGAAGCCGTTTTTGGCCGTTTTTTGCCGTTTTTGCGGTTGCCCGACGCGCTCGGGCAGCCTTCCAGGAGAATGGATTGACCAGCCATGATCGTGAAGACCCGCGGCCGTCGACGGCGCGGACGTCCCGCCGTGGATCGAAAGACAAGTCTGTCGACGTCGAGTCGCCGGAAACCGCGTCGCAGCTTGAATCGCGCCAGCACCAGATGCGCGCGCTCATCAAGCTCGGCCGCGAGCGCGGCTATCTGACGCACGCCGACATCAACGACCATCTGCCGGACAACTTCGCGCAGACCGCCGCGCTCGAAACGATCGTTGCCACGTTCAACGACATGGGCGTGCAGGTCTACGAGCAGGCGCCGGACGCCGAGGCGCTGCTGCTCGGCGAAGGCTCGTCCACGACCGCGTCCGACGACGAAGCGGACGAGGAAGTCGAAGTCGCGCTGTCGACCGTCGACTCCGAATTCGGCCGCACGACCGACCCGGTGCGCATGTACATGCGCGAGATGGGTTCGAGCGAACTGCTCACGCGCGCCGGCGAAATCGAGGTCGCGAAGCGCATCGAGGACGGCCTGCACGAGATGATCCAGGCGATCTCGATGTGCCCGGCCACCGTCGCGACGCTGCTCGCGGACGCGCAGCGCGTCGAGGCCGGCGAACTGCGCATCGACGAACTGGTCGACGGCGTCGGCCACGACGGCGCCGACGACGCGCCGCAAGCCGCGCCGGCCGACGCCGACGCGCTCGACGAGCTCGACGCGCAGTCGACCGACGAAGACGGCGACGGCGACGACAGCGACGAAGACACCGCGGACGACGCCGCGAAGGCCAACGAGGCGCTTCTCGAACAACTGAAAGCGGACGCGCTGGCGATCTTCGCGCGCGTGCGCGCGCTGAACGCGCAACTCTCGCATACCGGCGACGAGAACGCGCGGGCGTCGGCCGCCGACATCCGCATCCACGAAGAGATCCAGCGCGAACTCGCGCCGATCCGCTTCACCGCCCGCACGATCGACCGCCTGTGCACGGGCCTGCACGCGCAGGTCGCGCAGATCCGCGCGATCGAGCGCAGCGTGCTGCAAATCGCGGTGGACCGTTGCGGGATGCCGCGCGACGCGTTCGTCGCGTCGTTCCCGGGCCGCGAAACCGACCTGGACTGGACGACCGATATCGCCGCCGCGCCGTCCGCGTCGCGTTACGGCGCGTCGCTCGAACGCAGTCTGCCGGCGATCCAGGCCGAGCAGCGCAAGCTCGCGGCGATCGAGGCCGCCGCGTCGCTGTCGCTGCGGCAGATCAAGGAGATCAACCGGCGCATGACGGTCGCCGAGGCGAAGATGCGCAAGGCGAAGGACGAGATGGTCCGCGCGAACCTGCGTCTCGTGATCTCGATCGCGAAGAAGTACGTGAACCGCGGGATGCAGTTCCTCGACCTGATCCAGGAAGGCAACATCGGCCTGATGAAGGCGGTCGACAAGTTCGAATACCGGCGCGGCTGGAAATTTTCGACCTATGCGACGTGGTGGGTGCGCCAGGCGGTCACGCGCGCGCTCGCGGACCAGGCGCGCACGATCCGCGTGCCGGTGCACATGATCGAGACGATCAACAAGCTGAACCGCATTTCGCGC